>Ga0194129_10003624_pt1 | contig 21355 bp, 21 predicted proteins | sample TA2KigCa35mmetaG_FD_150862 | JGI IMG/M metagenome (GOLD analysis project Ga0194129, IMG submission 150862) | Freshwater microbial communities from Lake Tanganyika, Tanzania - TA2015038 Kigoma Deep Cast 35m | ecosystem: Environmental > Aquatic > Freshwater > Lake | place: Tanzania: Lake...
AGACGTGAAGGCTCCCGTGGTGAGCCAGCGCTACGACGCCAAGGCCTCACTCGACCAGCGCCTGAAATAAGCCATGACCCAAGTTCCCGCCAGCACCACCCCCCGCAACTACCCGATCTTCACGGTCCGGTGGCTCGCGGTCCACGCCCTCGGTATCCCCACGGTGTTCTTCCTGGGCGCCCTGGCTGCCATGCAGTTCATCCGTCGCTGAGGCCTGCACGTCATGCAACGCAATCCCAACCCGAACAACCTGCCGGTTGAATTGAACCGCACCAGCCTGTATCTGGGCCTGCTGTTCGTGTTCACCTGCGGGATCCTGTTCTCCAGCTACTTCTTCAACTGATCAGGAGGATCTGAGATGAGCGGCAAGAAATCCAGTCTTCCTGACGGAAGAATCCCCGATCGCCTGCCTGATGGCCGTCCGGCCGTGGCCTGGCGCTCCCGCTGGACCGAAGGCACCCTGCCCCTGTGGCTGGTCGCCACCGCTGGTGGCATGGCCGTGATCTTCGTGGTGGGCCTGTTCTTCTACGGCTCCTACACCGGCGTCGGTTCCGCCTGATCGGCTCACAACCTACAATGGGGTGGAGATCTGTTCATCCCTTAGGGGCCTGCAAAGGCCCTTTTTTGTTGGGTACGAAAGCCTGCCCCTGCTCGACTGGCCTGGGCTCAGGCCACCATCGGCACGTAGACATCGCGATACCAGCGAGCAAACGCCTCAACGCCCTGCTCGATCGACGTGGATGGGCGGAAGCCCACCCAGGCTTCCAGAGCTGAGGTATCCGCGGCAGTGGCGACCACATCACCGGGCTGCATCGGCTGCAGATCCTGGACCGCCTCACGCCCGAGTGCTTGCTCCAGCACGCTGATGAAACGCAACAGCTCGGTGGGCTGGGCATTGCCGATGTTGAACAGTCGGTGCGGCACCGCCGCAGTGGCGGGATTCGGCTGCAGGGGATCAAAGGCTGGATCAGCTGTCGCCGGCTTGTCCAAGCAGCGGATTACCCCCTGCACGATGTCGTCGATGTAGGTGAAATCACGCTGCATCCGGCCGTGGTTGAACACCCGGATCGGCTCACCCGCCAGGATCGCCCAGGCAAACAGCATCGGCGCCATATCGGGCCGGCCCCAAGGGCCATACACCGTGAAAAAGCGCAGGCCCGTGGCCGGCAGGCCGTAGAGATGGCTGTAGGTGTGCGCCATCAGCTCATTGGCCTTCTTGGTGGCCGCATACAGGCTCACCGGATGGTTCACCGGCTGCTGCTCGGAGAAGGGCATCGCACGGTTGCCGCCATACACCGAGCTGCTCGAGGCGTACACCAGATGCTCTACGCCGTGATGACGGCAGCCCTCAAGGATGTGGCCAAAGCCCACCAGGTTGCTCTGGATGTAGGCAGCCGGGTTCTCAATCGAATAACGCACCCCCGCCTGGGCCGCCAGGTGAACCACACCACTCGGACGCTCCTGGGCAAACAACTCAGCCAGCGCAGAGCCGTTCTCTACATCGAGCGGCACGAAGCAAAACCGCTCTGCAGCCCTGGGCACCTGTTCAATGCGATCCAGGCGCGCGCGCTTCAGCGCAGGGTTGTAGTAGCTGTTGAGGTTGTCGACACCCACCACGCTGTCGCCACGCTCGAGCAATGACCGCGTTACCGCAGCGCCAATGAAGCCGGCAGCGCCAGTAACCAGAACGGAACGCTTCATCCTCATCAGTCTGCAAGGCGCTCGCGGAAGTAGGCAATGGTGGGCTCCAGCCCCTGCTGCAGAGGGATCGTGGGCTGCCAGCCGAGCTGCTGCTCGGCCAAGGCGATCACCGGCTGGCGCTGCAGTGGATCGTCCTGCGGCAGGGGCTCAAACACGAGATCGAGCCCTGGGTTGATGCGATCACGCACCAATTCGGCCAGCTGGCGAATCGTGAACTCACCTGGATTACCGAGATTCATAGGCCCGGTGTGCTCACCATTCATCAACCGGATCAGACCTTCCACCAGATCATCCACGTAGCAAAAGGATCGCGTCTGAGAGCCATCGCCGTAGAGGGTGAGGGGCTGAGCTCGCAACGCCTGCAAGATGAAGTTGCTCACCACGCGCCCGTCATCAGGCAACATCCGCGGCCCGTAGGTATTGAAGATGCGGGCGATTCGAATCTCGTTTCCGTGCATGCGCTGGTAATCGAAGCAGAGCGTTTCAGCTACACGCTTGCCTTCGTCGTAGCAGGCCCGGATCCCGTGCGTATTCACATTGCCCCGATAGCTTTCCGGCTGCGGGTGCACCTCCGGATCGCCATACACCTCACTCGTGGAAGCCAGGAGCAGGCGAGCACCCACGCGGCGGGCCAGGCCCAGCATGTTGTAGGTGCCTAGAAAGCTCGTTTTCGCCGTTTTGATCGGATTGTGCTGGTAATGCACAGGTGACGCAGGGCAAGCCAAATGCCAGATCCGATCCACCTCCAGCAAGATCGGATCGGTGACATCGTGGCGGATCAATTCAAAGCGGGGATGACCGATCCAGCGGGCCACATTGGCCTTGCGGCCTGTGAAGTAGTTGTCGAGGCAAATCACCTCTTCGCCGGCCTCCATCAACCGGTCCACCAGATGGGAGCCCACAAAGCCGGCGCCGCCTGTGATCAGGTTGCGTGTCAATGATGCAGGCATGGTGCGCGACGCTCCGCTCAACCGATCCTGCCGTCGCCCACGCGCCAGAGGCGCAGACCAGCGGAACGCACCACCTCGGGATCCACCACGGCGCGCGCATCAAACACCCAGGCGGGTTGCCGCATCTGTGCAGCCAACTCAGCCCAGGGCAGCTCGCGGAACACCTGCCACTCCGTGAGGATCAACGCAGCATCGGCGCCACGCACCGCCTCCTCCACGGACGCCGCCACCTGCCAGCACCCCTCGCCCGTAAGACCGGGTCCAGAAGCGCTGGGGGCACTGCCGAGGTCGCGGCTGATCTGCTCCGGCGCCACCTTGGGATCGTGAATCACCAATTCAGCTCCTTCCTCCAACAGATTTCGGCAGATCCGAATCGCCGGGGCTTCGCGGGTGTCGTTGGTGTCGGCCTTGAAGGCAAATCCGAGCACAGCCAACCGCTTACCGGTCACGGTGCCAAACAGGTTGTTCACCACCAGGCGGGCAATGCGGTGCTGCTGCCAGGTGTTGAGATCCACCACGCTCTGCCAGTAGGCCGCCACCTCGTGCAGGCCGTAATGGCCGCAGAGATACACCAAGTTGAGGATGTCCTTCTGGAAGCAACTGCCGCCAAAACCAGGGCCCGCCTGCAAAAATTTCGGACCAATGCGTGAATCGGTGCCAATTGCCCGCGCCACCTCACTCACCTCGGCCCCTGTGGATTCACAGAACGCCGCGATGCTGTTGATCGAGCTGATGCGCTGAGCCAGAAAAGCATTGGCGGTGAGCTTGGAGAGCTCACTGCTCCAGAGATTGGTGCGCAAAATGCGCTCTTCGGGCACCCAGTGGGCATACACCGAAGCGAGCGCTTCGATCGCTTGGGGATCGTCACCACCGATCAGCACACGATCCGGCTGTTCGAGATCAGGGATAGCCGTTCCTTCAGCCAGGAACTCGGGATTGGAGAGCACCGAAAAGGTGGCTTGGTCGTGCGTTGCAGTGGCATCCCCCTGAGCCGCCTGCAGGATCACCTGAACAGTGGCCGCCGTGCGCACGGGCAGGGTGCTCTTTTCCACCACGATGGTGTGGCCCCGGGCGTGGGCCGCCACCGAGCGGGCCGAAGCCTCCACCCAGCGCAAATCACTGGCTTGCCCGGCACCCAGACCTTTGGTTTTGGTGGGAGTGTTCACCGACAGGAAGACCATGTCGGCGGCAGCGATGGCCGCCTCCACCTCGGTGCTGAAAAACAGATTGAGCCCGCGGCAGCGGCCCACCACCGCGTCCAATCCGGGCTCGTACACCGGCAAGCGGCTCAGATCGGGATCATTCCAGGCAGCGATGCGCTCGGCATTGAGGTCCACCACCATCACCTGGATGCCGGGGCAGCGATCGGCAATCACGGCCATGGTGGGCCCACCCACATAGCCCGCACCGATGCAGCAGATCGTGCGAATGGCTGGGGCGCTGGCGGTCACGCGATCACGCAAAAAGGTGCTTGCAAACTAAGCGAAGCGCTGCGAGAACTCCGTCACGCTCAAGCGTTGCTCCGGATCAACACCCTCATCGCCTGCCGCCCGCAGATCCTTCAGCACAACAGATTCCTGCTCCGCCTCGCTATCGCCGATCACAACCGCCCAACGCGCCCCTGCCCGATCGGCTCGCTTGAACTGTTTACCGAAGGCGGCTCCGGTGAGATCCAGATCCACAGCCCGGCCGGCCAACCGCAGCTGCCGAGCGAGCTGCAACGCCATCGGCTCCGCCCTCTGACCACGGCTCACCACATAGAACTCGGGTGCTGGCGGCGCCAGCGGTTCAGCCTGGGCCAGCAAGATCGCCAGGCGTTCCATCCCCAGGGCCCAACCGATAGCCGGGGTGGCGGATCCACCGAGCTCTTCCACCAAACCGTCGTAGCGACCACCACCACACACGGTGGCCTGGGCTCCGAGCTGGTTGGAGGTGATCTCGAAGGCGGTATGGCTGTAGTAGTCGAGGCCCCGCACCAGGAGCGGGTTGAGCTGGAACGGGATACCGAGCAACGTGAGGCCGTCGGTCACACGGGCAAAGCGCTCACGGCTCTCCGCGCTCAGGGATGACGCGAGCGTGGGGGCCTCAGCCAGCAGAGCCTGGGTTTGCGGATTCTTGGAATCAAGGATGCGCAGCGGATTGCGCTGCAAACGATCTTGCGAGTCGGGGTCGAGCTGATCGCTGCGCTCGCTCAACCAGGCCACCAGCTGCTGGCGGTAGCGGGCGCGGTCCTTGCTGCTGCCCAGGGAGTTGAGCTCCAGCGCCAGCCCTTGCACACCTAAATCAGCCAGCAAGTCCCAAGCCACAGCAATCGCCTCCACATCGCTGCGGGGATCGGCGAAGCCGAGCATCTCAAGCCCGATCTGGTGAAACTGGCGCTGCCGGCCAGCCTGGGGCCGCTCGTAGCGGAACATCGGCCCGCAGTACCAGAGCCGCTGCGGCCCCTGACTCAAGAGGCCATGTTGAATCGCGGCGCGCACCACCGAGGCCGTGCCCTCCGGCCGCAGGGTGCAGCTGCGCTCACCGCGATCGAGAAAGGTGTACATCTCCTTACCCACCACATCGGTGGCTTCACCGATGCCTCGGGCAAACAGCTCCGTGGCCTCCAGCACCGGTGTGCGGATCTCGGCGATCGCCGCCCGGGCGAAATGGGAGCGGGCCGTGGCTTCGATCCGCTGCCAGAGCGGCGTGGACTGGGGGAGAAGGTCCACCATCCCCCGCAAGCTCTGCAGTTTCTCCACACCCGCTCTAGCGCTGCAGCCATCTTGCGGGATCGCCGTCAGGTGCCCTTAACCTCAAAGCCACAGCGGTAGTGAAACGGTCTTGGCGCGTCTACTGATAACGGGTGGCGCGGGCTTCATCGGCAGCCACACCTCTCTGGTGCTTCTGGAAGCCGGTCATCAGCTGGTAGTACTTGATAACTACGCGAACAGCTCACCCGAAGCGCTGCGACGCGTTGCCGCCCTAGCCGGGCCTAGCGCAGCCAACCGCCTGCATGTGATCGAGGGCGACATCCTCCAGCCAAGCGATCTGAAGCGGGCCTTCATAGCGGGCGATGGGAAGACATCCGGCATCGATGCTGTGATTCACTTCGCTGGTCTCAAGGCCGTCGGCGAATCGGTTGCTGAGCCGCTCCGTTACTGGGATGTGAACGTAACTGGCAGCCAGAAACTGCTTGCGGCCATGGCTGCCCACGGTTGCCGAACCCTGGTCTTCAGCAGCAGCGCCACCCTGTATGGCTACCCCGACTCTGTGCCAATCCCGGAAAGCGCTCCGGTGCGCCCGATTAATCCCTATGGCCACACCAAAGCGGCTGTGGAGCAAATGCTGAGGGATGTTGCCGCCAGTGAACCCGGGTGGCGCATCGCTAGCCTTCGCTACTTCAATCCGGTTGGTGCACATCCAAGCGGCCTCATTGGGGAAGATCCCAACGGCATCCCCAACAACCTGTTTCCGTTCATCACGCAGGTAGCGGTAGGCCGTCGCGCCCAGGTGAATGTGTTCGGTGGTGACTGGCCCACCACCGATGGCACTGGCGTGCGCGACTACATCCACGTAATGGATGTCGCAGAAGGCCACGCTGCTGCCTTAGAGACCCTCCTTTCCCAAGAGGCACAAATACTAAGTCTCAACCTTGGGAGGGGGATCGGGCACTCAGTCTTAGAGGTCATCCGTGCTTTTGAAACCGCCAGCGGCCTAACTATTCCCTTCCAGATTGTTGATCGACGCCCTGGAGATGCATCCACAACCGTGGCCGATTCCAGCCAGGCAGCTGCTGTGATGCATTGGCATGCACGTCGCGACTTACATGAAATCTGCCGAGATGGCTGGGCATGGCAAACCGCTAATCCCAATGGCTACTAAATCAAGATTGCCCCGGCTCTTCTTCAATGCTTCTGACCATCCAACAGAAGTTTCCGTTGTTTCCTCAGCTCAACTCCAACGCCAGGACCAGGCGTCATACCAGCATGAATCAGGTCTCGGCCCCGCATAGGCGGCATCAGGTTCCGCCAACGCAGAGCCCACCGCAAAAGAGCACGTCGCGGACCGCGCCCCTGGAGCACCAGCACGATGGCGGCCTCTGGGCAAATGCCCATTCCCTCAACCAAGTCACACCACTCGGAGGGAGTACACGGAGGTGTAGCGGCAGTGTTCCATCCCTCCGCCTGCAATCTGTGCCAAAGGCGTGTTGAATCAATCAGCTGCTGCTGCTGTTTGGCAGAAAGCCGCAGCCGTACCGAGAGTTTCAAGGGCTCACTAGCCCCCGCCACAAGTGCCAGCAAGGGCGGAAGGCCCAGCCGGCACGCCCAGTGGACACGGCGACGCCAGTGGCGATCTCGCTGAAGATTGGGGTCTAGCAACAAAAACCCACCCCACTCCTGAAGAACCGCTAGGGACTGCACCCAATGATCTTGGTTCAGCAGCAAATCCAGCTCCATACGCAACCTTGAGGACAAGGCCGCAGGAGCCAGCTCAGGCTCGTCGCCAAGCTTCCAGTTCCATGGCCACGCATCCAACGTGGCGGCGACTTGAGCACGACTATCAGCAGCAAGCGCAAAGCCGAGCTTCACGGCGTATCGAGCAGCTCTGACCAAGCGGGTGGGATCATCCATCACGCTGGCGCCGTGCAGAAAGCGCAGCTCCTTTCGAACGAGATCGTTCTGACCGTGATGGGGATCCATCAGAACGAAGCCCTCAGCACTTTCGGCGTGCAGAAGCAAGGCCATAGCGTTGACAGTGAAATCTCGCCGAGCCAGGTCGGTTTCAAGGCTGCCGAAACTCACGCATGGGTTGCCAGCAGGCACCGGATACTCCTCAACCCGGGCAGTTGCTAGATCCAGCTGCACCAGCGGCTCGCCTGAACAAATCATCCAGTCAGGCAGAGCGAGGGTGAGCTCAGCGGTTCCATAGGCAATGTGTGTGCGGAATTCACGCACCTCGACGTCGCCTGCCATCGCCACCAGGCGCTGCGCGAAGGCGATAGCCGCCGCAGGCGCGTTGGGGTTAACAACGCTCTCAGCACCATCAAGCACCAGATCGAGATCTGGAAGTCCTCGCCAGGGATCACGGTGATGCAAGTGCAACAGCAAATCGCGTACAGCTCCCCCCACTAAAGCGATTCGGGCTCCATCGGCGACCTGACCCAACAGGCTCCAAAAAGTGGGGTTAATACCCGGGAGGTCCATTGTCAACGGAGGCAAAATCGAGCTGAAACAGAAAACACCAAAATCCCGGCTTGAACCAATTAACAACTTCTTTCAGGGCTCAGTGCCCTGTTGGTAGAGAATCGGGATGTCAACCGAGGACAAGCCTGCTGCTCCGCTAGCCAGAGGCAGGGGCAAATCTGCTTAACCGTTAACCATGGCAGAAGTGATCATGCCGCCAAGGACCCCGAGGTCGACCACGTCGTAGCCGAGCGAACATGGTGACTCGAGTCTTCCGAGGAGGGGCCAACGTCACACGCCGCAGTTACTTGATTTTTCGTCGTCGGTCTTTCAAGCAAAAGCTGATCATCACACCTGTGGCCAGGCTGCCGTGATCTGGCGTGCCCGCTGGATCAAAGCATGCACGTCCTTCTCCGAGGCTGCAGGGCGCTCACCAGCCACCACAGCCCGGTAGACATCGGCTACTGCCCAGCTTTCGGTGTTTCCATCGATGCCGTGGCGGGGGATGAGATGAACGTGCAGATGTCGAGCGCCCTCGCCAAAGGCGACCGCGTAGACCCGATCGCAGTCAGTGAGCGCACGTACCAGTAGTGAACTGCGCTTCAGCATCTGTCCGAAGGAGGCACTCTCGGCCGAATCAAATTCCACGGCGCCGCCAAGGTGGCGAGCAGTGTCGAGCAGAAGCCAACCAGGGAGGGGACTTGGGAAAGGATGGTGACGCAAGCGCCAGAGCTCGCTGCTGTAGATGAGCAGCTCCGCGGCAGGACCACCCGCCTCCTGCTCTTCGTGAATCCGACAGACCCCGCAAGGCGAAGGCACTGACATGTTGCAAAGTTGTGGTGATGAGGAGGCGCGACGCCATCACCACTCTCCCCGACCAGCACTTACCCAGAAGCACCGGGCTGGCTATTGTGACGGTGTCCCACCACAGTGGGGCCGTGCTACCCGATCTAGCCCGCGACCTTGCAGCCCAAAGCGTTCCTCCGCGGCGCTGGATATTGGTAGACAACAGCCCCGACAGCGCTCCCTTGGCAGCGGCTGAACTCCGCAGCGTTTACCCACTCAGCCTTGAGCTGCTGACGGGAGAGCAAGGTGATGGTTTTGGAGCGGGCTGCAACAGAGCCTTCTCCGCCCTGGCAGCGAGCGGCTGGGATAGCTGGGTGTGGCTGCTCAACCCCGATACACGTTTACCCCAAGGCGATGAGCTTTGCCGACTGGTCACTCAGCTAACGCACATACCCCCCACCAGCCTGGTGGGCACGGCTGTAGTGGACGCGGCTGGACTGGCTGAAGCCAATGGAGGCTGGATCGATCGTGGTCTTCGCTTTCGCCGCCGATGTGTGCCGCCTAGGGGTGAGATTGACCCCAAGATCCACTCTCTCGATGTGGACTGGTTAAGCGGTTGCAGCCTGGCCCTTCGCCCTACGGCCCATCAGCCCCAAGCCCGATTCGATCCAAAGTTCCCGCTCTATTACGAGGATATGGACTTATGCCTGCGGCTTGGACGCCAGCGTGGGGCAGCGGTTTTGTGGCTGCCAACACCGGCGGTCGTGCACACCAAGGGCAGCGGGAGCAACAGTGACAGCAGAAGGCGGATGGAACTCTCGACCATCAGCTATGTGCGCTTCATGCGGAGGCACTGCTCCATCTGGGTATTAGTACTGCGCAGCGCGCGACTCGTGCTGATGAGCCTGGCAAACTTCCCCCGGCGACCTGGCCGCAGCCTGGTGGTGCTGCGAGCCGCAAGCACCGCGCTGTCTGAAGGGAGCATGTCATGACAATCACAAACGGGCATGCCCCCCTGGCCCTGTTTAACGGGAGCTACCTCAGTCGCAGACCCACCGGCATCGGCGTTGTAGCCCGAGATCTCATAAAGGCCCTTGATCCCAGTTTGGTGGCCCTGCTTGACCCGCTTGGCGGCCAACGGCCGGGGAGCTTGCCGATCCCCAACAATCTTTCGGCCAACCATGGCCGCCACGGTCACTGGCAGCGACTTGTCTGGGTCCAGACCCAACTGCCCCAGCTGCTACGCAGCACCGGCGCTGAACTCTTGCTATCACCTTTACCGGAGGCGCCTCTGATTCGGGGAGTGCGCTCGGTTGTACTTGCACACGACCTTCTGCCCCTGCGCTACCCCAAGCCCAACCCATTGCTGGCGTATCACCTCGCCTATGTGCCGTTGGTTTTGCACCGGGCCGTGCGAATCCTTTGCAATTCTGAGGCCACGGCACGCGAGGTGCATGCTCGCCTCAGAGTGCCCGCCAAGCGGCTGGTGCCAATCCGTCTGGGCTTTGATCCCGGTTTGCTGAGGCCTCTAGGGCTGCAGCGGGAACCATTCTTTCTGGTGCTTGGCCGGCATGATCCACACAAAAACATCGGTCGTGTGCTGCGTGCTTTCGCGAACCTTGTTCGCCAGGGCACCAGTAAAAACGATGACTGGCGTCTAAAGCTGGTTGGCCCCCACGACCGGCGCTACACCGAGAGACTGAAGCGGCTTGCGACCGAGCTCGAGATTGCTGAGCGCTGCGACTGGATTGCCTGGGTTAGCGACGAAGAACGACTGCTGCTGCTTAACCGTTGCCGGGCGCTGGTAATGGTGAGCCTTTGGGAGGGCTTTGGGCTGCCAGCCCTTGAGGCAATGGCGTGCGGCACAGCCGTGATCGCGGCGAACGCCGGGGCCCTTCCGGAAGTCGTAGGAGATCAAGGCCTTCTTGTGGATCCCCACCAAGAAGCGGCGATCACTGCCGCCATGGGAGAACTTCAACACAATGACCAGCTGTTGGAAAACCTTGGCAAGGGAGGCCTGGAGCGGTCGCGGACATTCAATTGGGTGCAAACAGCGCACACGGTGGAACAGGTGCTCAAGCAGGCGGCCGTCGGCTGAGGCGGCGCTCCATCTCTTGAGCAACAAGCAATCTGAGCTGAGGATCGGCCGTGGAGGGGAGAACAATCTGCACACACACGTCGAGGCAGCAGGTTCTCAAGGCCGCCAACATCAACATCGATTCCCCAACCACCACTGTGCCGGACCATCCCGGCAACAACTGCTCTGGCTCGCAGTCACAAACCTGGTCAACCTGCACCAGCTGATCGAGACAACGGCGTTTGGCCTGCACGGGATGGGGGCAAAGGGTCCAAGGCCGTGGACATCGCCGCCACTCGGCAACAGTGAGCCTCTCCAATCCAGGAGAATCAATCAGGAGGGTGCCCTGAGAACTGGTGGGTGCATCCGATGCCTGATGGGGATATAGAGGCCCCAGCTCCCTGCAAGAAAAGCGGGAGCACCATGAGGCTCGAGCAGTCGGAGCATCGCTGAACAGATCGAGGGGCGTACCAATAGCGAAGGCCTCGGGATCGAGAGCACGGGGATGCTGGCGGTATTGATCCAGACCGTCATCCAGCAACGCCAGGGATCGAACACTTCGCACCAACAGACGCAGGGACCGCCCCGCTCCCCGCAGGTGGGGGAGATGCAACCGCCTCACAAGACCGGCCCAGGCCAGCAGATTGAGCACCAATAGCGTGAACGGCCGGATCGGCATGCACAGCGTCGGCAAGCAACCACCAGGGAAAGAGCTGCAGGCATTGGGCAGACGGGCTGGGTCCAGCAGCAGGATTGGCCAGTCGCAGGGTTGATCGCGGCGGCGCTGACGACAGGCTGCCTCAAGGTTGATCCCGTTGCAGCAGACGTAGACGCTGATCAGGGTTGGGGCCTCCTCAGCATCAGCAGCCGCAGGACCTTAAGCAGAGCTTTCTGCAGACGCCGCACGCTGAACCAGTAGGCCAGATGCGACCAGTGCAGCTCTAGTCCGGTTGGATCAGGAGCTGGGAAGCGGGCCTCAGGCAACGACTCCACAACAAACTCAGGAATAGCAAGAAATTGCGACCAGTACGCCAGCCGGCGTGTCTGTGCGATCTCCACAGCGGCCGGTCCATCCACGGTGGGGATCGAATCGGGCTCAGCCCGCCAGGAGCCTGTGGGCTCTTGGCGGTAGCGGCTAACAACGCGCTGAGCCGACCAGGGACGATGCGCTGCCACCAAGCGATTAGCCAACATCTGGGCACGCTTCAGGGCCAACGACCTGGAGCGCTGCAAACGGCCCGTGTTGTTCGGGGACGCCAAGGTACGCAAGGCCTCGGAGTGAGGAATGACGTCAATCCAGTCTGCGGGGAGAGGGACCAGCTGATAGCCGTGGGCCTCCAATCGGGAACGTAGATCCTTGTCCTCGAAGCCCCAGCCGCGCATCGCCTCGTTGAAGCCCCCCACAGCCCAGAAGCATGACCTAGGCATCAAAAACTGGCCGAAGCGGCCTTCAGGCCCACTCCCCACCCAAACTCTTGAGATAGCAGTCGCCTCAGCGAGCCTAAAGAAAGGCGTGGGAGAGCAATCGGCGTCGAGCCTCAGCAACCAAGCATGGCGAGCCTGGAAGCAAGCAAAGTTGTAGGCCCGAGCAGGATTCCAGGTCTGTTCACCTTCCACACGAAGCAACCGCAGCCGCGAATCGACGGGAAGCTCTTCGCGGCGTAGGGGAGGCTCACTAGACCAATCGATGACAAGGTGCTCGGCATGCCAAGACCAATTCGCCAACACGGGTGCTGTGCGCAGCAAGTGCTCACGGCGGTTCATACAAACCGTCACAACTGTGAGGTCAATCGGTAGCGTCAAAGGACCATGCTCCTAGCCCGGCGTTTAAGCCGTGGATGTAGCAGGTTGCGAGCGCTACGCAGCAGCATGGCCGGCAAGACAACCATCGGGCGCAGGCCATGCCAGTAAAACCTGTGCCACCAGCGCACCGGCGGCACCAACTCACCGGCCGGGAAAAGGCTGAAGGGCATCTGCTCCACCACAACCTCGGGTATGGCGAGAAACCGAGCCCAAAAAACGATGCGTCGTGCATCTGCAACTTCCCGGGCTGCCATCGGAGCTAGGTGTGGAAGTGTTCCAGGGCGTAAACGCCAGACCACTCCATCATTGTCGTACTTGGACGCTGACACGGCCTGACTCCAGGGGGCGTGAGCAGCTGTGAGGCGGTTGGCGAGCATCGAAGCCCGAATGCGAGCCTCAGCCAGTGAGCGCCGATAGGCAGCACTGAGAGGCCAGGCAATTTCACCCTGGCCCACACCGGCTCTGAGGGCATCGTCGTGGTGTATCACCCCGATCACGTCTGCAGGAAGCGGTTGTAATCGGCAGCCGCACAACCGCTCCAAGCGCAGGCGCAGGTCCTTGTCTTCAAAACCCCAACCTCGCATCAATTCATGGAAACCACCAACCTCGAGAAACATTGAACGCGACATCAGAAACTGGCCGTTGCGGCCTTCGGGGCCTACGCCGACCTGAATGCAGTTGCTGGCAAGACCCAACAGTGGATCCGTCCAAGCCGAGGTAGGCCAACAATCGGCATCAAGCTTCAATATCCATTTGGACCTAGTGGCCAGGCGGATCGCCGCGTTGTAGGCCCTTGCGATGTTCCACTCCCGCTCACCATCGACCCGCTCCAGGCAAAGGCGAGGGTCTGAGGGAAGGTCCTCACGACGCAGCGGAGATTCACTACTCCAATCCAAGATGAGGTGTTGCTGATGCCATGGCCATGCCGCAACCTTTGCAGCAGTGCACACAAGATGTTCGTGCCGGTTCATGCAGACCGTCACGATCGTGAGTCGGCCCTCAGAACCCGTCAATCCCACAAGCGGAATGCGTCATCGCGAGCACTAAACCACTCAGCAGCAAGACCTCCGCCCATCGTGCGCTGCTCTCGGAACCAGGGTCCACCAAGAGTCCAGTGGAGAAGAGTAGGGCCATCGGTTTCTTCCTTCCCAGGGGCTGGCTGTACATCCACCAAGTGATTCCAGCGATTCGGCAAAGCGCCGATCTCCTCATCACCAGCCAGCCAGTGGAAGCGGTGCAGTTCGAGTCCAGTGGCCGTATTCACGTAATCCAGCGTGAGGCCAGTGCAGCGATCGCACTGCATCAACATCAAAGAGCTCCAATTCTTCTTGGGGTAGGCACTCTGCACCTCGCCGAGAAATTTCTTCGTTTCGCCAGGTACATGCTCATGTTGAACACACATCACTGCATAACGTTCGTCACGTGCAGCCCAGAGCTCAGCGATGTCGCCGCGGCAGAGCATGTCACAGTCCATGAAAATCGCCCAGCCGCGATAACCAGTGAGATACGGCACCAAGAAGCGTGTAAATGAAAAGGCCGTGCTCTGCTTGGGATCACGCTCGCGCCAGAAAAGCCCTTGGGATTCCAGCTGAGGGGTCACGATCGGCGTGATTGCCAGTGGGGCCCGACTGTGCTGGTAAAGACTGTCGATCAACACATTGGTGGCCGCCCGTTCCCGGGGGTCATACCCAATGAAAATCGGGATGGGTTGCAAGGGATCTTTCACAGGAACCTCTGTCACCACGTCGGATGCGGTGCAATCTAGGCGGCAGAGTATCCACAATCATCAGCACCCCAGCTTCCGCGACGCGACACTCCTACGCTCAGTCCATGGCCACCTCTAACGCTCCCGGGTTTCTCGCCGGCCTCAACGAGGCACAACGCAAGGCGGTGGACCACCACACGGGCCCACTGCTGGTCGTAGCAGGTGCAGGCAGCGGCAAGACCCGTGCCCTCACCCACCGGATCGCCCACCTCATTGGCCACCACGGGGTAGATCCGGCCGAGTTGCTGGCCGTGACATTTACCAACAAGGCGGCCCGGGAAATGAAGGAGCGGCTTGAGTTGCTGCTAGCACAGAAATTGGCTCAGAGCCAGTTCGGCCAACCTTGGAGCGCCCTGCCGCTAGTAGAGCAACGGCAGCTACGTTCGCGCATCTACAGGGAGGTAATCAAAGACCTATGGATTGGGACGTTTCACGCCCTATTCGCACGTCTGCTGCGCTTCGACATCGACAAGATGAGAGATCCGGAGGGACTGACCTGGACACGGCAATTCTCAATCTATGACGAGGGCGATACCCAGAGCCTGGTCAAGGAAATTGTGACCCAGGAACTGGGTCTTGATCCGAAGCGGTTCGAACCCAAAAGGGTGCGCTGGGCGATCAGCAGCGCCAAAAACCAAGGCTGGATGCCAGAAGAACTGGAGGCGGATAACGGTGGTGGTCAGCGGGGCAAGTTGATGGCCGAGACCTATCGACGCTACCGGCGAGCCCTAGCCGCGAACAATGCTCTGGACTTCGATGATCTACTGCTACTACCGGTACAGCTACTGCGCCAGAACGAACAGGTGCGCCAATACTGGCACGGACGCTTCCGCCACGTTCTAGTGGATGAATATCAGGATACAAACCGCACCCAATACGAACTTATTAAGCTTATCGTAACCAACGGACAAGAGCCTGAGGCCTTCAATGATTGGAGGGGCCGCTCAGTCTTTGTTGTGGGCGATGCCGATCAAAGCATCTATAGCTTCCGCGCTGCAGATTTCACAATCCTGATGGGTTTTCAAGAAGACTTCGGGGATGGCGCTACCGACGACACAACGCGAACGATGGTGAAGCTTGAGGAAAATTACCGCTCCACTGCCACGATCCTGGAAGCAGCCAATGCACTGATCGCGAACAATAGTGAACGGATCGACAAGATGCTTCGCCCCACCAGAAGTGAAGGCGAGCCAATCGCCCTGAGCCGTTGCGATGACGAGATTGCCGAAGCCGAAGCCGTTGTTCAGCGGATGCGAGTGCTGGATGCGGCCAACCCGGACTTGCGCTGGGGCGACATGGCAGTGCTGTATCGCACGAACGCCCAGAGTAGGGCTATAGAGGAATCGTTAGTGCGCTGGGGCATTCCTTACATTGTAGTTGGGGGGTTGCGCTTCTATGACCGTCGGGAGATCAAGGACATACTTGCCTATCTCAAGCTGCTGGTGAACCCAGCAGATACCGTAAGTCTTGTGCGGGTCCTGAACACGCCAAGACGCGGCATTGGTAAGACCACAATCAATCGCCTTACTGATACGGCCAACCAACTGGGAATTCCCCTCTGGGAAGTAGTACGTGATCCTGAGGCCGTAAGAGCCCTGGGCGGCCGGTCGGCAAAGGGAGTACTGCAATTCTGTGAGCTGATTAAAGATTTACAGGAACGCACCACTGAGGTACCCCCCTCAGAACTTGTGCAGCGAGTGATAGAGCAGAGCGGATACGTGGCCGAGCTGATCGCTGAGGGCACCGATGAAGCGGAAGATCGTCGACGCAACCTCCAAGAACTGGTGAACGCAGCCTTGCAGTACCAGGAGGAAAACGAAGAGGGATCTCTGGAGGATTTTTTGGCCTCGGCGGCCTTGTCAAGTGATGCCGACAGCAAAGACACCAATCAAGACCGGGTGACGCTAATGACACTGCACGCCAGCAAAGGCCTGGAATTTCCAGTGGTGTTCTTGGTGGGGCTCGAGCAGGGTCTTTTCCCCAGCTACCGCTCCCTCGACGATCCTGCGGCTATCGAGGAGGAACGCCGGCTTTGCTACGTGGGCATCACACGAGCCAAGGAGCGACTATTCATTACCCACGCCTGCGAACGCCGCCTTTGGGGGGGAATGCGACAACCCGCCCTGCCCTCCATGTTTCTCTCTGAGCTCCCCGAAGAGCTTGTACAGGGCGAAGTCCCTGGCAGCGGCGGGGCCGCTATCCGCCGTGAGCACCGTCTAGAACGATTGACACGAGTAGACCGTCACGAGAGCAAGCAAATCAAGGGTATCGACGGCGAAGGTCCTGCCAATGCCGTCCGCCGGCGCAACGTTGGTGCATCGTGGGTTGTGGGAGATCGCCTGCGTCACGCCTTATATGGCGAAGGGTACATCACTCACTTGTTCGGCAGTGGAGAGAAAATCTCAATTGCTGTGAAGTTCAATGGCATGGGACCCAAAATCCTCGACCCACGGCTCGCACCGATTGAACCTGTATGAGAGCAACCAGCTCAACCTATGTCGGTCTAAGACAGCATCAGCTAACAATGTGGCTCGATCTGCTGCTATTCGCAGCATTTGTGGTGGGTGCCCTCGATACGGCAAAGATCGCCGTACGCATACCCTCTGATGCCTTAATTTCAGGATGGGCATTGCTGCGTTGCGCGTTACTGGCCTGGGAGGCTGACAGCAGAGAAGCCCGGATGACCTTCCTTGGTCTGCTCTTGCTACTAACAATGGGCTTACGGTCCCTCGTACTAGATTCAGTTCCTGGCGAATTAATCACGCGACCAAACTCGATTTATGACTGGATTCTCGTCCTGACGGGGTTCTATGTGGGAGTAAACACGTCGCTACAACAGTGGCGGAGATTCTGGGCTCTGTGGCCCCTTGCGATATTGAGCTTGGCCATACTGACACCTCTGGTTAGCCACGGCGACAATATGTCATTCAGTCCAAGCCTGAAAATAGGCATCTTCTGGACCACCTTGGCATGTTACATACTGGGATTGGCCGCAATCGCCTGCATCGGATTAATCCTAAGGTCAAAGCACTTGATCGAGCGCTTAGTCTCATTGACAGCACTGGTAATATCCATGGGATTGCTCATTGCAGGCGATTCTAGAATTAGCACATTTGCAGCAATCGCGGGAGTCGCAATCGGGCAAGCAATTTTAACAGCATTAAACCACCAAGATCATAGACTTATTGACTGGATCAAACAGAACCGTCGCCCGCTGAAGCGCTACGGCTTGATGGCGATAACCATTACCACCGTATTCTCCCTAGGGGTTTGGCACTGGGTCGTGTTTAGTAATTACCATGATTTCCTGAAGTCCATCCGCTTTTTGGATCCATCAGATCAAGGTAGAGCTATCCTTAGCAGGTGCTACTTCGGTATACCATTCAGCGGTCACAATAGATTCTTGCTGGGAGTCGGGTTTGAGCGCTCAAAAGACATCGCCTGCGACTCAAGACATACTCAAATAAACCAGATATTGGGCCTAGATCCAGGCAAAAGCTTTAATCACGCTCACAACATTTGGGGGCAAATAGTAGGCGACAGCGGAGTGCCAGCGCTAATTGCAGCCATAGCCATCGCCATCCTGATACTCGCCGTATGGATCCGAGCCTGTCGAAAGCTATGGCAGGAACAGCCGACTCTCACAGTGGTCCAACAGGAATACTCAGAGATTCATTTTCTCAACGGCATTGCCTGTTCGATCTTTATCTTTCTTACCTCTTTTGTCCACAGCGCTGTCTTTCATTCTCCAGCAGTCCTAGCGATATTTGGCTATATTATGGCATCTCCGTTCGCCCTTCAGAGCCCACGTATTTTCAGAGAGAGGCGGTGCTTCCCATGAAAGATAAAGTAGAGAACCAGCATTGGGGAAACGACCTCAATCTCTTGCTCAGTATATTGGCTTACGCATCTATGGCCAGTGCCATCACGGCGCTGTTCTTAGATACTGGAAGCCGCGTGAGCGCAGGGCTCACAACGGTCTGGATCGGAATCGAAGCTCTACGCCGCACTCGTGATCTTCCCTGGTCTTGGGGCTTGCTGGCCATCGTGCTCCTGAATATTCGCGGCATCGTGGTTGGCGATGGAGCGCAGCCCGTATCCCACATGGATTATGTATTGATCATCACGTCCTTCTTGTTGGGGTTCGGGAGATCGGCCAAATCCTGGCAGCGAAGTGCAGCCCTCTGCTGCATCGCCTGTGGAGTCGGGGTGTTACTGCGATTTGAGATCATCTTGGATTTTGCCCGCTGGGGCATCGAATATCAGGCACCCACTCTCACCAAGAATCAAACCGCCTTGCTGGGAGGCTTCGCTAGCAGCTGTGGGGTGATGGCTCTATTGCTAAGTCGCAATCGCCACTGGTGGCCTCTATTGATCCCTAGTACAGGTCTCTGCTTGTTGCTCAGCTACGCGACGACATCACGGGCAGCTCTCGCTCTGACGCCTCTTTCAGCAGCATTGGCCCTTTCAATTAGCTGGCGCGAGCCGATCGCTCACCTCCTCAAAAGCTGGCTGGAACGACACTGGCGAAGGATGTGCTGGGTGTTGGCTGGAACCATGATGGCAGCGCTAGCCAGCGCGCAACGATTTCTAAGTGCGCCTGTCGCCACCCAGCTCGCAGCAATGTATGGTCGCGAAAATCTTGAAAACGATCTAGGCCGTCTCAAGGTATACAGCTGTTATGCGGAACTACCTTTCAAAGGTGAAAATCGCTTTTTCTATGGCGTTGGATACCAGAACTCCTGGCAAAAATGGTGCACTCCAGAAGTGCTAGGCAGACAACTCCATCATGCCCACAATCTGCTTCTCCAAATCTGGGGTGATACCGGAGCTGTGCCCACAGTTTTCCTTTTGATCTGCTTTAGCTTAATTTTGATTCGAATCTGGCGAAATAGCCTCACACTCTCCTGGCGCACAAACACTGGTGTCTTGAGTGTTTTCATCTATATCAGCTTGTTTAACATGGTAGAACTTGGGGTGCTTAAAGTTCCAGCACTCATGGCATCGCTTGGCTACTTTATGTCAGCCATTTATCTTCCGCACGAGACATCAATCCAAGTCAATCAAAACAACTCCACCTAGCGCCCGCATTTGAGAAGCATGCAGATAATCCTTATACTTACCATCAGCGATATCCATCTTGTAAATTCGGGCGCCTTCATCCAGCCTTATGACAGACTTAAACCTGCAGCCACGGTACAATTTAATCCCATTCAGTGAGCGCGATACTTTGATAATTTTACCTGGTCCAAGACGACCAGACCCTATCAGGTTGCCTCGTTCATTAAAAATATGTACAGGCGTAGATGCATGATACTCCTTGTAATATGCCGAGCCGTCACAAGCCAAAGTTTTTGCACTGACATGGATTGGCAGTGAACTGTTGACAGCGAGATCGGCCTCACTCACGTTCTGACCTGGAGCCAGCACAAATATCAGAGTGATTGCTGGCAATGGTTGATAGCGATTACAACCAATCACCATAAGCATGGTCGCAATACTTGGCACCAGTCGTAATACACAAGGAGCATAGAGTTTCAACGAACCAAAGCATCTCATCGGCTTATCAACAAGGAATCAATGTATTTACGAGACCTTAGAATCTTTTTCATTACTTCTGGACTGCGCACGTATTCAAAACCCCAGTAAGGATCCAACAAATTACGAACCTCCTGCTGACACCCAGCGCTCCAACGACCAGCATCCGTCATCAGGACCCGTTCCAAAGTAGCGCTTAAACGCTGGCGCTCAACCCACTCCTGAGCTTCCACGTCCGCCTGGTCGGGCTTGAGCTGACGTAGATCCTGGTCGGGGGGCACAGCAATCCAATGGAGCTGCTGGCCCAGGTGAAACCCATAGCCGAGATGGGTACCGAAAGCATTGGTAGCGAGGCCATCACTCAGCAGCATCAGGCTGCGTAAGCTGTCGAGAAACCAAGGATTTGAGCGGTGCCCGTTGCATGCCACGATCCAATCAGGGGGTAGTTCGGGCCATTGTTCATCTTTCCAGTGACGCAACAAGATGACGGACTGGTAGTCGCCGCCGCGCTGAATAGAATGAACTGATCGCAAACACGCTTTCAGATCCATCCGACGCTCCACGGAATCCCAACTATGCGCCAGTACAACGAGCAGGGTGCGTCCCAGCGCTCCACGGATCTCTTCCTCCCGTTCAGGAGAGAGGAGTGAGCGCGCATAGGCGATCCAAGGGCCGATAGGCACGGCAGGAATACCAAACCGCTCCTGGACCCAGCGGGCTCGAAGCGGCCCCATACAGAGAAAGGCCTTCGACCAGTGCTTGGGACGTTCAAATGTCGAGGCACGAGAGACTTTCAAACCATGCTCCAGAAGTAAGGGCAAGGGCGTACCAATCAATGGCAAACGGGCATGGCGCTTGAGCTGAACGTCATGGCCGTAATGGTGGGAGGAATTCTCACGTTCTCGGAAGGCTGGGCTGTAAAACGCCGGCAGATTTGTCGAGGCGCGGAACCGTCCGTGATCCCAAAGATCGGAGCTCACACGCGGTGCGAACGGAACCGCATGAAAAGCCTGGTGCACCAAACCACTGTAGGCGGCAATGGTGTCCTGTTGGTCCTGCTCGACAAACAGTCGCCGTCTAAGGCTACGAAGCACCCACTTAGCATCCTCGCGTTGTCGGCTCAGCATGATCTACTCTCCAGAACTGATGATTTAACGACTCGATACAGCCTTAGGAACTCAAAAACGTCGATCCGACGCTGCCTCCACACTATCTCATCCATGACAACAAAGCGCCATGTCGGCGAATTCAATGATCACAAAGTAAGCAGCTGAAATCAGAACACGCACAACGAGGATTGACACGTAATGGGAAGAACAGAAAATCCCCAAGCCTCTGACTAACGAGGGATTGGCAGATGTTCATGGAAGAGCCATGACTGGATCGCTCAGCCACCGTTATCTCATTTCGAGGCCTGTTGGCTGTTGTGATGCCATCAACTCACACATAAGGGCACCTCGAATAATCGGGATTCGCCGGCAATCGAACGACATTAAAAATGCCGCACCAGAAGCGGCACATGGTGCATAGGCGCACCCCTATCTCATTTGACTGGGAAGCAAATTGCGAG
>Ga0194129_10003626_pt1 | contig 21349 bp, 17 predicted proteins | sample TA2KigCa35mmetaG_FD_150862 | JGI IMG/M metagenome (GOLD analysis project Ga0194129, IMG submission 150862) | Freshwater microbial communities from Lake Tanganyika, Tanzania - TA2015038 Kigoma Deep Cast 35m | ecosystem: Environmental > Aquatic > Freshwater > Lake | place: Tanzania: Lake...
TTGTTGACGCCCACGGTCTGCGCCCCGGGAGGAGGAACCGCTGCCCCGCCCTCTGCGAGGAGCATCCAGCCCCGCTCCTCCAGCCACACCAGACGCTCGTCCTCGATGGCCCGAAGGACCCTGCCCGCCAGGGCATGCCCGGAAAGGGCAATGCTCTCCACGGCCTCGATGCGCTCATCGGGGTCGTCGCTGCGCAGGCCGGAGAGCGGCAGACCCTCCTCGATCGCAACCCCTGCGGCGGTGGACCCAGGTGCGCCAGTCCCGGCCGCAGCGCTGCTGGCCCCGAAAAACACAGAGGCGGCTGCCAGGGCAAGCACCGCAGCGATCAGCAGTGGCCGAAACCGATCAACCGTTGGGGCGCCCGGGCCAGCCCAGGCGTTCCTGAGGATCTGCGCCGATGCACCCGGCATCAGGCTTTTTGCCGCGACTCGTTACCCGGGATGAAGGGGCTCCAGGGCTGCGCCCGCAAGGGTCCCTTGGTCTTCCAGACCACATTGAACTGACCGTCGGCGCGAACCTCACCGATGAAGACCGGCTTGTGCAAGTGGTGGTTGGTCTTGTCCATCGAAACTTCGAAGCCGCACGGCGCCTTGAATTTCTGCCCGCCCACCGCGTCGATCACCTTCTCGATCTCGGTTGTCTTCACCTGCTCCACTGCCTGCTTCCACATGTGAATCCCGATGTAGGTTGCCTCCATCGGATCGTTGGTCACGACTTTGTCCGCATTGGGAAGCTTCTTGGCCCTGGCGTAATCGCGGTAGAGCTTGATGAAGGCGTCGTTTTCGGGATTCTTGAGCGACATGAAGTAGTTCCACGCGGCCAGGTGGCCAACCAGCGGCTTGGTATCGACTCCGCGCAGTTCCTCCTCGCCCACCGAAAACGCAACCACCGGCACGTCCTTCGCCTTCAGCCCGGCGTTGCCGAGCTCCTTGTAGAAGGGCACGTTCGAGTCGCCGTTGATCGTGGAAATCACGCAGGTCTTTCCTCCGGCTGAGTACTTCTTCACATTGGCCACGATCGTCTGGTAGTCGCTGTGGCCAAAGGGGGTGTAGATTTCCTCGATGTCGCTTTCCTTCACGCCTTTGCTCTTCAGAAAGGCCCGGAGAATCTTGTTGGTGGTCCGTGGATACACATAATCGGTGCCGAGAAGGAAGAAACGCTTGGCCGCACCTCCGTCCTTGCTCATCAGGTACTCGGTGGCCGGGATCGCCTGCTGGTTGGGCGCAGCGCCGGTGTAGAACACATTCTTCTCGAGTTCCTCGCCCTCGTACTGCACCGGATAAAAGAGCAGATGGTTGAGTTCCTTGAACACCGGCAGCACCGACTTGCGCGACACCGAGGTCCAGCAGCCAAAGACTGCTGCCACCTTGTCCTGCGAGATCAACTGGCGCGCGCGTTCGGCAAAGAGCGGCCAGTTCGACGCAGGGTCCACCACCACCGCCTCGAGGGGTCGACCCATCACACCGCCCTTGGCGTTGATCTGTTCGATCGTCATCAGCGCGGTTTCCTTGAGCGCGGTTTCCGAAATGGCCATCGTTCCCGAAAGCGAGTGCAGGATGCCAACCTTGATCGCTTCCCTGCTCTGGCTGAAGGCGGTGGAAATGCTTGAACAACTGAGCGCAACGGCGCTGCTGGTCAGAAATGATCTGCGTTTCATGGAGGACTCCGGAGTTGGTCGAGGTTGCGGATCCCCACACTCCACCGGGCAGGCGCAAGGGTTGCCAGCGGTGAACCAGCGGGGGATGCACCCTCTTTGCAAGACGCGTGCCAGCCCGATCCGCGCATCGTTGTGTGCGCAGACCCACCCAGCAGGCGCTTACCCCTGCTTGCAAGGCTCGCCACATCGGTGCGCGTTGCACGCGGGGTACTGCCCCGTGGCACCGTGTTTGAGCAGAGTCCGGGCGGTGTTCTTGCAGCGTCTGGACAGTCTCTGGGCGGAGCGTGAGAGGGGTTCGGGCAGCGGTCGGGCTTGAGGTTGGTGCCTGTGCGGATGCGATACCCTGGGCCGGCACTTCCATAAACTCCGATGGGATCCACACCATGCATTTCGTGATTGCGCCTCCGCCGCAGATTTCGCTCGCCGTTCGGGGAACCGACGCACGCTTTCCTGTGAACCGCATCTTTTGCGTGGGCCGCAATTACGCCGAGCATGCGCGTGAGATGGGGCACGACCCGAGCCGGGAACCGCCCTTCTTTTTCATGAAGCCCTCGAGTGCGATCGTGGCCGAAGACGGTGACTTTCGTTACCCCTCCTGCAGCAAGGATGTTCACCATGAGGTGGAGATGGTGGTGGCCATCGGCTGGGGCGGAAGCAACATCGCCGCCGCGCATGCGCTGTCGCATGTTTACGGCTATGCCGCAGGACTCGACATGACTCGGCGCGACCTGCAGGGCGAGGCGAAGAAGCTCGGGCGCCCATGGGACACTGGAAAGGCCTTCGACGCCTCTGCACCCTGCTCTGCGATCGCGGCAGCGGCCGACATCGGCCATCCGCAAAGCGGAGCAGTGGTGCTTGAAGTGAACGGCGAAGTCCGTCAGCGTGGCGATCTGGCGGAACTGATCTGGAATGTTTCCGACACGATCGCCTACCTCTCAACCCTCTTTGCACTCCAACCTGGCGACCTCATCTTCACTGGAACGCCAGCAGGCGTTGGGCCGGTGCGCCCGGGCGACCGGATGCACGGCCGTGTTGAGGGGGTGGGCGAGATCCGTGCCCGGGTGGTATGAACTCCACGGGCGGCCTGACAGCGCTCAGGCTGCGGCGGCGGCGAGTTGGGGCGGCGCCTCGCGCACCGGCAGGCTCAGTACCGCTGCCATCCCCGCGAGCGCAACGTCGGCAAGCCAGACCATCTGGTAGTTGCCCTGGGCTTCCACGGCAAGCCCCCCCAGCCACGCACCCAGAAAGCCGCCGATCTGGTGCGAGAGCAGGGTGAGCCCGAAAAGTGTGGCGAGGTGGCGCACGCCGAAGAGCTTGGCCACCAGTCCGGCCGTGGGAGGCACCGTGGCAAGCCAGGTCAGGCCAATGACTGCAGCAAAGACGTAGAGCGTGGCAGGCGTTTTCGGTGCGAGCAGGTATGCCGAGATAGCCAGTGCGCGCAGTCCGTAGAGCCAGAAGAGCAAGGTGCGCATGCGCCAGAAGCCGGCGAGCCAGCCGATCGCGAGGCTGCCAACGATGTTGAAGAGCCCAATGATCGCAATCGCATAGCCCGCCACCTGCCCGGATAGTCCGCAAAGCTGGATTTCGGTGGGCAGGTGTGTCATCAGGAAGGCAATGTGAAAGCCGCAGGTGAAAAAGGCGGCGTGCAGCAGCAGGTAGCTCCGGTCGCTCAGCGCGATGCCAAGTTGCGCCCGCAGGCCGGGACCATCTGCCAACGCCGGATCCGCTGTATGCCCGGCGTTGCGAAGCCCGATCACCAGGGGCAACGCCAGGAGCGCAAACGCCGCCAACGCCCACATGGTGTGGACCCAGCCGATCCAGGCGATCAGCGCCGCCGTGATCGGCGCAAAGACGAACTGGCCAAACGAACCGCCGGCGTTGATCAGTCCCGACGACATCGCCCGCCGCTCGACTGGAATGCGCTGCGCCGCTGCGGCCATGAGCAGCGAGAAACTACCCACCCCGGCACCTGCGGCCTGCACCACACCGAGAACCAGTACCAGCCCGACGGTGCCCTGCATGAGTGGCGTGAGAAGCGAGCCTGCCACCATGAGGACAATGCCGCAGACAAGCACCGGGGCATGACCCCAGCGACCTGCGAGCACCCCGGCGATCGGCTGAACCGCGCCCCACACAAACTGGCCAACCGCCATTGCGAAGGCGATGTTCGCAATCCCGATGCCTGTGTCGGTGTTCATCGGTGACATGAAGAGCCCCGAGGCCCCGCGCGCACCCTGGGTAATGGCGAGTACACACGCTGCACAGAGGGTAACGATCCACACGCTGCGCAGCGGCTGCGCTGCGGCACCCATCACACGAGGCATGATGTTCATTGAACTAACCGCCGCCTGGCGCGTCGAAGGCAGGGTCGATGGGCAACTGCAGCGCGTTGGCAAGCTGATTGGTTCTTCCGGCGAGTGCAATCACCCGCAGGAGGTCGGCATGCTGGTCGACGGTCATGCCCTTGGCGCGCGCTGCCGCCGTGTGCGAGTGCACACAGTAGGCACAGGCATTGGTGGCCGAAACCGCGATGTAGATCAACTCCTTGGTGAGCGGGTCAAGCGCAGACGGCGAGGCCATCACTGCCTTCACCTCGCGCCATGTCTCCTCGAGGAGCTGCGGCTGGAAGGCCAGGTGGTGCCAGAAGAGATTCACGGTGGCACTGTTGCGCGTGGCGCGGATGTCCTCGAAAACAGCCCTGATCCGAGGATCGGACTCGGGATCTTCCACCGGCTTGAGCACGCTCATCTGAACCCCCAGCGATTGCATACTACGCACAGTCAAGCGATCCTCGAACGCACCCGCCGATGAACGCCGTAGTTTCCGGATGAGCCATGCACACACTTTCCCCGTCACCCGCAACCGATGGTAACGCGAACGCGCACTCCCCGGTGGATGCGCGACTCGAGAGGCTGCGGGCGCAGATGCGCAGCGCACAGATCGACGCCGTGATCGTTCCTTCGTCGGACCCGCATCTCTCCGAGTATCTGCCTGCCCGCTGGCAGGCGCGCCAATGGCTCTCGGGCTTTACCGGATCTGCCGGGACGCTCCTCGTGACGCGCGAGCATGCGGCGCTGTTTGTGGACAGCCGCTACTGGACGCAGGCTGACCGCGAACTTGCGGGTTGTGCGATCCGCGCCGAGAAGGTGACCTCGATCACGCCAACGGTGCTCGCAGACTGGCTCCTGGAGCGGGTGCCCGAAGGCGGCGGCGTGGCGGTGGACGGTGCAGTGCTCGCGGTGCAAGCCAAGGTGGCGCTTTGCGGATTGATCAGCGCTGGCGGCCTTCGCCTTCAGAGCGGGGTGGATTTGCCGGGGCTGGTCTGGGACGATCGGCCCGCCCTGCCCTCGCAACCCGTCTATGAGCACCTTGCGCCGCACGCAACCCGTTCACGGCGCGCAAAGCTTGCCGAGGTGCGCGAGGCGATGGCCCGCGCCAAGGCAGACCGGCATCTGGTCTCCACCCTCGACGATATCGCCTGGCTGCTCAATCTGCGCGGAAGCGACGTGGCCTACAACCCGGTGTTCCTGGCGCATCTGCTGGTCGCTCCCGGGCAGGCCTGGCTCTTTGTCGACACTGCGAAACTACCAGCGGCGCTGGGCTTGCGCCTGAGCGATGACGGCGTGGTGCTTCGCCCCTATGAGGTGCTGCCGCAGGAGCTTGAAGCGCTTTGTGGCGGTTGCACCGTGCTGATCGATCCGGCCCGGGTCACGCAGGGATTGAAAGACGCACTCCCCGCAAGCTGCCGCACCGTGGAGGCGATCAACCCGAGCACGCTGCTCAAGAGCCGCAAGACCGAGGCCGAGCTCGAGCATGTGCGCGAGGCGATGATCGAAGATGGCGCAGCGATGTGCGCCTTCTATGCGTGGTTCGAGCAGGCGCTCGTGAAGGGCAGCCTGAGCGAACTCGATGTGGACGAACGCCTCAGCGCGGAACGCGCGCGGCGCAGGAACTTCGTGGGGCTTTCCTTTCCCACCATCGCAGGCTACAACGCCAACGGGGCCATGCCGCACTATCGCGCCACACCCGGGCACTTTGCGCGCATCGAAGGCAACGGCCTGCTGCTCATCGACAGTGGCGCCCAGTATCTGGGAGGCACCACGGACATTACCCGCGTTTGGCGAATCGGCACGCCCAGTCGGGCGATGCAGCGCGACTTCACCCTGGTCCTCAAGGGCACCATGGCACTGTCGCAAACCCGCTTTCCGCGTGGCACGCTCGCACCGATGCTCGATGCGATCGCGCGGGCGCCACTTTGGGCCGAAGGCCTCGACTTCGGACATGGCACCGGGCACGGGGTGGGCTACTTTCTCAACGTGCACGAGGGCCCACAGAGCATCAGCAGGGCGCTGCCCACGGCCCACATGGCCATGGAGCCAGGGATGATCACCTCGATCGAGCCTGGCGTGTACCGACCGGGGCTCTGGGGCGTGCGCATCGAGAATCTGGTGGCCAACCGCAGCCTTGCCAGTGAGCCCCAGTGGGGAAGCACGGACGTGTTCGCCGAAGCCCGGCTGGCAGAAGCCAGCGCATCCGGCAGCGCCCAGGCGGGCGGCTTTGGCGAGTTTCTCGAGTTTGAGACGCTGTCGCTGTGTCCGATCGACACCCGTTGCATCGACACTTCCCTGCTGCGCGAGGACGAAAAACGCTGGCTCAACGACTACCACCGCAGGGTCTGCGATCAACTGATGCCCAGGGTGCAGGGCGCAGCAAGCGACTGGCTGAGGGCGCGCACCCAGCCTCTCTGAACCGGATCCGCATGCCCGGATTCCTCGGGAGGAGCACCCGGCGGTGCGATAATCCGGGTGTCCTTCAGTGCACCTTCGCCCCTCCGGAAGCGTCCCCTCACCTCAATCCCGGGAGCCCCCTGCCATGTCACAAACCCATCATCTCGACCTGCTCGGCATTGCAAAGGAGGAACAGCACGGCAACCTCTTCGGAATGCTCGATGGCATCTACCGCCGTTCGGACGTTCGACCCACCGGGTATCCGGATGCGATCATCTGGGAAGGTGGCAACTTCGCTGGCGCAGTGATGCCGGTTGCGCACGCCTTCACCGACATGTTTGCGCTCAACGGCACGCTGATGGCCCTCGATGTCCTTGGACTTCCCTTTCTCGCCGTGCCGATGATGGCGCAGTTCCGTCACGACACCAAACTGATTTCGCTCGAATGGTTCGGCAAGCTCGACTACACCGCGCTCAAGTGGTCAACGGCGGGCGACTTCATGGTGAACGACGCCGGCCGCAAGGTGGTGGTGAGTGGCAAATCGGCCAATGCCCCATTGCGTACTGCCGCAGGTGTGTACTGCAACGTCCGGCCCTACGGCGGGATCACCAGCGTGCGCTTCATGCCAGGTCTTCCCTACTCGCAGGACAAGAAGAAGTTCAGGGTGGATCCCGAGACCGGAAACATTCACTCCGAGATGAATACGCCGGGAGTACGCATGGCGTATGCGGCGCGGCTCTTTCTGAAGATGGTGCATGAATCCGGGCAGATCGGCCGGGTTGCCACCAAGCCCACGCAAGCGCAGGAGGATGCGATCAACGCCGGGATCTTTCGCTGGCTGCTGCAGGGCACCTGCTTCAAGCTCAAGCGTCAATACACCGTGGATGCCTACGAGGAGCACCGCGCGAGCATCGATGCGATCGTGGCCCTTCTGCCCGCCGACTTCAAGGCTGGCATGGAGGACTGGGGCGGCGAGATCTACGAACACATCGCCGACACCAATTTCGGTCTGCTGCTTCACGACATGATCCGGCAGCGTCCCTGCATCGTCTACGCCACCGACCTCGACGGCGACCGCCTCACCGACCTGATGGCCGATGCTCCCGACGTGTTACGCGACTGGGGGCAGATCGTGCTCGACGCGGCCGGCGCAAAACGCGACATGAAGGCCCTGTGGACCACCATGGGCTTCACCATGACCAACGGCAAGGACATGACGAGCGTGATGTATCGGATCCACGGTGCGCCGATCTTTGAGCAGACACTGGGCTCGGCCGACGCAATGCTGCTGCGCCTGCTCGACGGCGACGAGACGGTGGGCGGCGAAAAGCAGCCCTACGACCCGCGGATCCACTTTGTGCTGATCAATGAGGCCTACAAGGCGGCAAATCCGGGCCATGCCGAGCTTGCCGCCTGGCTCGATGCGCAACTCGCCACATTCGATGCGGTCTACGCCGGCAAGCGCCCGCTCTACCTCGACGGGTACAGGGCGCTCAAGGCGGCAATCAGGCCCTGGGGACACGCCTGATCGGCGCCTGGAGTTCTTGCGGTGTAATCCTGGGCCCGCAGTCCTGGCGGTGTAATCCTGGGTCGGGAGTCCCGGCGGTGTAATCCGCCGCGTGGCGCTCAGCATCCGCCTGAGCGTGATCGGGTCGGGCGTGCATGGAAGAGCGCCTGGCGCTTTAGCGTCACACAGCCGTGCAGTCTGATGCTCTAGACTAATCTGGGCTTTTTCCTGCGGGTTCGTCCGATTCCCGCCGCCTCGCGAGCGGCTTGACGCGGGCAGGTTTGCTCGAGCGCCTGACTTTCCCGGCGCCGGCAAGCATTGCACTCCCCGAGCCGCACTCTGCGGCGTTTCCGCAAGGATCAAGGCACCCACCAACACCAACAACCTCAGGGAGCGGTACATGGAAACCAGGGAAGAAAACACAGTGAAGCCAGCGGCCCGCGCGCCCAAGGCTGTCCGTAAGTCCGAGTTTGACTACGACCTGATCGTGATCGGGTCGGGTCCCTCGGGGCAACGCGCGGCCATCCAGGCTGCAAAGATCGGCAAACGCGCTGCGGTGATCGAGCGTTCGCGTGCGGTGGGCGGGGTATGCGTGAACACAGGAACGATTCCCTCGAAGACCTTCCGCGAAGCGGTACTTCACCTCTCGGGCTTTCGGGAGCGCGGCATCTACGGGTCTTCCTACCGGGTGAAGCAGGACATCAGCATCGACGACCTGCTCTACCGCGTCCAGCAGGTGGTGCGCTCCGAAATCGATGTCATCCGTAACCAGATGACCCGGAACCGGGTTGAACTGATCGAGTCAACCGCGCGTTTCACAGATCCGCACACGATCGAGCTGCAGTCGGCAACTGGACAGGGGCGCAGACAGATCAGCGCCGACAAGATCGTGATCGCCTGCGGCACCGAAGCCGCACGGGACAGCCATATTCCCTTCGACGGCCAGCGCGTCTTCACCAGCGACGATGTGCTTGGACTCGAGTTTCTCCCGAGGTCGCTGATCGTGGTGGGTGCCGGTGTGATCGGCGTGGAGTACGCGACGATGTTTGCAGCCCTCGGCGTGCGCGTCACCATCGTCGACAAGCGCCCAACGCTGCTGCCCTTTCTCGATCACGAGATTTCGGCCGCACTCACCTATGTTGTCCAGCAGAGCAACGTCACGATGCGGCTCGGTGAAGAGGTTGCAGGGATCCATCAGCACGAGGGTGTTTCGAAGCCGGTGGAAGTGCGCCTGAAGAGTGGCAAGGTGTTGCGCGCCGAAGCGGCGCTCTACTCGATCGGCCGGGTGGGCGCCACCCAGCGGCTCGACCTCGACAAGGCGGGCGTGAAGAAGGACGACCGCGACCGTATTCCGGTGAACGAGCACTTTCAGAGCAACGTGGAGCACATCTACGCCGTGGGGGATGTGATCGGCTTTCCCTCGCTTGCCTCCACCTCCTATGAGCAGGGCCGCGCGGCCAGCCGACACGCTTTCGGGCTGAGGATCGACCACGAGGGCGGGATCGGACTCTTCCCGTACGGCATCTACACCGTCCCCGAGATCTCCACCATTGGAAAGAACGAGGATGAACTTACCAGCGCCGGAATCCCCTACGAGATCGGCAAGGCCAACTACCGCGAGATTTCCCGGGGTCAGATCATCGGGGACCGCACCGGCATGCTCAAGATCATCTTCAGCCCCGAGAACAAGAGGCTCCTTGGCGTGCACATCATGGGCGAAGGCGCAAGCGAGCTGATTCACATCGGCCAGGCCTTGATGGCCCACGATGGCAGCATCGATTACTTCGCCGACGCAGTCTTCAATTTCCCCACGCTTGCCGAGTGCTACAAGACGGCCGCGCTCGACGGTCTCAACCGCCTTGCAGTCTGAGGGCGGATCCCCCGCAACCGCGCCCCGGCCGCAAGGATCGGAGAACACCAGCGTGTCGGGGCCGGCCAGCTTATCGGTAAGAATAAACAACCTCAGGGGTTAGTCATGGGCTCTGCATCCTTCGATTTCAGCAACACCACCACGGTCGTAACGGGCGGCGCAAGTGGCATCGGTCTCACTTGCGCCGAGATGATCGCGCGCTGTGGCGGCAACGTCGTGGTCTCGGCAAGCCGGCGACCCGACAAGACTCAGAAGGCGATCGAACGCATCCGCAAGGCGGGTGGCGACAAGCCGGTTGCGGTTTCGGCCTTCCCCTGCGAAGTGGGAACCGAGAGCTCGGTGGAGGGTTTCTTTGATGCGATCCGCGAAGCGGGGCTTCGGGTCGATCATCTGATCCACAGCGCGGGCGTTTCGCCCAACACCGAGTTCTTCGAGCAGACCCAGCAGGAGTGGGACACGGTGCTCAACACCAACACCACCGGTGCCTTTCTGGTCACCAAGTACGCTGCGCGCGCGATGACGGACAACCCCCTTGAAGGCGACTTCCGCGGAAGAATCCTGCTGATCACCTCCACCAATGGAATCAACAGCCAGGATCCGGTGTCGGCGCACTACGACGCGTCGAAGGCTGCGGCCAACATGCTGGTGCGCACCGCAGCTGAGCATCTTTCGGCGATGCAGATCTGTGTGAATGCGCTTGCTCCGGGCTGGATCAACACCGATCTGAACGCCACCCTGCCGCCGGATGTGCGCGAAAAGGAGTCGTCGAAGATCTGGATGCGCCGCTGGGCCGAACCCGAGGAAATGGCCCGCTGCGCGGCACATCTGCTGACCATGCCGTACCTGATGGGTCAGGTTGTGATGGCAGACGGTGGCTATCGTTGAGGCGCAGCCAGCGCCGGGCCGTGCCTTCGTTGCACCGGAGTGCCTAGCGCCGAGGCTCTCGGGGCGCTGAGCAGGCCTTGCGAAGCACTTCGAGGTAGTTTTCGGCCAACTCCATCCGCGGCGCGTAGCCCTTGGCTTTCAACAGTCGGTGGGCGCGAGGCAGCTTCCAGCAGGGCGTGTAGACAAAGAGGTGGTGCTCGAGGTGGTAGTTCACCCAGTAGGGCGCAACAGACATGCGCGCCAGCACGGACGCACGCGTCGTGCGCGTGTTGCGCAAGGGATCCCGGGCTTCGCCCACCACGGCATGCTCGGCTATGTTGCGCAGGCGGCTCACCAGTTGATAGCCGGTGAGAAGCGGCGCAAGCCAGAGCGCAGGATAGAGCCAGGGATTTCCAGTGCCCGCAAGGGCAAGGCCAAGGATTGCGTTCGTGCCGAGAAACCCGCCCTCGCGCGCCAGCAGCGCCCGCAGCTTCGCGGCCGGCGATTTCGCTTCCCCGGTTGCGGCACGCAACTGTGCCCGCCGAAGCTGAAACCCCGTGATGCCGAGAAGATCCCGCATCATTTTGCGGCGAAAGCTCGCCCAGTGGATCGGAAAGGGTGCCGAGAGCACCAGATCGGGATCGTCCCGGGTCTGGGTTGCACGATGATGCGCGAGATGGTAGGGGCGATACACACGAAGATTCGCGCCCACCGGGTCGCCACACAGCCGGGCGCCCACCCAGTCGTTCACCCCTGGGTCGGCAAAGAGCAAGCGGTGCGCCGCGTCGTGCATCAGGATTGCAAGGCCGAGCTGCCGGTTGCTGATCACCACGAAGGCAAGAAGATAAGTCCACCACGCGGGCCACCAGACAACCAGTGCCATCGCAGCGAAGATCATTGCCCAGGCATGCGTAACCAGCCACAGCCCCATCCAGTTGGATCGGCCGCGAAGCGCCTCCTCTTCCCCGCGCGTCAGCAGGGTTGCCGCATCGCCAGACACATCGCCAGACATCGCATTCTCTCTGCCTCCGGAAGGATTGTATTTCGTTGCGCGTAGAAAGTATCCGGATCGCAGACGCCCGCGAAATGGCGCACGCGGTGGTGGCGCAAGCGGTGGTGGCGCAAGCGGTGGTGGCGCACGCGATTGTGGCGCACGCGGCTGTGAAGCACGCGATTGTGGCGCACACCTGGCTGCACGATCCGCAGTGGCTCGAGGGCCTGCGATGCGTAGCAGCGCGCGACTGGTCATCGGTCTTGCGAGCGCCGTTCAGGCATCTTGCCGAAGCCGGCCAAGTGCTCGAGGGTGTGCCCAAGTTACGCGTGGGATTCAGGACCCGGGGACCTGGAATGCTCGGCATGATCGACGGCGCCTCGCCTTCCGGGCACGACACCATCGTGCGTGCGAATGCCCGTTGCTTCTACCGGATCCAGCCCTCGGATGCTGCGCCGTTGACGTCCATTTCGAAGTCGAGGCCTTCCACCGGTGGTCTGGCGTAGTGCCACACCGCGCCGGAATCCACGATCCGGTCGCGTGCCAGGCACTCGCCAACCAGATGCCCGATGTTGAGCACCGTGTAGATCTGGGTCGTGTGCGGCACGGTCCAGTCGAGACCAAGTGCGAAAAGACGCAGACGCATCGCCTCGATCACGCATTCCACCTTCGCGCGTATGCCTTCCACGGACGCATCGTGCAGCGCAATGATGCGGTCGCGGTAGGGTTGACCGGCGGCTTCCCGCGCCTCCCCGCTCCCGGCAACCATGAAGCCCCCCCGCAAACTGCGGCCCTCGGGAACCGTGTAGGCGAAGGCAAACATCGAGGGCTCGGAGGGCGGACCATAAACCGGACACACATTCGTGCGTGCGACGGGATTGTTTTGGCTGTTGCCACCCGGAAAGATACCCCAGGCCTGCAGGCGCTCCACATAGGCCCGGTTGAAGCGCACGAATCCCTCTTCGCTGAACGGCGCTGGCGAGCGGAGCTCACAGTGGGCAAACGCTGCCACCGGTCGCCCAACGGCGGCGAGGTGCGCTTCGACCGCGTTGAAGGCATCGGCAAGCGCAAGGGGCCTTTCAAATCGCATCCGGACAAGCGCAAAGCCTGGCTCGGCCGCAACCCCACCCGAGTACTGAAAAACCGCAGGAATGTAGCGGTAACCGCCGGGCGTGAAGTGTTGGGTGAGGGCCTGTATCGTCATCGATGGAGCTTACTCCATCTGCGCGGCTAGGGCGAACCACGCCTGCAAGGAAGCGCCCCTCGGCAGGACCGAACAAAAACGTTGTAGCTTCACACGCTTACTGTTGCCAAACCAGAACAACGTACTTAAGATCCCGAGCATCAACGTCCTTCGGGGTGGATCCTGAGTGGTTTGGCGAATCCAGCTCGGGGCCCGATCCGTTCATACCCCTTGCAATGTTGCAGGGGACTTTCCACCGCAGCAGTGCACATGCTCCCGAGGTACCCATGTTCAGATTGATCTATGTGAGCGAAGAGTCTGCGCCATTTTCGGTGTCGAATCTTCTCGAACTGCTGAACCAATGCCACGTCAACAACCCGCGCTTGAACGTGACTGGAATGCTCATGTATGGCAATGGCACTTTTCTTCAAACCATTGAGGGGGAGGAGGAGGTCGTGAAGGCGCTCGCCGAGAAGATCTCGCGAGACCGTCGCCATCGTGGGTTCAAGGTGGTTCGCACCGAGACCATACGCGAGCGTCTCTACCCCGACTGGAGCATGCGCTTCGAGCGCCTCACCGAGGAATCGTTGCGCAAGGTCCCCGGGCTCAGGGACTTCGCGCTCAAGAAATTCAACCGGGACTACTTAGGTACTCACCTCGAACTGGTCGACACGCTCGCCGCCAGGCCACGTCAAGGAGCGAGCGAACCCTCCACATCGGACGGCGATCATCTCCAGCGCCAGCTCGTCGAACTGCGCAAAGCGCTCGATGCCAGCCAGCAACGCCAGGAAATGGCCGCATTGCTGATTGAATCGCTTATCGAGTCCGCAACCAGGGGCCGACTCGACGACCCCCAGCTGAGGCTCTGCCGGTCGATGTTGACCTCCCTGCGTGGACGCAGCAAGGGTGCTGTCGCACGTGCCTGAGCGGGTCGGTCGCGCTGCAACCGGCGCGCCTTGCCGCCATGCTCGCACTGATCCTTACCGGCGGGGGAGCGCGCGCTGCGTACCAGGCTGGCGTGCTCGCGGCGATCGCCGACCTCCTCCGCGCTGAAGGTCGCGCGCCCGCACATCCTTTTCAGATCCTTTGTGGCAACTCGGCGGGCGCGATCAACATCGCGGCGCTTGCCAGCGCGCGCGAGGGCTTCGCGCAGGGCGCGGCGCATCTCGAGCGGATCTGGGAGGCGTTCCGGTCCGACCAGGTGTTTGTAGCCGATACCCTCGGTTTGTCGGCTTCCGCAGGAAGGTGGCTTTCGGCGCTCACCCTGGGGTGGCTCACCGGCAGCACGCCGAAGGCCTTCCTCGACACCTCGCCGCTGCGGCGCTTGCTGCAGCGCGAGTTGCACCTCGAAACAATCGACACCCATATTGCAGCCGGTCGACTGCATGCGGTGGCCGTTGGCGCGTCGAGCTACAGCACTGGCGAGCAACTCACTTTCTACAGCGCCGGAGCGCGGGTTGCACAATGGCAGCGGGCCCAGCGGCGCGCTGTGCGGACCCTGATCACCACGGAGCATCTGCTCGCCTCCAGCGCAATCCCGATCCTTTTCCCACCGGTGCTCATCAAAGTGGGCAGCGCGTATCACTGGCTTGGCGATGGAGCCATGCGTCAGGTGGCACCGATGAGTCCGGCAATCCATCTCGGTGCCCGCGCGATTCTGGTGGTGAGTACCGGGATCGGGTCGCGCGGATCGCCATTGTCCAACAAGTACCAGTCGCACCCTTCGCTTGCGCAGGTTGGTGGCCATGCCCTCTCGGGAATCTTTCTCGACACGATTGCCTTCGACGTCGAGTTGCTCCACCGGACCAACGCCGCGATCGCAAACCTGAGCAGCGCGCAGCGCGAGGCCCTTGGGCTGCGGCAGGTTGCGTTGCTCCAGATCCACCCGAGCGAACCCATCGAGACGATCGCGGTCCGCCACCGGATGCAGTTGCCCTGGATGCTCGCCACCCTGTTCGGACGGGTGGGCGTGACCGAGTCGCGCGGTGCGGCCATGCTCAGCTATCTCCTCTTTGAAGCGCGCTTCACCCGCGAATTGATTGCGCTCGGGCGCAAGGATGCACTTGCGCAGGCGCCGGCGATCCTGCAATTCATCGGGCAGCATTCCGCGCCGGGTTCCGAACCGCATTCCGGACCGCATTCCGGACCGCATTCCGCGCCGCATTCCGCGCCGGGTTTGGGGCCGCATTCCGGACCGCATTCGGGGCCGCAGGCGGTTTCGGCCTGAACTTGCTACAGTTCGCGCATGCGGAAAAAGCTCTATGTCAAGACCTACGGCTGTCAGATGAACGTCTACGATGCATCGAAGATGGTGGACGTGCTCAACGCGCGCGAGGGTGCCGAAGTGGTTGCGAGCCCCGAAGAGGCCGACATCGTGCTTTTCAACACCTGTTCGGTCCGCGAAAAGGCGCAGGAGAAGGTCTTTTCCGACCTGGGTCGCCTGCGCGCGCTCAAGGCGGCCCGGCCTTCGTTGATCGTGGGCGTTGGGGGCTGTGTCGCAAGTCAGGAGGGTGAGGCCATCGTGGCGCGTGCGCCGGTGGTCGACATTGTGTTCGGTCCACAAACGCTCCACCGCTTGCCCGACCTCATTGACGAGCGCCGCCGAAGCGGCAAGCCTCAGGTTGACATTCGCTTTCCGGCGATCGAGAAATTCGACCATCTGCCACCGGCCAGGGCGGAGGGGGTCACGGCCTTTGTCTCGATCATGGAGGGGTGCAGCAAGTACTGCAGCTTTTGCGTCGTACCCTACACCCGGGGAGAGGAAGTGTCGAGACCTCTCGAGGATGTCCTCACCGAGGTGGCAGAGCTCGCCGCGCAGGGCGTACGCGAAGTCACCTTGCTCGGTCAGAACGTCAACGCCTGGGCAGGTGCGGCACCGGAGGACATGTCGGCCGACTTCAGCGTGTTGCTCGAGCTGGTGGCGCAGATCCCTGGCATCGCGCGTATCCGCTACACCACCTCACACCCGCGCGAGTTCAGTCCCCAACTGATCGAGGCTCACGCCAGGATCGCGAAACTCGCCTGCCATGTGCACCTGCCGGTCCAGGCTGGCTCCGACCGGGTCCTCGCCGCGATGAAACGCGGCTATACCGCGCTCGAATTCAAGTCGATCGTCCGCAGACTGCGCAGAGCCTGTCCGGAGATCAGCGTGAGTTCGGACTTCATCGTTGGCTTTCCAGGTGAGACCGAGCGCGACTTCGAGCAGACCCTGCAACTGGTCCGCGATCTCCACATCGACCAGTCGTTCTCCTTTGTCTACAGCCCGCGACCGGGGACTCCCGCGGCCGACCTGCCCGACCCGGTTGACCGGGCCACCAAGCTGCAATGGCTCGAACGGCTCCAGCGGCTTCTCGAGGAGCAGGGGCGCGGGATTTCCGAGGCGATGGTGGGTAGCGTGCAGCCGGTGCTGGTCGAGGGAGCCTCGCGACGCGACCCGGCCGAGTATTCCGGCCGTACCCCGAACCACCGCATCGTGAACTTCCCGGGTTCGTCAGGCTGGGTGGGTAAGATCATCCCGGTGCGTATTACCCGCGCATTTCCGCACTCCCTGCGCGGAGAGGCCGAGGCCGAGGCTGCATGACGCGAACCCAGAGTGCCGGCCGGGCCGCCGCACGCCGCTGGAAACCCGATCCCACCGATAACCGTCGCCTCGCGAACCTTTGTGGCGCCCTCGACGTCAATCTTCGGCAGATTGAATCGGCGCTCGATGTGAGCATCCGACGCCAGCAGGGGCTGTTCACGGTGAAGGGCTACGCAGGCCCGACCGATCTGGCGGTTGCAGCGTTGCAGTTCTTCTACGCGCGGGCCACGCGCAGCCTTGGTGAAGACGACATTGCGCTCGGCTTGATCAGCCTGCGCGATGCCCCCCCCGAGCATACGGAACGCGCCAGCAGGGAATTGCGGCATGGAGCCTCAGGTAGCGCCGGTGCCGAAACCGGCGCCAGAAACCTTGGCAATGCCCGCAAGCAAACCCGCGCGAGAACCCCGGAAAGCAGGCTCAAGGAGCAAGGCCCCGGAGTTGCCGCAAAAGGTGATGGCGAGGTCACCGCGCAAGCACCCAGCCAGGCGTTGGTCCGGGTCAACCACAAGGACCACGGGGATGACAGCGATCACGAGGATCGAGGCGTCAACGGGGATCAGGGAGTGCACGGGGATCAGGGAGTGCCCGGGAATCATGGAGTGCTCGGGAATCAGGGAGTGCTCGGGGATCACGGAATCCAGGTGGATCACGATGCGCAGGGCGGGGTGCGGGGCGACGGCGGCAACGCGGAGATTCCGCGCGTTCAGAGGCCTCACACCTCGAGCCCCGCGCCCGCAGCACCCCGCAAGCGATCCGGCGCTGCTCTCGCTGGCGCCCCGCTGCAGAGCGCCGGTGTGCCGGGGAAACCTGCACACGCGAGGTCGCAGGCGCCTGAGGAACGTACGGGTGGCGCTAGTGCACCGCCTGAGGCGATCCGGCTGGTCACCCGGCGCGCCGACCTCGAGCCGCGCACCCCGAATCAGCGTCTCTACCTCCAGCGGATCCTGAGTCACGACATCAGCTTTGGGACCGGGCCTGCGGGAACCGGAAAGACCTACCTCGCAGTGGCATGTGCCGTGGATGCACTCGAGCGCGATCAGGTCAAGCGGATCATCCTCACCCGTCCAGCCGTTGAAGCAGGCGAGCGTCTGGGATTTCTGCCGGGCGATCTTGCGCAAAAGGTCGACCCTTATCTGCGCCCGCTCTACGATGCTCTGTATGACCTGATGGGCTTTGATCGGGTGAACCGGGCGCTCGAGCGGCAAAGCATCGAGATTGCCCCGCTCGCCTACATGCGCGGCCGTACCCTCAACCATGCCTTCATCATCCTCGACGAAGCGCAGAACACCACGCCCGAACAGATCAAGATGTTCCTCACGCGGCTTGGCTTCGGCTCGCGCGCGGTGGTAACCGGCGACCCGACGCAGATCGATCTGCCCAAGGGTCAGGCAAGCGGACTGATCGCCGCGCGAAAGATTCTCGGCGGCGTGAAAGGACTCTCGTTCACCGAGTTCGACAGCACCGACGTGATCCGCCATCCGCTGATCGCACGCATTGTGGAGGCCTACGAGCGGCAGGCGCGCATCGATGGCCAGATCGACTGAAGCCGGGCGGACGAGAGTTGGCAAACCGGGGACGGTAAGGCCGGGTACTCCCCGAATACTCAACTCCCCGGGCAACATCGTGCTGCAGCGCGGCAAAGGGATTGTGCGCTGGCCTGTGGATACCCGGCGGGTACGTCGCTGGACGATCGCAGCGCTCGAGATGCCGGTGAGTCTTGTGGTTCGCCTCGTCGACGAGCCTGAAGCGCTGGCGCTCAACCGCCAATGGGGTGGACGCGATGCGGCCTGCAATGTGCTCACCTTTGCCTACGGGCCTGCGGGCCAGGCCGAGGCTTTGGCCGATGTCGTCGTGTGTCTGCCCGTCGTTGAACGCGAATGCGGTGAACGCAGGATTGGGCTTGCCGCACATCTGGCGCATCTGGTGGTGCACGGAGTGCTCCACGCGCAGGGCTATACCCACGACGACGACGAGGCTGCACTGCGCATGGAATCGCGCGAGGCATCAATCCTTGCGCGCTTTGGCTTTGCCAGCCCTTATCCTGATGGATCTTGAGCGAAACGGGCGCAGCGCTCTGATTTTCCTGCCGATCCTTGTTGCGCTTGGCCTTCTCCAGGCGCTGAGCTTTGCGCCCTGGCACAGCGACATCCTCCAGATCGGCACCCTGTCGCTGGCGCTCTGGGTGCTGCGGCGCAGATTTGCGCGGGAGCGCGCCGGATTTTCTGCCTTCGCCCTCTTCCATCTTGCCACCCTGATCGCCGGCCTGAGTTGGCTGCATATCTCGATGACCCGCTATGGCGGAATGCCGCAGGCGCTGTCCGGGCTGGCACTGATCGCCTTTTGCACCTACCTCGCGAGCTTCGGCGCGCTCGCCTACCTGCTCAGCCTGCTCGCCGAGAGGCACCAACTGATTCGGGGCCCGGTTGACCGCGGCCTCCTGCTTGGCGCCTTGTGGGCTCTCGCCGAGATCCTGCGCGGGTGGGTGTTCACAGGCTTTCCCTGGCTCAGTCTCGGCTATGCGCATACCGACGGAATCCTGCGCCATTGGGCGCCCTGGGCGGGGGTGTACGCCGTCAGTGCCTGGGCGATGTGTCTTGCAAGCTGGCTTGCCGACCTTCCGGGGTGCCTGCGTTCGGCCCGGGGACCGCGCGCGGCCCTCGCGCCGGTGGTTGCAGTCGTTGCGGTGCTGTTGGTCACCCAGCTGATCGACGTCCGGTGGTCGCGCACGCTCGGGCCTCCGATACGCAGCCTGCTGCTGCAACCCAACGTGGATCAAGGGCAGAAATTTCTCCCCGAGCGGCTCGAGCGACAGCACGACCGGATCATCGCGATGCTTGGCCGCTCACAGTCGCAATTGGTGGTCACCCCGGAAACCGCGTGGATCATGCCCTGGGCGCTCACCCCCCCTGCAACGCGGCAGCGCCTGCTCGAGGCTCTCGAGCGCCACGGGGGGGTGCTTGCGCTGGGCGTGCCCCTTGGTCGCGAGGTTGAAACCGGTGCGGTCCTGCCAATCCTGAGCAACAGCGCGATCCTGCTTCAGGCCTCAGGAGCAGTCCTCGGCCGCTACGACAAGCAGCACCTGGTGCCCTTCGGCGAATTCGTGCCCTGGGGCTTTCGCTGGTTCGTTGACCTGATGCACATTCCGCTGGGCGACTTCGAGCGCGGCCCCCGACCAGCACCCGTTTTCGCTGTGGCAGGTCATGGCGTTGCGCTCAACGTGTGCTACGAGGACCTCTTCCCTGACGAGATCGCGGCCCAGGTGCGCCAGGGCGCTGGCCTGATCGTGAACATGAGCAACCTGGGGTGGTTTGGCGATTCGCACGCGCTCGCGCAGCACCTGCAGATCGGGCGCATGCGCAGTCTGGAGTTGCAAAGGCCCACCCTGCGTGCCACCAACACCGGGGCGACTGCAGCGATCGACGACCAGGGGCGAGTATCCGCATACTTGCCACACCTCACCGAGGAGGTCCTCCAGGCCGAGGTGCATCCTACCCAGGGACTCACGCCCTACGCGCGCTGGGATTACCGGGCAAGCCTGGCGCTGCTGGGCGCGATGGTCCTTCTGGCCCTGCTCTGGGCGCGCAGAACCCCCCGCCTTGCGCCGGCTCAAGGTGCCTGACGCTAAACTCCGCCCCAAGCTCCCATGACTATCCACTTCCAGCAACTCATCCTTCGCCTGCAGTCCTACTGGGCCGACCAGGGATGTGCAATCCTGCAACCCTACGACATGGAAGTGGGCGCAGGCACCTTTCACACCGCCACTTTCCTGCGTGCCGTCGGCCCCGAGCCCTGGCGCGCAGCCTACGTCCAGCCCTCGCGTCGTCCGCGCGACGGCCGCTACGGCGACAACCCGAACAGGCTGCAGCACTACTACCAGTTCCAGGTGGTTCTCAAGCCTTCGCCTCCCGACATCCTTGATCGCTACCTGGGCTCCTTACGCGTGCTCGGGATCGACCCCGCAGTCAACGACGTCCGCTTTGTGGAGGACGACTGGGAATCCCCAACCCTTGGCGCCTGGGGCCTCGGCTGGGAGGTCTGGCTGAACGGCATGGAAGTCACTCAATTCACCTACTTCCAGGAGGTGGGGTCGCTGCGCTGTGAACCGATCACTGGCGAGATCACCTACGGCCTCGAGCGACTGGCCATGGCGCAGCAGCGGGTGGAATCGGTCTACGACCTGATCTGGACCGATGGCCTGCGCTACCGCGACGTCTTTCACCAGAACGAGGTTGAGCAGTCGGTCTACAACTTCGAGGAGGCCAATGTTGCGGGCCTGTCTGCGCACTTCGACCATTGCGAAGCCGAAGCGAAGCGGTTGATCGAGCGACGGCTGGCACTGCCCGGCTACGAGATGGTGATGAAATGCTCGCACAGCTTCAACCTGCTCGATGCGCGGGGCGCGATCTCGGTCACCGAACGCGCAGCGATGATCGGCCGGGTCCGCAGCCTGGCCCGACTGGTCGCGCAGGCCTTCCAGGCTTCGCGCGAAGCGCTCGGCTTCCCGCTGGTCGCCTCCCAGAAGCGCATCGAGCCGGCAAGTCGCCCGGCAGCCGAGCCGCTCGGGAGTGCGGAGGGGAGTCATCGGTCGGCCGAGCCGCTCGGGAGTGCGGAGGGAAGTCATCGGTCGGCAGAGCCGGCAACGGGCGGCGACGCCAGCGACGCCCTGCTGGTTGAGATCTTCACCGAGGAACTCCCGCCCAGATCGCTTGAGGCACTCAGCGAGCATCTAGGAACCTCGGTAGCCACACAACTTCTTGCGATGCAACTCATCGACGCGCAGTCGCGCGACACGCTTTGCCGCTTTGCCACGCCCCGCAGGCTCGCCTTGCGTCTCGACCGGGTACGCGCCGCCGGCCCCAGCCGCGAGGTGTTGCTCAAGGGCCCGTCGCTCAAGGTTGGGCTCGGCGCAAACGGTCAGCCGACGCTCGCACTCGAGCGATGGGCCGAGCGGCATGGCGCGCCCCTGCAGG
>Ga0194129_10003628_pt1 | contig 21349 bp, 17 predicted proteins | sample TA2KigCa35mmetaG_FD_150862 | JGI IMG/M metagenome (GOLD analysis project Ga0194129, IMG submission 150862) | Freshwater microbial communities from Lake Tanganyika, Tanzania - TA2015038 Kigoma Deep Cast 35m | ecosystem: Environmental > Aquatic > Freshwater > Lake | place: Tanzania: Lake...
TATAAGATTTCATTTTTTGAGTAGCAACTATATTTTTTTCAATGATATCGTCGGGCAACTTGCAATTATCAGCTTCGGCCAATAAACAAATTTCTTTCATAATATTTTTAGTCAAATCATACGCTAATTCATTTGCTAAAATTTGATCAGTCGATTTGGCGCCGAGAATAACAGAAAGCGGATTAAAGGCTCCATTCCATACAAGTTTTTTCCATCTATCTAAAAAAATATTTTCACTTACCTCAATTTCAATCCCAGACTCTTGCCACAATTTTGCAAGATAATTGCAACTTTCCAAAGACTTACCGTTGCAATTACCAATAACCAATTTTCCATAATCTTGATGATTAATAATGTTTGCCGATTCTCTACTGACACAAACAAAAGCCAAGGCGCTAATTATTTCATTATGACTAAAATTTTTTATAATATTTTTTTCAATGTGAATGCCATTTTGTATTAAAATAATTTTAGTGTTTTTATTTATAATACTGGTTGTAATCCCAATAATATCAACATCTGGTAAGACCTTAGTGGCGATTAAAATGAAATCAATTTCATCATCGAGTTGATCAAGTTTATTAATAATTTTGTGTGGATAAAAATTAAAATCACCGTCACAACTCTTGATATGAATACCTTTTTCACGAATTAATTCAGCATTCGATCGACACCATAAAATAACTTGCAATCCACTTAAAGATAATTTTGAGCTATAAAAAATTCCAATAGCACCAGCACCAATTACTAAAATTTTTTGTTTATTTTTTTGTTTATTTTGCATTGCATAATAAATTATTTTTTTGAATTAGGTTAAATTATTTACAAATAACAAATAATATTTATAAATTATCTACGACCTACTCTTATAAGGTTATATATATTATCATAGCTCCTATTTGTTTTATAAATTTTATTATTTTTTTTATTTTGCAACAGTTTAAAAAAGTTTAAATAATTTATAAAATTTACTCTTGTTTATAAATAATTTTAGATTTTGAATTTGGAAAAATTTTCAAAATTTAATCAAAAAAAATATGTCACAACTACAAACCAAAATCCAATCAATTAAATCGCTTGTTTCAAAGCATCAAAGAAATATAAAATTCATTAATAACTTTAAAAATTCATTAAGAGATTTTGTTAATTTTTTTGGGCAAGAATTTTTCAAAGATAATTATAGAAATGATTTTTTTGACAATAAAAAATCAGAAATATTTTTAACCAAATTTTTGAAAACAAAATTTTCAAATAAAGTTACCCCCAAAATTAACAACAATTCACTCCTTGATCTCTTAACTAAAGAACCTAGAAATTTATAAATTTCGTATATTAATTTTTTGCATCGATTGTTGATATTGCGCAGGAATTAAGTCTTGAGAAGTTGCACTGAAGAAACTTTGCAAATTTGTTTGCAATATTTCATCAAATAGATGAATTTTTCTTTGATTATCTAGGTGCGAAATTATCTCATCAAAAATTAAAATAGTTGGATAATTCTTGTAATTGGCTGAAATCTTTGCTCGCGCTAAACTAATCGAAATCATCATAGCTTTTTGTTCGCCCGTTGAGGATCTGGTTGCCAAACATTTTTTATCACTAAAAATTGCATCAAAATCAGCGCGATGAACTCCGAAATCGGTACGAAAATTTTCTAAGTCATTTTGACGATTTATTTGCAATTTATCTCGGTACAAATTCTCGATTTTTAATGCCGAATTATTATGAATTTCATTTTCCACCTCACCTTTTACTAAAAGTTTAGTTTTTGGAAAGTTTGATACAAAAGATTCTATAGCTTTATTAAAAAATTCTATCGCTTCAATTCTCGCGAAAGCTATGGCAATTCCAATTTCGGCAATTTTATGCTCAACGATATTAAGCCACTTTTCTCCCGCTGGTTGGTTGCGATATTTTTGTAAAATTAGCAACCTTTCTTTTAATAATTTTTGATAATCGTTTAATCGATTTTGATGATTTAAATCAAGGTCACACACAATTTTATCGAGATAATCACGACGATAAGATTTGCCCAATATGAATAGTTGCTCGATTTGAGGAGTTAGAAAAATAAAATTTATTAAGTAATTTTTTAAATCCGATTGGCGCTTGGTCGAAGCTATTTCGCCATTAAATTCATAGGTTTTTTTGCGAATTTTTTTATCGTATTTTATTACGATATTGTCGATGTAATCGTGATTTTTTAATTCGGAGTAAATACTAAAATTAGAAAATGTGGCTGAAGAATTATTGGTATTTGACAACTGCACCATTTCCTCAAGATCATCGCCACGAAGACTGGAATTTCGGCCAAGAACGCTTATGGCTTCAAGAGCATTAGTTTTTCCAACCCCATTATCACCATAAAACAGAACTTGGTTCGATTCAAAATCGAATTTCTTATAATCAAAATTACGAAAATTATTTAGAACCAGTTTTGTAATTAAAATGGCCATTATTTAGAACTAAACGCGAACCGGCATCAAGACGTAAACCGAACTCATCTCTTGCGCCTCGATTAATGCTGGAGACATGCCATCTCTAAATCGAATCATAAGCTCTTCTTTGTCGATTTGACTAATTATATCAAGCATGTATCGAGAATTAAAGCCAGTTTCAATTCTATCTCCAGAATAGTTTATATCTAGCTCTTCAGAGGCCAATGGATTGTCATCACTACCGACCTGCAATGACATTTTACCATTCTCAACAATCACTTTTACTGAACGATGTTTGTCGCTTGCTACTGTTGATACTCTATCAACGCAATCAAACAAATTTTTGCGGTTAATTAGAGCCAGATGTGAGTTATTTTTAGGTAAAACTTTTTCATAATCAGGGAATTCTCCATCAATCAGTTTTGATATGATCATAGATTTATCAGCGATAATTCGGATTTTAGAACGCGAAACCGCAACTTTTATTTTTTTAATTCCGTCAATTATTCTTCTGATTTCATTAACTGATTTTCTGGGGATAATAACTGAAAAAACTTGTTCGATTGGATTGTCCATGAAAGATAATGCCAATCTGTGTCCATCAGTAGCAACAGTTCTGATTTGATTAAGATTTTCTTTGCTATAACCCTGCAAGAATAAACCATTTAAGTAATAACGACTCTCATCATTTGAAATAGCAAAACGTGTTTTATCAATCATTTTACATATTTTAACCGCATCGATTTCGATTTCTTGATTCATTTCTCCTTCAGACAAAGCCGGAAATTCAGTGGCGTCAATGCATGGCAAATTATATTTTGATTTACCAGACTTGATTTGAAGATTGGTCTTGTTTTCAAGTTTAACCAAAATTGGACCTTCCGGAATTTTTCTAATAATATCAAAAAACATTTGCGCTGGAACGGTAGTTTGACCAGAGTTCTTCATATCGCACTCAAAAGATGAGGTAATTAAAATATCCATATCGGTTGCTGATAAAACTACTCTATCGTCAGCAACATCAATTTTGATGTTCTGCAAAACTGGAATGGTATTTTTCTTTTCAACCGCTCCGTTAGTATCGGAAATGGCTTTTAATATTATAGATTTTTGGACTTCGAATTGCATATTTTTTAATTAATAATTTTAGAAAAATTAAAATAATTTTATTTTATTAATAAAGTTATTTTGTAAAACTTTTTAAGCTTCCGATTAAGACTCGCTTACATTTGGAATAAAATGCGACGATGCGCTATTCGACGAATTTTCATCTTTTGTAATATTGGAATTTCTACGAATTTCTTTACCCGCCAACAAGTCTTTAATTTCATCACCGCTTAAAGTCTCGAACTCAAGAAGAGCTTTTGCAAGCTTTTCTAAGTCATGTTTTTTTTCGGTAAGAATTTTTTTAGCTTTTTTGTGAGCGTCATCAATTATTTTTTTTATTTCTGAATCAATCAATTTGCCGGTCTCTTCAGAATAATTTTTTGTTGAACCATAAACTTTTGATGAATCGTCGTCGGTATAATCAACAGTACCAACTTTTTCACTTAAGCCCCACTTGGTTACCATATTTCTTGCCATATGAGTCGCTTGCTCAATATCAGACATTGCTCCAGTAGTTACTTTTTCATGGCCAAAAATTATTTCTTCAGCAACCCTTCCGCCCATTGCTACGACTAGATCATCATGTAATTTAGCACGCGATACAGAAAAACGATCATTTTCAGGAAGACGCATAACCAAACCCAACGCTCTTCCGCGAGGAATAATGGTGGCTTTATGAATTGGATCAGAATTTTCGCAATTTATAGCAGTAATTGCGTGACCCGACTCATGATAAGCCGTAAGCTCTTTTTCAGATTTTTGCATAACCATCGATTTTCTCTCGCTTCCCATCATAATTTTATCTTTAGCATCTTCGAGATTTTTCATCGTAACCATTTTTTGATTATTACGAGCAGCCATCAAAGCGCCCTCATTAACCAAATTTGCCAAATCGGCACCCGCAAAACCCGGAGTTCCACGTGCAATAATTTTAACATTTACATCCGAGGCCATTTGAATTTTTTTGAGATGAACCTCTAAAATTTGTTCTCGGCCCAAAATATCTGGATTGGGAACGGTTATTTGACGATCAAATCTTCCGGGGCGAAGCAAAGCTCTGTCCAAGACATCAGGACGATTAGTTGCCGCAATAATAACCACTCCTTCGTTTTCAGAAAAACCGTCCATTTCAACAAGCATTTGGTTTAAAGTTTGCTCTCTTTCATCATTACCTCCGCCAACTCCTGAACCTCTGTGGCGTCCGACCGCATCAATTTCATCAATAAAAACAATGCATGGCGCAGATTTTTTTGCTTGCTCAAACATATCTCTAACACGACTAGCGCCAACACCAACGAACATTTCGACAAAGTCCGAACCTGAAATTGAAAAAAACGGAACTCCCGCCTCACCCGCAATTGCTCGGGCTAATAGAGTTTTACCGGTTCCAGGTGAGCCAATTAACAAACATCCACGAGGAATTTTAGCTCCAACATCAGTATATTTTTTAGGATTTTTCAAAAAATCGACGATTTCGGTAAGCTCTTGCTTTGCTTCGTCAATCCCCGCTACATCAGCAAAAGTGACTTTATTTTTATTTTCTTGCAATAATTTAGCTCGCGATTTGCCAAAACCAAAAGCTCCTCCACTACCTTTACCAGTTGCACTTTTAGCAAAATATAGCCACAAACCGATCATAATTATGAATGGCAACCAACTAAAAAAACCCGCCATAATTTTTTCAGATTTACTAACTAGTGGCAAAGAATTGATTGCAACATTTTTTTCTTGAAGCTTTTCAACTAAATTTGGGTATTGCGGAAGATGAGTATTAAAGCGATTTCCATCTTTCATGATTCCTTCAAGATCGTTACCCTTAATATCAACCTGAACAACCTCACCTTCATTAACCTTTTTCATAAAGTCACTAAAATTGAGTCTATTGCCACCAATTCCATCAGAACCGGTGATAAAATTAGATATCGTCATTACGACAAAAAATATTAAAAGCCAGCTCAAAAAGTTTTTATTCATATGAAGAAAAAATTAGTAAATAAATTAAAAATTTTGTGATTTTTAAATTAGCTAAACACATTAAATCTTGGTCAACTTTAGCTAAAATATAAAGCCAAACTCTAAGGCTTTTTTAAAAAACTTCAAGGAAGAATATCGAGAAATCTTCGATATATAAATTGGTTATTGATTGAGTTTAATGGAGTATTTTTTGGAGAAATAATTTTCAATTTCTTTTTTGCGATCATTGTCAATTTTATCCTCGATGATAACTATTTCTGATAAATCAAACTCGGAATCAACCGAACTAAAACTAGCATGTCTACCGATTTTTAAAGGCAAAGAATCAAACTGACCAAGATTATCAACCCCAGAAGAAAGCAACTTACCATTCAAATAAAATTTTAGAGTTTGATTAAAATCACGCTCAAATTGAATTAAATATGGCATATTTTTGGCAACTATGTTTGAGAGATTATTGGTAGTTGAGTTCAGGGTTCCCGATTGATTGGTAAGCGTAAAATTTATTAAGTTTTGAGGACTGATATTTGCCGAAATTACTGGTCTACATAGGTTTACAGCTTCAGACTCAATAATAGTAACCGATCCATTTGTTTTAGTACAAATTCTATCAAAAATAAATGCATTGGAAGAATAATTTTTGAACTGCATAACCAAAAAAATATTCAAATTCGAGGCTCCTAATTTTATCGAATTCACAACCAAAAATTGTGAGCTATTTGAGGTGTTTTTAAATCGCAGAGTTGGTAAATGGTTAATTCCTTTTTCAATATAAAGCGGTCCAGAGCTAGAAAAACCTGAACTCGCTTCATAGTCGATTCGTGTATTATCAATTTTCTGTGAAGCTGAGGCATTATTTTTATCAACACTTTTTTGGTTGTTATCAAGCCATTGACTAATTGGTTGAGAATCTTTTCTTTGAGTACTTACCAAGCTTGAACTGAGAGTGGTTTCATACCACAATAAAATATTGCTAGTTCTGCCAAGAATTGAATTTTGAGTAAGAGATTGAGATCTTGAAATGATTGTTTCGCGATAAATATTAGTGCCTTGGTATATTCCGGTAACCAGAATTCCAAGAACAATAATCAGCAAAGAGACTTCAATCATTGTGTAGGCTCTAATCGAAGTATATTTATTGAGTTTTTTAATTTTATTTATCATGCAATTAAAACTTGTATAAATAATTCAAATTTGCTCCAAAAATTCCAGCGCCAAAACCATTTTCACTGATTACCGCTCTGCTAACATCAAGAGTTAGATTGTCGGTAAATTTATAGCCAATTGAAAATTGCAACTGTCTATCTGTTGATGATTTTGGTAAATCAAATGGCGTATTTGGTCTTTTAATATTTCTAATCATTAGAGATGCGCTGGCGGTCCAACTTGAATATTTTCCGATAGCCGCAAAAGTTGCATAATTTCCAACTCGCCCTTTTTCTCCAGAAAAATTATCGATTCTAACTATCTCAACAAAAGGAATTAGGGAGGTCTCCCGACCAATTTTATAAAGATATTCGGCACCTGCAACATAACCGGTTTCACGCTTTCTCCCTCTGGCATCAACCCCCATACTTCTGTATCCGAAGTTGTAAAATAAATTATCAATAGTTAAGAAATTTTCACCCTCAATTAAAACTGAATATGAAGAAAAGCTTCCGGTATTGGATGATAAGCCATTATTGCGCGACTCCCTTCCACGATCATTAATGGCACTTTTACTTAAATCGGTTGAATCAGTAAAAAAACTACTAAATGAAATTTGACTACCCTCTAGAAGGGCTGTTATGTTAGCTCCGAGCTTCTCACGCAAATTATAATCTTCGGCAAATTGTGAAGCAAAAACCCCAATTCGTTTTGATTTTCGGTGAGCAGATCCAAATGAAGGATCAAATTTACCGATTGTAAATTTCATATCCTCATTTTCGTAATACAATTTTAGCTCTTCAATTAACAATCCGGTTTCAGATAAAGCAAACCCTCTTTTATCACTCAAAAAAGTTCTGTAACGTTCTGGATTTTGCTTATCTCTTGTAGTGAGAGTTCCATTATCTTGAATGCGCCATTGAGTTTTTACCGACCAATTTTCATCAAAATGCAAACCAAAATTTGGTTCAATATAAATAAATCCGTTGGAATTTTTATTATTTTTTTTATTAGAACTAATTATGTGGTCAGCTTGAATTTGATAAAGAACACTTCCAGATAAAGTTGGTCTAAAATAATATCCGGACTCCTTACTTTTATCTTCAGCTTTAGCATTAATCGAAGTTAAAAATAATATAAAAAAAATTAATATTTTGTGTGAGAATTTCATCTTTTTGAGTTATTTTTTTAAAATTATGGTGACCGTTGTTCCAAAGCCTTCTTTGCTTTCAATTATTAACTTGCCCGACAATAAATCAATAAAATGTTTAGTAAGATAAATTCCAATTCCAGTTCCAGCAACTGAGATAGAGTTACCAGCTCGAAAAAATTTTTTACCAATATTATATAAATCTTTTTCAGGGATACCGATACCACTATCTATGACCCGAACAGCAATACAATCATCCAATATTCTACCGATTATTTTCACATTTGAATTAGGATGAGAATATTTTATTGCGTTAGAAATTATGTTGGATAACGCATGATCAAGAAGCTTTTGGTCACAAACATAACTCTTTGGTAAATCATTAATTCGTGCATGAATTTGAATATTTTTTTGTTGCGCCAAATTATAATTTTTATCGATAATATCGTTAACCAAAGCACAAAAATCAAGCTCTTGCAAATCAACCTTGATCTTGCCATCGCTATTTTCCATTTTAGCTAAGTGAAGCGTGCTATTAATTAAACCATTCATTCGCTGAATACCTGATTTAATTTTTTCCAAATAGGCAAAAACTCCGTCTTGGGGATAGTTATTATTTTTTAATTTTCGCGCAATCAATTCGCGATTGCCATCAATAATTTGTAGAGGAGTCTTAAACTCATGAGAAACAAGAGCGACAAATTCATTTTGCATTTTGCGCATTTCTTGCTCTTGCTTAAGAGCATCTTTAAGTTGAAGGGTTTTTTCCATTAAAGAATGATTAGCAATCATAACTTTTTGAATTGAAGAAGAGCGATCAAGAGCAATCGAAAACTGCTCTGCAACAATTTCAATAAAATCAATTTCATCTTGAATCCAAGTGCGCTTTTCCGATTGATGAAGATATATTGCACCATTAACAATACCGTTAAAATTGGTGGTTATGGCAATTTGAGAGGAAATAGAATATTTTGTACATATGTCACGAATATTGCTAAAATTGTTATCATTAGCAATGTCATTGATGATAGAAATTGATGATTTCTTGTTTTTAACGCCGAATTTTTTATAGAAATTATTTTGAAAATTTATATATCGTTGAATGTTTTCAATACTTTCGTGACTAATTTTATCAGGAATTATTCTATCTGAGAAAATCGAAGAATATTCAATCACAAAATCAGTGCGATTCTTCTTAAAATCATGAATTATACATCGATCACATTTTAAATGTTCGCATAATATTTTAGCGATTGCTCGGGCTAAATTGTCAATTTTTTCATCGGAGATAATTAGATTAGCAATTTCGCGAAGTGTTCTTTCATTTCGCAGAGTTCTTTCCAAAACTCTCAACAAAGAAATATTGGCTCGAGATTTTAATTTTCTGTCCTCGTTCTGCGAGTTATTATCAACTTTGATAAAACTAAAAATTCCGTATTCACGAGTTGTATTTTCTGATTTAATTTGATGCGGGTGAAAACTAATATGAAGTTTAAAATTACCAAATTTAAAATGCTCAAAAGAACTTGAAACTAAAGCAACGCACTCGGTTTTATCTCGCACAGCTTTAATCAATCTTGAATATTCAATTTGATCTTCTGAAAAATTATCTAATTCAATATCGTCAAATAAAAAATCATAATTTTGCCCAATAACTCGCGTTTCATCGAGCATAAATAATTTATAAAATTCGCTATTGGCTTGAATTATTGATAAAAAATTTGGAACTTTTGAATTATAGGAGCATATTATGCTGGCTTCGAGCCTTGAATTTACCAGCAAAGATAGTTGACCAATATCATCGTCATTTTCATAAACAGAAAAATTTTCAAAATCCGATTCTACTAAACTTTTGGTCATTAGGTAGCGCTTTTGGCAAAAAAATTGTTATAAAATTTGATTATTAATTCTTTGAATTGCGAACAATTAGGTAAAAAAATTTGAATTAAAAATCTTTAAAACTCAAGCGTAAATTAAAATTATTTCTTAGTTTTCTTTGAGAATTTTCTTGGCTTTTTTGGATTCAGTTTCTTTTTTTCAATTGCCATTGCAATTACATCCACAGCCCTATTAAGACCTATTTCAAGGATATTATCTTCTTTGACCGAGGTAAATTTTTTATCATGCAACAAGTATGGGCCAAATGGACCAATATTAGCGATAATTTTTTGACCAGATTCTGGATGAATTCCGACTTCACGAGGTAATTGCAATAAATCTTGGGCCTGCTTTAAATCAATCGTCGCAGGATCAATATTTTTAGGAATCGAAACTCTCTTAGGTTTTTTCGCTTTAGGGGAGGTTTTTTTGGTTTTGCTTGATGATTTTCTGGGAGATTTTTTGGTATTTTTGGAGGAGACTTCTTCTGAAGCATCATCATCTTTTAAGAAATCAACATTATCAACTTCAAGATACGGTCCGTAGGGACCAATTTTAACAATAATATCTGCGCCAGATTTAGAATCTTTGCCTAAAATTCTGGGCTCAAATTGCGGTTTTATCTCACCATTTTCATCAAAACCAGAGTCGTCAGATTGACCAAAAATTTGCATGGTATGCTTGCAATCGGGATAATTAGAACAACCAATAAATGAACCAAATTTTCCGAGCCTAAGTCCAAGAGTACCAGTTTTACAAGTTGGGCAATTATTACGCAATTTACCATCTTCATCGCGACCAAAAACATGTTCACCGAATTTTTGATTTAAAACTTCAAGAACTTCTGGGAATGGCTTTTCCATCACATCGGCAATATTTTTATTAAAATCTTTCCAAAATTTTTGTAAAAAAACTTTCCAATCCATCGCTCCGTTGGAAACAACATCTAAATCATCTTCTAGATCAGCCGTATAATCATATTCAACATATTTCACAAAGAATTCTTTAAGAAATGTAACCACTATTCTTCCGCGCTCTTCAGGGATAAATCTTTTTTTATCAAGCTTGACGTAACCTCTATCTTGTAAAACCGAGATGATTGTAGCATAAGTCGAAGGTCGCCCAATTCCAAGCTCTTCCATTTTTTTTACTAAACTAGCCTCGGAATAGCGAGGCGGTGGCTCGGTAAAATGTTGCATTGGCGATACTTCAAGCAAATTTAATGACTGCTTTTCAGTAAGTTCTGGCAATGTAGTTTTGGATTCATCTTCATCCTCAGAATTATCGTCAAAATCTTCACGATAAACTTTATAAAAACCATCAAATTTTATTGTTGATCCAACCGCTCTAGCCTTTGCATATGATGGCTCCGAAGATATTTCGGCAATTACTTGATCAAATATTGCATCACTCATTTGTGAAGCCAACATTCTTTTCCATACCAAGTTGTATAGCGCAAACTGATCATTATCCAAGGAGTGACGAATTTTTTCCGGCTCAAGTTCAAAATCAGTTGGACGAATTGCTTCGTGAGCTTCTTGAGCGTTTTTAACTTTACTCTTAAAAACATTTGGGAACTCGGGTAAATATTTTTCTCCATATATTTTATTGATGGCATTTCTAACCAAGCCAATCGCCTCTGGGGCAACATCGATAGAATCGGTTCTCATGTATGTAATCAAGCCTTGCGAAGCGCCATTTATGTCAACCCCTTCGTACAATTTTTGAGCAATCATCATGGTTTTGCTGGCTGAAAAGCCTAACTTACGGGCCGACTCTTGTTGCAAAGATGAAGTTGTAAATGGTGGATAAGAACGCCTTTTGCTTTGTTTTTTAGTTATTGATAAAACTCGATAATTTTTAGATTCTAAATTTTGTTTTATTTTATTGGCTTCTTGAGAGTTGGTAACCGAGAATTTTTCGAGTTTTTTTCCATCAATTTCTGATACGGTAGCCAAAAATGGAATTTTTAAACTATTTTCAAGATTAAGCTTGATGTCCCAATATTCTTGGGTTTGAAATTTTTCAATTTCTTCTTCTCTATCACTAATGAGCCTTAATGCAACCGACTGAACTCTTCCAGCCGAACGGCTTCCGGGAAGTTTGCGCCACAAAACTGGCGATAATGTGAAGCCAACCAAATAATCAAGAGCTCTTCTAGCTTGTTGAGCGTTGACCAAATCCATGTTAATTTGGCGGGGCTTTTTAATGGCCTCGAGAACTGAGTTTTTTGTAATAGCATTAAAAACTACTCGCTCTACTTGAGTTGATGATTTGAGAGCTTTTTTACTTTTTAGAACTTCTAAGATATGCCAAGCAATTGATTCACCTTCACGATCAGGGTCGGGGGCAAGAATAATTTTTTGACAATCTTTGGCTTTATCAACAATATCTTTGACATGTTTGGTTGATTTTGCAGAAATTTGATAATTCATTGAAAAACCTTTGTCAGGTTCAACAGAACCATCTTTACTAGGAAGATCTCTTATATGGCCAAACGAGGCTAAAACTTGGTAATCTTTACCTAGATATTTGCCGATTGTTTTGGCTTTGGCGGGAGATTCAACAATTAAAAGATTTTTCATTATTTCAAATATTTCGTCTAACGATACGACCTTTGGTTAGGTCGTAAGTGGTCATTTCAACTTCGACTTTATCACCCTTCAATATGCGAATTTTATTTTTACGTATTTTTCCAGAAGCGTGGGCGATAATCACATGGCCATTTTCTAATTCAACTTTAAAAATAGTATTAGGCAAAACCTCTAATACCAATCCATTCATGGATAATAAATCTTCTTTGGGCATTTTAGTTTGTTTTTATTTATTGATTAAATTGATTTTTGGAAATTGAGGCGCAAGTCTTAACATTAAAATATTCAATTGCAAGCTTTTAAATTTTTTACAAGCAATAAAATAGCCTCTCCACTGACCTTTAAGTTGAAAAATATTATTCTTCTTTTATTGGCATTCTAATCCCAAGAAGATGGCAAATAGCCATGGTTAATTCGCTACGATTAAGAGTGTAAAAGTGAAAATCATTAACACCTTTATTATGAAGTATTCGACATAATTCGGTAGCAACAATTCCGGCAACTAAATTTCGAGTTTCACCATATTGATCTAAACCATTAAAAACATCTTCCATCCATTTAGGAATCTTTGCTCCGCACATCTTAGCAAAATGCTTTGCTTGTTTAACGTTTGTCACTGGCAAAATGCCAGGAACGATTGGGATTTCGATTTTATTTTTTCGGCATAAATCAACAAATTTTAGAAAAACCTCGGAATCAAAAAAGAATTGTGTAATGATACGAGTGGCCCCAGCTTCAACTTTACGCTTAAGATTATCTATATCATTTTGCATTGACTTTGCTTCGGGATGTTTTTCTGGATAACCAGCCACCGAAATCTCAAAATTGATATTTTCAGAAGATAATTTTTTTATACCCAAAACCAATTCACTCGCATATTTATAACCATTTGGATGCAATTGATAATTTGGACTTGAAGCAGGCATGTCGCCCCGAAGAGCAACAATATGCCTAACTCCAATCTGCCAATAATTGCGCAGAATTTTATCGATTTCTTCTTTTGAAGCACCGACGCAAGTTAAGTGCGAAGCTGGCTTTAGTTTGGTTTCATTAATTATTCGAGCAATTGTATGGTGGGTCCTTTCGCGAGTTGAACCGCCAGCTCCATAAGTTACTGAAACAAAATGGGGCTGAAGATGCTTAAGGTTAAAAATGGCATCCCATAATTTTAACTCCATTTCATCATTTTTTGGAGGAAAAAATTCAAAAGAAACATTTAATTTTCTTTGATTAAGAACAACTTCTTCAAGATTATTGGCAAATATTTTCATGAATTGGTAATCATCGATATTTTGAAAAATATACTAACTTGGAATTTAATTTTAAACATCGCAAACATATCAAACTCTTAATCCAAATAGCATTAATTATGATTTATATTTTTTTTGATTAGTCAATTGACAATTATCGATTGGGCGAATAAAATTTTCGGACTTTATTTAAAAAACTAGCTTATTTTTTAAACAATTTTTCTTTGAATTTCAATCATTCAAAACCTGTAAATTTTAGCCTAGTTTCGAATCTTAATTTTTTTGAATGGGTTTGTAGCTCAGTTGGTTAGAGTGCGCGCCTGATAAGTGCGAGGTCGGTGGTTCAAGTCCACCCAGACCCACCATTTAAGAATAGTTTTGATGAGTTTTTCAAACGCTTAGTCGCATTCAACCAATCTAGCTTATTTTAGTCACCAAATTGTTCGCGTATAATTCTCTCTTCAAGAGAGTGATTGGGGTCAAATAAAATCTTAAACTCCTTACTTAAATCTTCAAATATTTCTACCTCAATTACATTCCTAACTTCGCGCGAATCGGCAGTTGCGCTAACTGGACGATCGTTATAATCCAAAACTTTAAATTTTATTTTAGTATGAGATGGAAGCAACGCCCCATTCCATTTTCTGGGTCTAAATGGACTAATTGGAGTTAAGGCTAAAATTTTTGCCCCAAACGGGATAATTGGGCCCCCAGCTGAAAGATTGTAAGCGGTACTTCCGGCTGATGTTGCAACCAGAATTCCATCTGCAGCAAGACAAGATAATCGCTCTTTAGAATTTATTTCTATTTGAATTTTACTGGCCTGATTAGTTTGACGAAGAAGCGCAACTTCATTAATTGCAACATGTGTGTGCTTAATATTGTCAATGTCGGTTGCAACCATTTTAAGAGGATTAATTTTAGAAATGTGAGCATTATCAATTGCTTTAATCAAATCCCCATCTTGATATGAATTCATCAAAAAACCTACCGTTCCGCAATTAATTCCATAAATCGGCACAGGATAATTTTCAAAATCATGAAGAAGGTGAAGCATTAAGCCATCTCCACCAACAGCAATTATTAAATCATAATCTTCAATATTTTGATGCGACATGGTCAAATCTTGAAAATTATATTTTTGCACCAATAAATCTTTTTGCTTAAGAGCTAAATCATTATTTTTGGCACCAATTATACCGATGTTTTTAAACATTTTTAGATTTATATATTTCGTTTAATGCTATAGCGGTAGCAACCGATACATTCAGACTTTCGACCGCAATATTGGTATTAATTCGAACCAAAATATCGCAATTTTTTTTGACCAAACTTCTGATTCCATCCCCTTCTGAACCAACAACTAAAGCTATATTTTTATATTCTGCAATTTTTTTCTCATTCATTGAGCCCTCTCCAGCCAATCCAACGCACCAATAACCAATTTTTTTTAATTTATCTAAAAGATTGTTTAAATTACTTGCGACGAAGAGCTCAGCAAATTCAATATTTCCGGCAGAAGCTTTAATCATCGATGAAGATTCTTTTGCACAATTATGTGCGCAAAAAATAATTTTGTTAAAGTCAAAAGCTACGGCGCTTCTAATAATAGCCCCAACATTTTGCGGATCAGTAATTTGATCAAGTATTAAAATATTTGGAAGATCGTTTTTGTTATCGATATGGTTTAACTCTTCGAGTAACTCAAATTGGGTTTTTAAGTTTATTTTTGAAACCTTTATTGCAATACCCTGGTGAACAAAGTCTCGCGATAATGTCTGATTTAAAAAATTATTATCGACAATTTTAGTTATTTTAAAAAAATGCTCTAAAGAATTTTTTTTTATAAAATTATTAAAAGCCTCACGGTTATTTTCTGTGATTAAAATTTCGAATATCTGTCTTTGGTGATTTTTTAAAATCAAAAAACATGGATTTTTACCTCCAACCCAGAGCCAGTTCAACTCACCATCACCATCACGATGGCGAGAGGACTTGATTGTCTTAAAGCTTTTGTTGCTTGATTTCATCATTTTTTTTGTTGAGCTGAGCGTCAGACTCAGATGATTCGGTTGAAGAATCTAGTGAAGAAGATTTACTATCTGATGATTTCTCAATATTTCCGTTGCCAGAATTTTCTTCATTTGACTGCAAGCCATTTGTTTCAGGAGAGTCGTTGTTTTTATTTTGGTCTTCAGAGGATTTTTTAATTAATAATTTTACTTTGTTATCTTTAATAAATTTACCGTTAATTTTTTCAATTTCTTCAATTTTTAGAATGTGACGAATATATTCTTTTGAAGATTCAAACTCCATTGGTTTGGATTTTTTGACATCGCTTAATTTAATGATAAACCACAATTCATCAATTTTAATAGGCTCGGAAATCTCGTCTTTTTTGATGGATTTGAGGGTTTCAAGAATTTTGACATTAATGGTCGATTCAGATTTGTAATTTACCTCTCCACCACTTGAAGATGACATTGTATCAACTGAATATTTTCTTGCAGCATCAGCAAATTTTAGGGGTTTTTTAGAATTTTTAATTTCCTTCAAAACATTTAACGCCCCACCCTCATCGCGCAATACAATTTGAGAATATTTGTATTCACTTTTACTTTCCAATTCAGCGTTTAATTCATTAAATTTTTCAACAATTTTTTGATCGTTAATAACATCTTTTAAGGCGTTATTTATGTAGGCTTGACGTATTGTTGAGGTTTTAAAAGATTCAATTAGGCTCTTAACTTCAAGAGTGTTATCTAGGCCCAATCTTTTGGCTTCGGCAATAATTTTTTTATCAAGATAAATTTCTCTGGCAAAAACCTCTAGAACTTGTTCTGGTAGCTTTTCAAAACTTATTTTACCATTTTGATTATTGGCAAAAACTTCATTTATCTTTTTTTCAATTTCTGATTTGAAGATGTTTTCATCGTCAATTTGCGCAACAATTAAATCATCTGCTTTCGAACTTAAAAAAAACCTCGATAAAGCGAAACTGGCGCCAACAAGCAAAGTTATCAATACCAAGATTTTAATAGGGCTTTTCTTTCTTCTAGAGTAGAGTTTCATATTTTTAGATTTGAAATTATATAATTTGGAAAAATATTGTATTTATCAAAGACTTTTTTTAATAAAATTTCGTTAGCATCTTGCCAAAAATTAATTTTTAATTCCTTTGCTAAGATGCCACCCGAAACTAAGACATTATTAATTTTAAAATCATTAGCTCCCTTAATATCTGTTTCAAGACCATCTCCAATTGCTAAGAAAGAATCTTTATTTGGCATTGAGAATTTTTCAAGAACCATTTCATAAACCCTCTTAAAAGGTTTTCCATGATAATGGACATCGCCACCAAGTTTTTTATATTCAATGGCTAAGGCACCTGCGCATATCATCTCTTCACCATTCTGTTTTACAACAATCAGATCAGGATTAACGCAAAGCATCGGCAGTCTAAATTTGCTCGCCTGAATTGCAAGCGGTAATTTTTCATGAATGGTTGAGTTGTCGTTGTCAAAACCAGTATTTAGGACAAAATCTGCCTTATCCAATTCATCAACTTTTTGGTAAAAAAGACCTTCGAGCAAATCCAAATCTTTTTCGGGTCCAATATAAAAATATTTTTTTCCAAAATTTTTATAGTCATTATCTTGATTATCTTTTAACTCGGCAAATGTTGACTCTCCTGAACTGAGAACAAAATCGTAAAGTTGATTATTAATGCCAAATTTATTTAGTATTGACTCAACTTTTGAAGCTCTCCTAGGAGCATTTGATAAAAAACAAATTTTTTTATGATTTTTGCGAAGGTAACTAAGAGTTTCCAAGGCATTTGGGTAAAGCTTGGAACCATCATGTATAACGCCCCAAATATCAAAAATATAATAATCATAATCTTGAATTATTTCGGACAAGCCACCTATTTTTTTCATCGAATTTTTATTTAGCTAAGTTATTGGCCATTTTAGCAAAAGATTTTAAAGCACTTTTAGAGTATTTCATTTTTACCATGTCACCAATTCTAATTAATGAATCATATTTTTTATCAGCAAGAATTATCCAAGAATTTTTTGGATCGATTTTATCAGAAATAACACCAGATGCGATTACCCGTCTTTCAATTTCAGATTTACCGCTAATTGAATTTTCAACTTCATATTGACCAATAACATCAAATTTATCGCCATGCTTTAATCCATCTTCAGAACCAAGATTTATCTTAAAAATTGACTTTCCCTCAAGCACTCTCTTTTCAAGAATAAAGCCTCTTTTAGCAAAAGCATTTCTAATAGAAGCTTCAGCCTCATCAATTGCATCAGCTCCGGCTTGGCGGACCAAACCATCATCTCTTTGAATTCCACGTTCTTGTGAACCACCAATTTGAATTCCACCCAAACTAATTCCACCATCTTGTTGAACATTTTCTGAACGAACAGCTTTGCCATTCAATTCAATTGTTTCAATCACTGCTAAAGAGGGTAATTCATAAATTTTAATATTTCCCGAAACTTGCGAATTGTATACAAACTTAGGTGGAATTGAAATTACCGAACCATCTTTGGGATTAATATAAGTGCTCCCTGAAACATATTTATTCGCAAAACTTGCGTTTGAAATTGCCCCAGATATTGCATAATCAGCCAATTTTGGACCCTTGTATGATCCAGTTTTATTCATTTCAGCAAGTTGAACTTCTTGTTTAAGTTTTTCGGTCGCTTTTCGATCGACTAATTCGGCCAGTCGGAATTTTGATAAGGCGCCCTCAATACCAGTTGCGACTGACTTTCCGAGATTAGCTTGTTTTGCAATCTCGATCTCGCCCTCTTCAAAATCAAAAATTGCAACTTTCGAAATCTTATTTTCAAGAGTTTGTTCATCTGGCATATAGTCGCTTTTGGAAATAAATTGCTTTTGATATTTTTCAAAATTTTTAATAGTTGGCGTACAAGAAGACACGATTAGAGCTATTGCAAGAAGTTTGAATTTCATATTTTTAAAATTGTTGTTAAAGATCTTATTATTTTTAAGAGTTTTATGTTGCATAGGGTTTAATTTAAAATACCGAGAATTTTGAGAATTCCATCTTTTTGGATTTTTTCTTCCATAGATTTTATAGCCGACTTGGTTGCCTCGGATTCACTGATAGTTGAACTTCCAGAAACCTCAACACCATTACTTGCCACAACTTTTCCTTGCGAAAAATTTTCAAAATCCACATTTAGTTTTGTAATATAAGCGCCATAAACGAAATTTGAAGTTGAAGCATAATTGCCCCTTATCACAATCAGATTGGCGTCATTTTTATCAAAATTTTTAGCAATTTTAAGACCATCTTTGTTAAGTGCGGTCCGAATTATTTGTATCAAATCTTTGGGAGTCGAATTGTCAAAAAAGAATTCAATCGAAGATGACGACTTTTCAAATTCATTTTGATAATTAGCGATGCTTGATAAAATATTTTTCATATCAACTTCTTCTTGAGCTCCAGCCAAAATACGCCCCTTTAGCTCAAGTTCTTTACATAAATCTAGTATTTTTATAAGACTTGTTCTTCGTTGAATTGGATTGGCTAACGACGAATTTTTATCAAGATCGTTAATTTTACGCTTTAAAAACTCGATTCGCTCCTTTTGTTCATTTATAAAAGGATCTCTCTCGACAGAAACTTCAACGTAAAATCTTTTGTCAATTTCTTCACTTTTTGAAACCTCATATCCAGAAAAACTAATTTTTTCGATAGATTGACGAACCTTTTGACGCAGTTCTTCGTTGAAACTATTTTGATTTTCTTCTTTTGTAAGTTGCGATTCTGATGAAATAGAAACCACTAATTTACCAGCTATATCAGCAAGAGCATTTTTGGTGGCCTCTTCAAGAGAAGCACCCTCTCCAATCCCATATAAAACATCAATATTATTTTTACGTGGCTTTGAAAACCAAGATGGAATACCGGATTCTTTAGCAATTGCAACATTGGTAATAATCAAAAGTGCAATATTTAATAGAATTATGATTTTTTTATTCATCGATATCTTTCAAAATTTTATTGGCACCAGACTGGACATTATCAATGCGTGACGAGGCTGATGAAGATTTGGAAGTTTGAGATAATTCTGAGCTATAATTTGAGCAAGAGAATGTCAAGAAAAGTAAAAAAACGGATAATTTTTTCATGATTTTAATGAGTGGGAGTTTTGCTTGCCCAAAGTTAAAGTTTTATAATTAGAATTTAAATTCTGACCTTAAATTTGGGCAAGTATGTGATTTTAGTTTTTAGAAGTTTCGGTTTTAGCTGGAAGAGCTGGAACATTTCCGCGCTCTTTTTCTAACTCATCGAATAAATCTTTAGTAGCCGCTTGAGATTTATCGATATTATCGCGACTAAGATTTGATTTTTTTAGTTTTTCTTCAAAGTCTTTTTGGCTATTTTTTAAGAATTTGCTGTAATCTTGATCATCAATCATCATGTGAACATAAAGAGTGCCATCTTGAGCTTTGAAAATATGAATTCTTCTAGCGCCGGAAAGTGGAAGATTTTTAACAACCTCTTTGCTAGCTTGAGCGAAAAATTCTTCAACATCGTCAGCATCGTTAACTTTGCCAGATCTTAAAGCATTTTTAGTAACGCGAGAAATTTCAGATTGGATAGTTGCAGCAATATTAGCTTTGGCATCGAGTTCAGCTTTTGGAAGTTGAACTGTTATTCCTGCGCGCGACGGGCTGGCAATGCCAACAGCAGCGACACCATCTTTAATTTTTGGATCCAAAACCCACTCAGGCAAATCACTAAGATCGTTTGCAGATTTTTTAACATCTTGAGCAAATTTTGGAGCACAAGAAAAGGCAAGAGAAATGACCATCAATTGAGTAAGTATTGTTTTTTTCATAGTTTTTTAAATTGTTTGGGATTGTTTATTTGAAATTCATGGGTCAGGTTATAGTGACAAAATAAATTTTCAACAAATCAAATTCGCAATATAAATTGTGAAACAAATAAATAATTCAAGCCATCACAGAGTTGATTTGCGATAAAATTGTAGGGGAAATTTTAATAATTAAAGTCTAATTTCTTTGTGTCGAATAAACAAAATACTTATCGCAAGATAAATAAAACTTATTAACCAAGTCGATTCAAAAATTGATAAAAAACCTGAGGCTCCAAGAGTTGAAAAAATTGACGAACTTAAAAAAATTATTAAACCAAAAATTATACCGATCAAAAGTTTAATATTTGATTTACGGTTTCTAACATCATTAACACCAAAAAAAACTGAAAACAAAACCATTGCCACAAACAAAATTATATAGTTCAACTTAGAGTGAAGATGGGTCTGTAATTTTTTTGGATTGAGACCAGATTTTTTTAAATCATCAATAATTTTAGGAAGCTCAAAAATGTTAAAAGATTCGGCATTTTCAAAATTATTAACAATTTTATTTTTCAAAAAATTTTCATCAATTTCAGTTGGAATTTGTATCGATTCAACCATTTGATTTATTGAATTTTCATTATTTACTATTGCCTTTTCAATCATCCACTTCCCGCCATTCAAAACCATTTTTTTAGCATCGACCCTTTTGTAAAAGTTATTATTCTTATCAAAAAACCACATACTTACTTCAAATAAATCCAAACTATTTTTATAAATTTTTCTAGTAACTATAATTATATTTTCTGAATCATTTATTAAATTTTTTTGTTTAAACCATACACCATTACCAATATCAAGAGTTTCTCGCATTTCTGTTTGCAGGTATTTCGCTTCAAAGTTATTATATTTATTCGAAGACCAAATCTCAAATATA
>Ga0194129_10003631_pt1 | contig 21335 bp, 19 predicted proteins | sample TA2KigCa35mmetaG_FD_150862 | JGI IMG/M metagenome (GOLD analysis project Ga0194129, IMG submission 150862) | Freshwater microbial communities from Lake Tanganyika, Tanzania - TA2015038 Kigoma Deep Cast 35m | ecosystem: Environmental > Aquatic > Freshwater > Lake | place: Tanzania: Lake...
ACTGAGCGCATTACTTGCCATGTCGCCATCAAGCAAATGTTTCAACATCCAATTTGCCCCGGCTTGCCAGCGAACACGACAGATATGGACCCAAAAGCTTGCAAGCCACATTCTTGCATGGTTATGAACATAGCCTTGCTCATAAAGTTCGCGTACGGCCGTATCGATCGCCGGAACGCCCGTTCGAGCTTGAATCAAGGCTGCAGGTGCTTGTTGAGCGTAGGCATGATCGGCTAAGGGGCCCGGGTGCATCGATGTTGTCATCAATTCGGGACGGTGACTGTGGACATGTCGAAAGTATGCACGCCATCCCAGTTCGTAAATTAGCTTGTGCTGCACCGGAAGGCGATACCTTGACGCTAGGATGGTTGCGAGCTCATGCAGCGTCATTACGCCATGGGTGATCCATGGCGAAAGTCGAGTCACTGCTCCGTCGAGATGGTTGCGTGTTTTGGCATAAGCTATCGGATCGATCGCATCGATGAGCTTTAAACAGTCACTTGCGATGATCGAATGGTTTTTTCGAAGGACGGAGTTCATAGTGTGGCGAATTGATCTAGCCGATGAAACTGCACAAAGGCTCATCGATGAAGGACTAAACCGCTATAATGTGGAAAATGCTGCGCTCCACGAAGTCGAGCCGCTTTGCTTGAAAGCAGTAGATGATCGAGGCGTTTTGCAAGCGGGTCTCAAGGGGCGCACCTGGGGGCAATGTGCCGAAGTCGAACAGTTGTGGGTCGATGCAAGGTACAGGCGGCAGGGCCTTGGGAGTCGGCTGATGCTAGCGTTTGAGCAAAGCGCGACAAAGCGCTCATGTACAAGCATTTACCTTTCTACCCTAAGTTTTCAAGCTCCAGGCTTTTACCTCAAGCTGGGTTTCGAGGAACTTGCCCGTGTCGAAGCGCATGGAAGTCATCTCGACATCGTGAAGTTTTGGATGATTAAGAGGCTTCGTTAGCGATCACTGCTATTGCTTCGATTTCAAGCATCAGGTCTTCGTGGACAAGGCCGGGTGTGGCGATCAGGGTACTTGCTGGTTGATGTGACCCTAAGTGTTTCGCTCGAATGCTCCTGAGGGTTTGAAGCTTTTGGCTGGTTAAGTCACGAACATAAATGTTCATCTTCACGATGTGCGTGAAATCCGCGTTTGCGCCAGCAAGCGCAAGACGTAGATTATCGAAAACCTTTTCGCATTGTTCTTCGAAAGTTTTGCCAAAGACTCTGCCTTCTTCGTCAAAAGCAACCTGGCCCGAGATGTAAATCGTCGTACCGCCTTGCGCAGTAGCAACATGGGAAAAAGACCCTTGGAAGAGCCCCTTGGGATTGATGAATTGCAGCTTCGACATACATTAGCTCCTTCGGGTTTTTGAATGGCTTTGAGACCAAGCATAGTTGTTATCCCAAGCATGAACCTCATCAACACCTCGCGGCGTAAGTCCATTCAACATATGATGCGCTACTCGAGCGCTTGGCTGCTGGCCACAGGGTCCTGGGGATCAGCTCAGGCAGCCCAAGATGGCGCTTCGAGATCCGCCCAAGATGGCTTTCGCCCATCAAACCAAGATGAAGCGCGCGCCTACGATGTCCATGATCTTGAATGTATCGATGAGCGCCGTGGCCGTGCTGTGCCAGCTAGACTTTACCGGCCCACCGATGCAAAAGAATCATCCGTTAAAGGGGTACCAATCGTTCTATTTTCCCATGGACTTGGTGGATCGAGAACGGGTTATCAATACCTTGCACGATTTCTTGCATCCAAAGGCGTTGCGTGTTTCCATCCTCAACATGTTGGCAGTGATCGATCGATATGGTCAGCAGGCAGCCCTTTTTTATTGGCGGATCGATTGCTTGCAGCAAGCGGCGACAACGAGGCTATCGCAAGAGTGCTTGATCTTCGATTTTGTTTGGATCGATTACAAGCTGATCGCTTATCGGAGGGCTTTGACTTTAGTCGCTTGGTTGTGGCGGGCCACTCTTATGGTGCTAACTCCGCTTTATTAATGGGCGGCGCCCGGGTACTGAGAGAAGGGCACCTCGTTGATCTACAGGATGCTCGTCCAAGGGCTGTGATAGCGATGTCTGCGCCGGCCTTTTACGGGGAGTCATCCTGGACATCGATTTTGGCCTCGATGAATCGACCTAGTCTCCATATCACTTGTAGTGAGGACTTGATTCGTATTCCAGGGCTCTACAGTGGACCCGAGGACCGCGTAGCGATCTTTAAGGCAAGTGCAGGTCTACCCAAATGTTTTGCGATGTTTGAGGGTGGTTCCCATAGTGTTTTTACAGACCGCGAAGCAACCGGTGGTTTCGAGACTAATCGGCGCATCAAAGGCGCGAGCTGCGAACTCGTTTTTGAATTTTTAAAACTTATCTTTGAAGGCGATCAAAACGCGATAAAAGGCTGGCAGAAGCGACATGAGTCGATGCTTAGTCAATTCTCATTCGTCTAAACCTGCCTGATTTAAGCGAGCATACCGCGATGATCTAGGCTTTATTCGGGGTTTCGGCTTTGGTTTGGGACGCGGCCTTGGCCTTGGCTTCCAATTCTGCTTTAAGGGCAGCAAGCATTTGCTCTTTGCGTATCGCTTCTTCTTTGCGTGCCCTGGCTGCTTTTTGGGCAGGATCAAAGTGCTGTTTGATCTGATTGGCTGAATCAATCAGGGTGAAGCCACCACCAAGTGCAGCGGCGACAACAAGGCAAATCAATACGATAGCGCCTGCCCATTCGACGGGGTTAAAGGGTACTGGTGTCATGACACAAACTCCTTGATGAGGGAAACACCGATCCAGCATAGAGCAAATAATCTTAAGGAACAATTATTTGCGCCGATCTGTTGCAGTGTTTCCACATCTAGCGTTTTGAGCTGACTCAGGCCTGCATGATAGGGTGCTTAGGCAGCAGGCATCCGATAAAGCGCACAAATTTTATTGCCATCTGGGTCGCGCAAATAGGCAAGATAAAGCTTGCCAGCAGGACCTTCGCGGACTCCCGGAGGATCTTCAATCGCTTGGCCGCCATGGGCAATCCCTGCCTCATGCCAGGCTTGTACCTGTTCTGGCGAACTACAGGCAAAACCAATGGTGCTGCCATTGCCAACGCAGGCCGCATTGCCGTCGATGGGTAAGGATGTCGAAAAAACACCGGTTTTGGTGCGCCAAAAAATACGATAACGGTCAATATGGCCTGGGCCGACGCCAAGTGTGCCAAGCACAGCGTCATAAAAAGTCTTTGAGCGCTCGATGTCATTGGTGCCTAGCATGATGTGTGAAAACATGTACCACTCCTCTTTTAGGTTTCGTCACGAAAATCGAGAGCGCACTGTAGCGCTGATTGATGAATCAACTTTCGAAGGCATATCGTCCCACGGGGCTTAATCGCATGGGTATGGTTCTGTTAGGCTTAATTTGCTATGACTCAAGATCTCCATCGCCACGATTGGCTTGACGCCTCTTATGGTCATGCTCGCCTTAATGCGGGCAGCGGGGCGCTTGGCCTTGCAGTCTTACTAACGCTTGGCTTTGCTGCAGCCGAATGGATAGCAGCTCGCTATGCCGGCTCAGTTGCCTTGATGGCAGATGCCGGTCACATGTTGACCGATGCAAGCTCTCTTTTGCTCGCCTTGCTCGCTCAAGGTTTAGCGAGACGGGCGCCGTCAGCGACAAGTTCTTATGGATACGGTCGTATCGAGGTGCTCGCTGCCTGGGTTAACGCGATCGCAATGCTAGGCCTCATAGGGCTCATCCTCACCGAGTCCTTGTCGCGTTTGTTCAAGCCGCAGGCGGTTGCAGGTGAGCAGGTCATGTTGGTTGCCTGTCTCGGTCTCGTCGTGAACCTGTTGGTGGCCTGGCTACTGTCCCGAGATCGGGAGAGCTTAAATACCAAGGCCGCCTTGGTTCATGTGATGGGCGATCTTCTCGGCTCGATGGCAGCACTTATCTCGGGACTCGTGATTTGGTTGACGGGTTTTTACCTGATCGATCCATGTTTATCGATGCTTGTCTGCGCGCTTTTGCTCCGCTCAACCTTGATGCTGCTGCGCGACTCGTATCGCATTCTGATGGAGCAGGTTCCGAGCACGGTCGACTTCAACCAAGTTGCGCAGACCCTGCTAGCTGATCCGAATGTCCTTGAGGTTCACAATTTGCATATTTGGGAGACCGCACCTGGACACATCACGATGACTGCCCACTTGCAGATTCAATCATTCGAGCAATGGCCTTTAACGCTAAGATCGATACAACAATTACTCAGAGAGCGCCATAACATTGATCACGCAACACTTCAGCCTGAACCTGTAGAATGACAAACTCAGAGTAAATAATATTATTTAGAATGATTCGGAGGAGATAGCAGAGCATGAACCCATCATTCCCACCCTTTGATTACGAGTCGGCGCGAACTAACTTTTCGTTTGCAGTTCCGGAAACTTTTAATTTTGCCTTTGACGTCGTTGATCAACGTGCGCGAAGTGCTGACAAGACAGCCTTAATTGCGATCAACCGCGCGGGCGATCAAGTGAATTACTACCGCTATAGCGATCTCGAAAAACAGTCGAACCGCTTTGCCAACGCGCTTTTAAAGATGGGTGTTCGAAAGGGCGATACGGTCTTACTTGTATTGCCTCGCATCCCTGCTTGGTACTTTGTCATTTTGGCATGTACAAAAATTGGTGCGATTGCAATGCCAGGTACCAACCAACTCAAAGCCAAGGATCTTGCTTATCGGATCGATCGTTCTGATGCCAAGCTTGCCGTGGTTGCCAGTCAGCATGCGTCTGCTATCGAGTCCATTCAGGCTGATTGTCCAAGCCTTAAGCACCGTATTTTGGTGGGCGAGGAGCGATCGGGTTGGGAACACTTTGAATCACTGTGTGATCGGGCAAGTGATCAATTCGATCGAGCTGCTAATGAGCCAACGCGCGCAGATGAAAGCATGCTGATTTATTTCACCTCGGGCACAACCTCCATGCCCAAAATGGTAGCTCGCGACCATGCTTACGCGCTTGCTCACGGGATTACCGCTCGGTATTGGCAAGACCTTCAAGAATCCGATGTGCACTGGACACTTACCGACACTGGCTGGGCCAAGGCGGCCTGGGGCCTGTTGTATCCGCCCCTTCTGGCTGGCGCAACGATTGTGCTTTATGACGGTGATGGTTTCGATCTGGCCATGCACTTGAAGATCATTGCTCAACATCGAGTGACTACCTTTTGTGCTCCGCCTACGATTTATCGCATCATGGCAAAAGCCGATCTCGCCGGTGCTGATTTCAGCTCCTTGCGTCATTGCTTTGGTGCTGGCGAGCCGCTCAATCCCGAAGCGATGCGTGCCTGGAAGCAGGCAACTGGCTGCGATATTTATGACGGTTATGGACAGACCGAAACCATCAATATCGTTGCCAATTTTCCAGGCATGGCCATTCGACCTGGATCGATGGGAAAGCCCTGTCCCGGACTGATTGTTGATGTGATTGACGATGAGGGGCAGATTTTGCCCCCGAACGAAGTGGGCCATATCGCAGTCAAAATCACCGACCCCTATCCGCCAGGATTATTTCGAGGCTACTACCGAGACGAAGCGACCACAGCAAAGGTATTCCGTCATGGTTGGTATTACACGGGCGATACCGCAACCAGGGATGAGGACGGCTACATTTGGTTTGTCGGACGATCAGACGATATTATCTCGTCGTCCGGCTACCGCATTAGTCCCTTTGAAGTGGAGTCAACCCTTATTGAGCATCCAGCGGTCGCCGAGGCTGCGGTGATCGCTAAGCCTGATCCAATGCGCGGTGAGATCGTGAAAGCTTATATAACATTAACGCAAGGCTTCAGCCCAAGCGATAAACTGGCCAGCGAGATCCAAGATTTCGTAAAAGAGCAAACGGCTCCCTACAAATATCCCAGAGAGATCGAGTTTCGCGAAAGCTTACCGAAAACCATCTCTGGGAAAATTAGACGTGTGGCTTTGCGCGAAGAGCAGTAAATGCTGTGCTCCTAAAGTGCTTTGATCACCGCTTGGTAAACTTCCGAGGTGCTGTGGCTGCCCCCGAGATCGGGTGTTCGTAGTGCCTTGTCAGCAAAGGCTCGGTCAACAGCTCGTTCGATGCGAATTGCTGCTTGGAGCAAGGATGCGTCCTGATGCCTCGTACCAAGCCATTGCAACATCATCGCAGCTGATAAAAACATCGCTGTAGGATTTGCAATGCCTTGTCCAGCAATATCGGGTGCCGTGCCATGCGAGGGTTGAAATAGGGCATGCGAGAGTCCGATGTCCGCAGAAGGAGCCATCCCCATACCGCCTATCAGCGCAGCACCGAGATCGGACAAAATATCGCCGAACTGATTTTCAGTAGGTAGGACATCATAAAGCCATGGCTGTTTGACAAAATAGAGCGCCATCGCATCAACATAGCACTGATCTGCGTGTACTTGTGGAAAGGATTGAGCGACTTCCTTGAAGATTGAAAGCATGAATGCCTGGCCACGGTGAACATTGGACTTATCGACACAGGTAACGCGCGCTTGTCTGTTGGCGCTGTGACTGCGTGTTTGAGCAAGTTCAAAGGCAAATCGAAAAAGCCGTTCCGAACCATGTCTGGTAACACGGCCAAGGTCGTAGGCTTCATCTGCGCCCGCGCTCGGGATCTTCTCCGGGTGGTAGCGCCCAAAAAACCATCCCTCGCTTTGTTCGCGTACGATGACAAAGTCAATCGCTTCGGCTCTGCTGTCTGCCAATGCTAGCGGTGCGCCGGGTATAGCCCTAATGGGACGCACGCCAGCAAACAGATCGAGGCCTTGACGAAGCGTGAGTTGCGGCCCAATCTCCGTACCGTCTGGATAGCGAACTTCAGGAAGTCCCATCGCACCAAAAAGAATAGCGTCGGCGTTGCGGCAGGCCTCCCAAGTGGCTTGGGGGAGGGCATCGCCAAAATCCCGATAATGAGCCGCACCTGCTGGGTATTGCTTGAGATTTAAGCGAAAATCACTTGATAGGTTTTGCAAATGTTGCAGTAAATTTGAACACGCTTGCATCACCTCTACACCGATCCCATCGCCAGGCAAAACTGCAATTTCGTATAAATGTTTCATTCAATGCTCCGATCTGCTCTTGGCGTGATTAAAGGTTTCCACAGCTTTACCGGCAATAATCGCACCATGTTCCTGAACAAAGTGGCCGCCCTTTTCGATCATCATCGGTAATGGGCATTGCTTGATACCCATGCGTAATCGCTCCATGCTCGCCGGCGAAAACACGGGGTCGAGCATGCCAATGGCCATCATCGACTGACCTTCCCAGTCCTGCGCCCAAAAGCGCTTTGCAGCGCGCGAGACAACAACGCCGTCATCATTTTCAGAAGCTGGAACGATCTCGGGAAATGCGCGGGTTGCAGCCCGGTAGGCAAGTTCGGGAAAAGGCGCGTCGTAGGCCGCTGCTTCAGCCGGGCACATGTGGGGATTGCCACGGGCAAGTAGTCTTGCGATTGAAAAATCAGGCTTTGCCGCACACATGGCGCGCCACTGCATAAATCCCTCGGGAAGCGGCTCGCGTGCACTTGCGAGGTAGGTATTCATAACGAGTAGCGCTTTATAACGTTCTTGATATTCCATTGGCAAGGTGAGACCAAGCAAACCGCCCCAATCTTGAACCACCAAATGAATATGCTTTAGATCCAGTGATTCAACGAGCTCGAGCAAGATCGACCGGTGCCATGAAAATCGATGCTGCGCGATATCGACAGGCTTATCACGCTTTCCAAAACCTGGCATGTCAGGCGCAACGACGCGATGCCTGGCCGCTACAAATATCGGGATCATGTGTCGATAAAGATAACTCCAGGTTGGGTTGCCATGAAGACATAACCAGGTGGCCGAAGCATCCTTGGGGCCTTCGTCCAAGATGTGCATGCGTAAGCCTTGAAGCGATTTCAAATCGTCGATATAGCGTCCTACCCAGGGATAATTGGGGAGGTTGTCAAAAGACGCTTCGGGTGTGCGCAAAAATTGGATGCTTGCCATCTGTTTTAAAACTCCTCATTCAAAATCGTTTCGCAAGCGATAAAGCCTCTATGTCTCATCTTGGCGAAAGCGTCTGCCACAAAAAGCTGAACTCCAAAGCAAGCATGAAAGCGCGCTGTGAACTATCTGCCGCTCCAGCGTGGCCACCCTCGATGTTCTCGTAATAGCTGACGCGATGTCCCTGTTCGAGCATACGCGCTGCCATCTTTCGAGCGTGGCCAGGATGGACCCGATCATCGCGCGTACTCGTCATCAACAATAACGGTGGTAGCTTTTGCTGTGGCTTCACATTTTGATAAGGACTATAAGCCGAAATCCACGCCCACTCATCAGCGATTTCGGGGTTGCCATACTCGGCCATCCAACTCGCCCCGGCTAGCAGCAAGTGGTAGCGTTTCATGTCTAATAGTGGAACCTGACAGACGACTGCTGCAAAGTAGTCTGGCTTTTGTAGCATGACCGAGCCGACCAAAAGCCCACCGTTGCTACCGCCTCTGATAGCCAGCTGACTCGGGCTCGTAACACCGCGAGTAATCAAATCGTTGGCCACTGCTGCAAAATCGTCATAGCTTTTTTGTTTATTTGCTTTCATGGCGGCTTGATGCCATTGCGGGCCAAACTCACCGCCCCCACGAATGTTTGCAATCGCAAGTGCGCCACCACGCGCAAGCCAGCCTCGCCCAAATACAGCCGAGTAGCGCGGAAGCTCCGAGATTTGAAAGCCACCATAGCCATGCAGCAGCGTTGGGTATGTCTTTTGTTCGCGATTGCCCCGAGGCCGGACTAAAAAGTACGGAATGCTTGTGCCATCTTTTGAAGTGGCAAAGCCTTGTTCGACGATCATCTGACTTGTATCAAATAATGTTGGCAGCGCTTTGAGTGTTTCGATCGTCTCGGAATGACTCTGCGCCAGTTGCAAGCGGTCAGGGTTTAAAAAGTCACTAACGCTGAGCAAAAAACTCTCGCCTAAAGGGTCGCCTTGCCCCTGCTGGCTATCGTGAATGCCCCGAGCCACGATCTGGCTATAGCTAGAAGGCTTAAGTTGACGTTTTGTCCAACGACCTTGCTTAAAGCTTAAGATCTCGACCTCAGCTGATACTTGATCTAAAACATTTAACAAGATCGATGACCTTGTCAGGCTATAGTTTTCAAGCGATCTACTAGGACTCGGTGTAAACAAGGCATGCCATTGGGGTTTGCCAGCAAGGAATGATGATGCCGATGAAATTAATAGGGATCCTGCTGGCCAGCTTTTGTCTTTCTGAAGCATTGGACTGCGAAGTTCCAGCAAGACATGCTCATACCAAAAACGTAGTTGAGCGTCGGGCGGTTTTTGCAAGGCAAGCATTGTTTTGCCCTGCAATAAGAATTGCTCGCTTGAGAAGAAGTCGGGCATGCGCCCAAAAATCGTTCGCTCGTAACCGGGTGTGGCATCCACCTGAACCCAAGCCGCCACATCGCTTTGCTTTGCCTCAAATACAACCTCTGCCTCTTGGAGCGGACTGCCCCGCTTCCAGCGTCTGATGGTTCTAGGGTAACCAGCGTCGGTTAACGAGTTTGGCCCATGCTGACTCGCAACATAGATGGTGTCGATGTCAATCCAGTCAACACTGGTTTTCGCTTCGGGTATATGAAACCCTTGAGCAAGGAAAGATCTAGTTTCTACATCAAACTCTCGTACGATGTTTGCATCGGATCCGCCTGGTGATAACTGGATCAAACAGCGCTTGTAATCTGGGCCGTAGCAAGTTGCTCCTGCCCAAACCCAACTTTTAGCTTCTGAGCGACCGAGTTCATCAAGATCGAGCAAAACTTCCCAGACCGGTTCTTTACTTTTGAAGCTTTCAAGACTTGTCCTTCTCCAAACGCCGCGCGGGTTTTTGCCGTCCTGCCATAAGTTATAAAACCATGATCCTCGGCGTGTCACTTGGGGAATACGTTGCGCATTGTCAAGCACCTCTTGAAACTCATCTTGCATGGCCTTAAAAGCCTTGTTTGAGGCAAAGCTCGCAAGGGTGATCTTGTTTTGCTGCTTGACCCAGGCCATGGATTGCTCACTATCGATGGCCTCAAGCCACAAGTACGGATCGTCTTGGTCTGATGGCGTCACAGTCTGGGCCCCTATGCTTTGGTTGGCGAGCAAACACAGTAAGCTCGCCTTAAGAACAAGGCGAGTGAGGAATATTGGGAATGAGTAGGTCAAATTCATGAATCAAGGCGATGCGTTGATATCGATGTTACTCCTGAAGGCAGTAGCAAAGAGCGCGGTCAGGGCAGCTATGGTGTTGAGCTGCCTTGTGAGCTCAGCCTTTGCTTCTTGCGATCAGTCGGCTTTAGCGCGCTCGAGGGTAGAGCCTGCTGAAGCTTCGATGCTGCAAAGCGTCCGACCTGAAGTTGATCCCTCCCGTCCTGAGCCCTCCTCTGGATTTCGCAGGCAGGTAGGCATGGTTACTGCAAGGAGCTACATGGTGGTAACAGCACATCCGCTTGCAAGCAAAGTGGGATGTGAAGTGCTGCGCGATGGTGGTAGTGCGATCGATGCCGCAGTGGCTGTGCAAATGGTTCTAGGATTGGTAGAACCACAATCGTCAGGCATCGGTGGTGGCGGGTTTTTGATTCACTTTGATGCTTCGAGTAAGCAGCTTGTGACTTACGACGGGAGGGAGACCGCGCCAGCAGCTGCAAACGAAGATTATTTACGCTTTATCAGTACGAGCGATAAGCGACATCCCCTGCCAACTCGACCGACACCGTGGCTTAGTTTGCGGGCGAGCGGGAGATCGATAGGTATCCCAGGTATGCTGCGGATGCTTGAACTAGCCCATAGAGATCATGGCTTGAGGCCATGGCGCGAGCTCTTTGATCCGGCGATCCAACTTGCCCACGAAGGCTTTACCGTGAATGGGCGGATGGCAGCGGCGATTCTGAGCGCACGCGAAGAGCTACTTCGCGATGTGGATGCGGTTGGTTATTTTTTGAATGACGATCTATCGCCGAAGGCGATGGGCACAACCGTTCGCAACCCCGCTTATGCGGCAACGCTTGAGTCGATTGCATCACACGGTGCTGATGCTTTTTATATCGGATCCATTGCACAATCCATCGTAAATAAAGTTGCTGAAGGCATAGGAGGGCCTTTAAGCCCAGTGCCTGTCACGCCAGGTCTAATGACGGTGGAAGATCTTGCCAACTACAAGGCTATCCGTCGAGAACCCGTTTGTATTAGTTACCGTAACACGTGGGTTTGCGGCATGGGCCCCCCTTCTTCGGGTGGGATTGCAGTCGGGCAGATCTTGGGGATTTTGGGTAATTTTGACCTATCACATCAGAAGCCCACGCAAATTGGTAGCGATGGCGCAAAGCATTCAGTCACGGCCGCTCATTTGATTAGTGAGGCACAACGACTTGCGTACGCAGATCGTAATAAGTATGTTGCGGATACAGATTTCGTCCCGCTTCCCGCCCTTGGTTTGTCGAGTCTTCTTAACAGCCGTTACCTTAAGGAGAGAGCAAGTCTTATATCGATGTATAAAAGTATTGGAACAGCAAAGCCAGGATCTTTTACGGCTAAGGCCTTGGGTATGAGCTCTCAGGAAGATAACGGTACAACCCATATGACCATCGTGGATCGCCAAGGCAATGTCGTTTCGATGACCTCGAGCATCGAGGGAAGTATGGGCTCGTACCGGCTTGTACGTGGGTTTTTGCTCAATAATCAACTGACCGATTTTTCGCTGAACCCGACCGATGGCCAGGGAGCGCCGATTGCAAACAAAATCGAGCCAAACAAGCGACCCCGCAGTTCAATGGCGCCGACGATTGTATTTGCCAAAGCGAGCGATGGCTCAAGGGGCGATTTTCTAATGGCAACGGGCTCGCCGGGTGGACCAAGCATCATCCAATTTGTGAGCAAAACATTGATCGGTGTGATCGACTGGAAGCTCAATGCCCAAGAGGCTACCGCCATGGTGAACCTTGGTGCTGCAAACAGCCCTACGACGGCGGTTGGTGGTGAGCATCCATATATCGATCGCGCGCATGAAGGTATGAGCGATCCCCTCATCAAGGGCTTGCTTGCGCTGGGACACAAGGTTTCGCTTGCGGAGCAATCAAGCGGCGTTGCTACGATTGTTAAAACGATGATACCAGGGCAGGGATCACCGGTTTATACAGGCGGCGCCGATCCACGCAGAGAGGGTGTGGCGCTTGGTGACTAATAACAGTGAAAGTCAGTACATACCGATGAATCAAAACCGTCGCTTCGCGCTTGCATCATGGCTTTGGACTTCAGCTGCATATACCCAAGCCCCACTAAACGCCTTCGCGCAAGTCCCGCCAAGTGCCTTCGCCAAAGGCACAGCGATTGATCCGATGCAAAAGGTGCGCTACGGACGCGTTGAGCGTTATGACAACTTTCCGTCAACATTCGTTGAGCCTCGCCATATCGAGATTTGGCTGCCACCAAGCTATGACGGAAGGCGCGAGCATGCCGTGCTTTATATGCATGATGGGCAAATGCTATTTGACGCTGAGACAACATGGAACAAACAGTCATGGGCGGTCGATCAAGTTGCAGCCCCGATGATCGATCGAGGGCTATTGCGCAACTTCATCGTTGTCGCGCCCTGGAATCTCGGTCCCTTGCGATTTGCGGAGTATTTTCCACAAGCGTGGTTTAAGCGCCTCTCGACGGCTACCCAAGTTCGGCTCCAACAACGCATGTCCGAGGTGCGCTTGCGAAGCGACGAGTACCTGCGATTTCTCGTACATGAGCTTAAGCCTTGGGTCGATGATCGCTATAAAACGCTTCGCGCTAGAGAACATTGCATGTTGATGGGCTCAAGTATGGGGGCCGTCATTAGCCTCTACGCTTTATGTGAATATCCAGAGATCTTCGGTGGCGCTGCCTGTTTGAGTACACATTGGATCGGTGGTTACGAGCGAAATCCTGAGGTCCCAGGCGCTGCGCTTGAGTACTTAAGTGACAGGCTACCCGAACCTGCTCGCGTCCGCCTGTGGATGGATCGCGGCACCATCGAGCTCGACGCCTTGTATGAGGAAGCTCAACAAGCGGTCGACCGATTGCTTTACACCAAAGGCTTTCGAGCACCTGGATTTAAAAGCCTTGTGCATGAGGGAAGCGGACATAACGAACGCGACTGGCATCGGCATTTGCCAGGACCTTTAAGCCATCTCTTTTCAAGCACTAGTCAGTAAAGCTTGCAGGGTCAACAAGATTTTGTAGCGGTTGACCCCTGGAAAAGCGCGTGAGATTGTCCAAAAATAATTCAGTCCATCGACTCATCGTGCCGCTACCGGCAAAAGAGGTGTGCGGAGTCACCGTTACCTTCGGATGCGACCAGTAAGCATCAGTTTGCGGAAGCGGCTCTGTGTCAAAGACATCAAGAATGGCGTGTCCAAGTCTTTCATGGTCAAGTGCTTCAATCAGTGCTTGATTGTTGATAACGCCGCCACGTGCAACATTGACTAAGAGTGCATTACTTTTTGTTTGTGAAAAAAACTGCTGATTAGCGAGATGTTTTGTACTCGCATTGAGAGCGCAGGCAAGGACAATAATATCGGCTTGGGGTACTAGCTGGGGCAGCTCGCCTGCGTTTGCACATTGATCGACAAAGGCGCTTGCCTGTGCTTTACGGCGGACAACCAAGGTCCTTGCGCCAAAGGCCTTAGCGCGTTGAGCAATAGCTTGTCCTATTGGCCCGAATCCTATGATAAGCCAGGTGCTTTGTGATAGTTCTCGAAACGGAGTGTTTTTCCAAAGCCGCTCAGCTTGTTGTTGTCGTTGTAGTTGTAGTGGGTGAAGCTGATTAAGAACTTGAGCGAAAACAAATTCGGCAATCGCGATGCCCTGGGCGCTGCTATTGCAGATCATCGTACCCTTAGCAGCTATCGCTTTATAAAAAGGGTTGTCAAGGCCGGCATTGAAGGTTTGCAGCACGTTGATCGACGCGGTTCTTAAGGCCATTTGAAAGGCTTCTGGAAGAAACTTCTCGGCGCTGATGAGAGGGCTTAGCCAAAGATAGTCAAGCGCTACATCCTCGGGGTCCTTTAGGCTGCCGTCGATTCGATACTTTCCTTCCTTGTTGTAGGGCACCCACTTCATATTGAGTTGATCGATATCGGCGAGGCCATTGATGCTTTCCAAGGACTTTTCGTAAATGGCAACTGATTTCTTCATCGTCTGACATCTCATGTTTAGGGTTGATGGATTTACTGGGCGGTTAGGTAGGGCGCCGTCGTGGTCGATGCACTGACTTGCGATCGACTTCTAAGAACTGATAATCTCCGGACGATGAGCACGTTCAAGAAATCAGTGGGGGACAGCCGGTGAAGCGCTTGCGTTGGATTGTAGCGCTGTGGTTTGCCTTATTTACAGCCCTCTCGATTGCCTCGCCGCTGCTAAACCCGACATCCTTAGACAGCGTATGTTCGCCTGAGCATGGCAGCCGCCTGATTGTCGTGAATGATCAGGGCGATGGTAGCGATGCAAACGCGCTGTCAGAAGACTGTCCCTTGTGCTCGGGGTTCTTTACCCCCGACTTTTGGGTTCACCACCCATTGGATGCGCCTTCGCCACTTGCCCATGCGCTTGAGCCTCAGCGTGAGGCTTTCCTGATTGCAATCGCGCAGCCACCGCTGCCGTCCCGAGGTCCACCAACTCAGTTTTGATTGTTTTCTTCGTCTTTCTGAAGGTCGCATCAAACGTCGTGCGATTTGAAAACGCTCAAACTTTGTTGAATTGGATCAAAAATGTTCAAGCACTCTCCCATTGCAGCCGCAGTGCTGGCAGTGGTTTCATGCAGCGTTCACAGCCTATTAGCGCATGCTCAAGGCAGTCAGCCGCAATTAGTCGAGGCACAAAACAGTCAGCACCAGGTGGCTCAAGCCGTGGCTGCGCAGAGCCAGTCCGTCACTGTCACAGCAACCCGACAGGCCGTTCCGCTTGGCGAGTCACCGTGGTCCGTCGGCGTGATTGGTCAAGAATCGATATCAGTGACCAAGCCGACGCATCCGAGTGAATTGCTTAGTCAAGTTCCAGGTGTTGCAGTAAGTGTGACCAATGGTGAGGGTCATCAGACAGCAATCCGACAGGGCTTTACCACGAGCCCTGTGTATCTTTTTCTTGAGGATGGGATCCCGATTCGTGCCACAGGAAACTTTAACCATAACGCACTTTATGAGGTCAATATTCCGTCTGCGGCGTCAGTTGAAGTGATTCGAGGGCCAGCTTCGGCACTGTACGGTTCGGATGCCATCGGTGGTGTCGTCAACGTTATTACAAGGACTCCTTCAACCCGCGCAGGTGGAAATGGGTCGCTTGAGATGGGTCAGTGGGGCTATCGACGCCTTTTGGCTGGGGCAGATAGTGGTGAAGGATCAGCAGGTGCGCTCAGGCTTGATGTCAACCTGACTTCAACCGATGGTTGGCGTCAGAACACAGGTTACGACCGCAGGAGTTTTAACCTGCGATGGGATAGCCAGCTGTCACCGACAACGCGGGTTAAAACGATTATCGGCATGACCTCCATTGATCAAGAGACGGGCGCAAACAGCGCCTTACCCATGGCTCTTTACCTGGACGATCCAACGGTGAACCTTCGCTCACCTGCTTATCGCAAGGTGGATGCACTAAGATTTTCTTCGGCTTTCGAGCATGACTTAGCTGGTGGGCAGCAGCTTTCGCTCACGCCTTACCTGCGCCGCAATAAGATGGATCTTAATGGTTCCTATAACTTTACAGGCGATGCACGCATTGAAGATACTGAAGTCTTTTCGGCAGGGCTCCAGGCAACCTATCGGCGTGACTTTCACGATGCTTATCGATCACGTCTGATTGTGGGTCTGGATCTCGATCGCAGTCCGAGCAAGCGTCTGGAAACAAAAATTACGCTGAGCTCGCAGATCGATGCGAGGGCAAGCGCTTCGAGCGATGCGAGCTTGCGTGGACTCTATACCCAATATACCGGCTACAGCCTTGGTGCGAGGATGTATGACTACGAGGTCAACTATCGCAATCTGTCGCCCTATGCGCATTGGGAGTTTTCCCCGCTCCCTGCGATGAGGCTAAGCGCTGGTCTGCGCCGGGATCAGTCGAGTTATACGATGGATAACCAGGCAAATCCGGGTTACTTCACCGTTGCCGGGCGCGAATATTACCTCCCCGCATCAGCCGAGGCAGACTTCGCTCGCTGGGTCCCCAAGCTCGGCATGGTCTATCAGTTAAGTGCCCAATCACAATGGTATGCAAGTTATAACCAAGGATTTAGAACGCCCTCTGAAAGTCAACTTTTCCGAGGTGGCCGTTCCGCATCAGGTGGCAGCTTAAGCGCGCGCCAAGCCGAGGCGCAGGCCTTGTTTAATGCAGCAAGTCAACTTAAGGCGATCAAGGCCGAGCAATTGGAGTGGGGCCTTCGCGGATCCCAACAGCAGATTCAATACGAAGTGGTTGCTTATCAACTCACCAAATCGGATGACTTGTTGAGCCAGCGCGACGCGACAGGTTATTCGGTGCAAACCAACAATGGCACGACAAAGCACCGAGGGATTGAAGTCCTTGTAGGTACCAGGCTTTCGCCTGCATGGCGCTTTGACGCTGCGGCGAGTTATATAAGTCATCGGTATGAACAATGGATCAGTGGCGGTACCGATTATTCAGGTAAAAACATTGAATCTGCACCACGAACCCTTGCGAATCTAAGACTTTCGGGGCAAGTAGTTGCTGGCTTGAATGCACAACTTGAATGGGTACATGTTGGCTCTTATTACCTCGATCAAGCCAATCAATTCGGGAAGTATCCCGGCCATGGGCTTTGGAATCTGCGCATGAGTATGGCATTGGGCGCTGACGCGTCGTTGTTCTTGAGAGCTATGAATTTAGCTGACAAGCGCTATGCGGATAGCGCCTCTCAAAGTAACGCTGCCGGTGGTCTTTACGCGCCTGGCTTACCGCGTACGGTGTACGCAGGCATACAGGCGCGATGGTAGGGCTGTTACGGCATTGAATGAGGCAAGGAGGGCGTCGGTGATTAGACTTTTGTCATTATGGTTTGCGTTTATGCTGATGCTTTACGCAGGCCAATCGTGGTCACAGCAGCATGGCCATTCGGAAGCGAAAGCACCCGCCCTCGCTGTTTCAGCTGCATTTGATGCGAAGGGATCGCTTTGGCTCGTTGGCTGGCATGGCCCGGGAGCGCTCTATGTACAACGCGTGCTTGATCAGGGAAGGCGGGTCGACGATGCGAAGCGATTGATCAATGTAACCGGCGATGCCGTCTCGGCTTCGGGAGAGAATCGTCCTAAAATCAAGTTCGGTCTAAATGGTCAAGTGCTCATTAGTTATACCAAGCCACTTGCAAAGCCTTACACAGGTGAGATAAGAATGGTGCGCTCGGAAGACGGTGGTGTGAGCTTTTCCGAGCCATTTACCGTGCATCACGATCGACAGGAAATCACCCATCGTTTCGATTCGATCATTTTTGATCGACAAGGGATCTTGCATACCTTCTGGATTGACAAGCGTGATCAGGACCTGATTCGTCAATCAAAAAAACTGAATCATCGCGACTTAGCCAAGCACTATCGAGGCGCAGCGATCTACCGTAATGAGTCTTCTGATGCGGGTTTAACTTTTGGTCCTGACATCAAAGTTGCCGATCACAGTTGTGAATGCTGCAGGATCGCTCTAACGCTCGATGCGACGGGCCGGCCTGCTGCAATGTGGCGCCATGTTTTTGAACCCAATCTTCGCGATCATGCCTTTTGGCGATGGCTGGCTCCTAATGAGATTCATCGGGCGAGTGAGGACGGCTGGCAGTTGGACGCATGTCCTCACCATGGACCCGCCATTGCGCTTGCAAGCGATGGTGGTTTTCATGCCGTTTGGTACGGTGAACGCAAGGGTCTTGCTGCCGTGCGTTACGGAAGGTTAAACGATAAGGGGCTTCCTGTGGGTACGCCTGTCGCCTTGCCTGATAAGGCTGCTGAGCACGCCGATGTGTTTCGGCAAGGATCAACGCTTGTGATGACCTGGCAGTTCTTTGATGGTCAGCGAAGTGTTTGGAAGGCTTGGGTGTCGAAAGATGAGGGCAGGCAGTTCACAAGCCTTGTGCTTGGTGAACATCTGGGAAAGCATGACTACCCAATGCTTGTAGGTTCGCCCAGCGAAGGCATTTGGGCTATCTGGAACACAGATCAAGGTCTGCGATTGCAGAAAATTGATTCATGATTAAAGTTCGTTATATGTTACATATCTATCAAGTCCTTGTCGGTTGCCTGCTGGGCCTGGTCCTTGTTTCAGGGCTACAAGCGGCAGTGCCGAACTTAAGCTCCTCATTCAAACCGGAGAGCTTTCAATCCTTGATCGATCAGAAAACCGCAAGCATTATTGTTTTCTCGGCGAGTTATTGCGCTCATTGTCCTGCGGTTGTCCGTTCACTTACGAAGCAATCACGTCGAATGGCCAAGCCGCCGAGGCTAATCGTCGTTATGGCAGACGAGCTACCCTCACCGGCAGATAAGAAGAGTATATATAACGATATCGACCACTTGCTGGTCTTTGAGGGCAATGAGATGGCGATTCGTCACGCGGTAAACCCGACTTGGCGTGGTCTGACGCCTTTTGTTGTCTTGGTGGGTAAGGACGGTCGGGTGAGTTTTTTCAATGGTCAGCCGCCCGGGTCCGACCTGCAAGCGTGGTTAAGTCAACAAGCGCGATGACAAGTTGCGTACTTCGACTCGGATCTACGGTCTCGGCGATGCTTTCGGCTCACTCGGCTCGATCCGCCTTGTCCAGCAATGTCAGTGCGCGCTCGGTGTTGCCACGCGCCGCACGCGTTTCGAAGCGGACGCGGGCGTCGTAGTTAGCGAGCGCAACCGTAGCCAACTCGTCCATCAGCTTATTGATGCTGATCGAGTTCGACTTCGCGAGTGCCTTCAGGCGCTCATGTTTGTCATCCGGCAAACGAATCGTCAGGGTCGACATGGAAAGACCTCCAAGCATTGCTCGGGCGTGAGCACCCGCAGCGTCGGGAACTTCAATTCGCCGCGCGCAACATCCCGTAGATTGCGCGTTACGATTGCCTCGGCCTGAGCTGCCACAGCCAACTCGATCAGGTGGTTGTCGCCTTCGTCCGGCAGGTTCGGCCGCCAAGCGTAGAACACTTCCACCCAGCGGCAGCGGCTCATTAGGCCGTCTAATACTTCGCCACGTTCCTTGGTCGACAGCGCAGAGCGGGCGAACAACTCGGCACGGCCCAGCACGTCTTCGTACTCCGCCAGCAATGCAGGCCCAAGCACGGGCTGGTATCGGCCCTGGAGACATGCTCGAAGTACGGCTCGGCCAGTGCCTCCGCCTCGCAAGAGCGCGCCGACCAGCACATTGGTGTCTAATACAATTAACGCCATCGTTTGTGATAGCACGGATGCTATCATGTTGTGGTGCCTACGAGTCAAGTGCGCTCAGATGTTTGACTGATTCCATCGAGCGGTGAGCCCAAAGCGTGCACGAAGGCTGCGGATTGACAAGTTGCGTACTTTGACTCGGATCTACGGTCTCGGCGATGCTTTCGGCTCACTCGGCTGCAGCACCTCGCCAGCAAAACGGCAGTCAACCTTAATCCTAGGATAGCGCTCCCTCATGGCAGCACAATGACGTTTGGCTTGAGCTTTGGTATAAAACATCGCATCAAAGCCGCTCACGATTCGTTCGTTAAAATATAAGTCGTAGCCCACGCCATGCACATTGGGAACCGGACCCAAGTAATCATCCATAGCGGGTAGCACGCAGGCATCGGCTTGATCCTGCAATTGTTTCAAATCCTGTGAGTGAGGAAAAATTCGCGGACTCAGCAAAAGCTTAGCCCTCTCAGTGTCTGTTAGTGAGCCAGGGTTGATTGCTATGCCGCTGCCTCGGCTTCTGTGTCGCGGGTTGTATGACATGATTGATTCACTTTCGCTCATGCTTTGACCCGAGCAATTGACATGGGTAAGCCCAAAGGCATGGCCGAGTTCGTGTACTAGTGTGCTATAAAAACCGTATCGAAAGCGTCTGTACTCGAGCACGACAATGCCCCCGCCGCCATTGACGCCCCCGTTAAAGCTGCGGCCACCTCCACCCCAGTGCGGTCGATAAAGCTGCATATTGGGATTAACAAGTATAAAAACAAAAACACTTGGTTCGATATAACGATTGCTGCCCCGAAGTTCAAGTATTTCCTTGAGCATGGCATGTTCGAAGTCTGGTGCTAACTTTTGCGACGGATCCCTTGTTTGTTCCTGTGTTTGGCCCTGTGTTTGGCCCTGTATGTGCCCCTTTACTTGGTCGCTCGGTGTATGCAGGCTTTGTTCAGCGATTTTCTTAATCGCAGATTCGTCGTATTGTCCTTGGTGGATCAATGCTTCAGCAATATCAAATGCCTCAACATCAGGGCCCAACAAATGCTTGAAGTGATCTTTAGCATGATCTAGATAATGGCGAATCAGCCGCAAATCCTGTTCACTCGGAAGCCCGCTGTGCCATTGATCCTTAAAGACATAGAAAATCGGCTTAACGCTGATTCGCGGGCCATCGATGCGTCGGCTTGTATGCTTGCCAAGCTCACAGACTTTCGCACGACCGCGAAGTGGATCGATGAATACACGATTCGAACACTCGATACGCTCAGTGGCCACCGCATAGCTCCATGAGTTCTCCTTGCCGTATCGAATCACTCGAGTGCCATCAAAGCGACATATGCCCCCTTCTGCAGCGCAGGCTGTCCAATTGCTGGTGCTTAGATCAGAAAATTCAAAACCGTAGGTCTTGCTCGTTGTAAGCAAAAGACCGAAACAAAGCAGACGAATGATTTGCAGCATGCTCACCAGGGAATTGAATTGCCGCGATAGTCAACAAACTGTGCGCCTGCTTTTACTTGAAGATTATCGAGGGCGAGCAAAGCGCTTTGTACCGATTCATCAGCAGTAACATACGGGGTCGACGCGTGTAGAAAGTCTTTAGAAAGCCTCGAATAAACCGTACCAGGTTGTAAAGCAATAACCTGTGCGGCTGGGTTCGTACGCTGCCATTCCAAGGCAGCTGATTGAAGCATCATGTTAAGCGCAGCCTTCGATGAACGATAGCTATACCATCCGCCCTTGTGATTGTCGCTGATGCTGCCTACCCGGGCCGAGAGCTTGATGTAGAGCACTCGGCCGCTCTTCTTGATCAAAGGCATGAGAGCACTAAGTAGTAGCATGGGTCCGATTGCGTTCACGTCCATGGCAAGCCTTAGTTGTGCAGCCTTCAGGGTGCGAAG
>Ga0194129_10003632_pt1 | contig 21328 bp, 20 predicted proteins | sample TA2KigCa35mmetaG_FD_150862 | JGI IMG/M metagenome (GOLD analysis project Ga0194129, IMG submission 150862) | Freshwater microbial communities from Lake Tanganyika, Tanzania - TA2015038 Kigoma Deep Cast 35m | ecosystem: Environmental > Aquatic > Freshwater > Lake | place: Tanzania: Lake...
GAGACCCGTTCGGTGATCAGGAGGGCGATCGTCGCCAGGACCACCACCAGGGTGAACCATGCGTCAGCGCTCATCGCTCACCCCCGGGCCAGTCGGCGCTGCTGCCACCACCGGGCGAGGCCGGTGCGCGACCCGGCGGCGAGGCGCTCGGCCCGCAGGCGCTCCTCCCATACGGAGTCGAGCGGGGGGAGGGGCCCGAGCACCTCGCCGAGGAGGTGGTCGGCGAGGGCGGGATTCCGGGGCAGGACCGGACCGTGCAGGTAGGTGGCCACGAGCCGGTCGGCCCGGGCGCCGTCGGTGCCCGGGCCGTCGCCGTTGCCCCCGCCCGCCCGGACCCGTCCGAGCGGGCGCACACCGGGTCCGAGGGTGGTGCGACCCCCGTGGTTCTCGAAGCCGGTGAGGAGCGGGAGGGGCGCGTCGGGTGCCACCACGACCTCACCGATCAGCCGCGTCGCCCCGGCGGTCGTGCGGGCGTCGACGAGGCCGATCCCGTCGAGCACGGTCCCGTCGGCGGCGACGTAGGAGTGGCCGAGGAGCTGGAACCCGGCGCACACCGCGAAGATCACCGCGCCCGCCTCGTGGGCCCGCACCAGCGCGGCCCGCGAGGCCCGCAGCCCCGCGGCGGCGAGGTGCTGCGGCGCGTCCTCGCCGCCGCCGAGCAGGTAGCAGTCGAGACCGGCGGGCACCGGTTCCCCGGCGGGGACCTCCACGATCTCGGCCGCGACGCCGCGCCAGCGACAACGCTGCGCGAGCACGAGCGCGTTGCCGCGGTCGCCGTACGTGCCGAGGAGCTCGGGGTAGACGAGACCGATGCGGAGCGCGGACTCACGCATCGGGGTCCCCGTACCGGTGGTAGAGCGCGGCGAACTGGGTGTAGCTGCACACGAGCACGGGCTCGTCACCCGGGAGTGCGAGCGCGGCCCGCCGGGGGTCGGGCTCCACGGTGTGGGTGACCTCGGCGTAGCGGAGGCGCACGGCGACGTCGAGGCAGCGGTCCCCGGACGCGACCGTGGGCAGGCCGCGGCGGAGCTCGTAGGGCACGTCCCAGAGCCACGACGGGTCGGTGCCGTCGGCGACGCGGGCGTTGACGGCGATCACGGTCGGGCGCGCCTCGGCCCGGGCCCACTCGAGCACCTCCGACCACCCGGCCGGGTTCTTGGCGAGGAGCACCCGGGCGCGGCGACCGTCGGCGAGGGGCACGGTCATGTAGCGGCCGGCGACGGTGTCGACGCCGGCCACGGCCGCGGCGGCCACGGCGGGGTCCACCCCGTGGTGGGTCACGGCCGCGGCGACGGCGAGGGCGGCGTTGTCGAGGTTCCAGCGCCCGGGGAGGCCGAGCCGCAGGGGCACCCGCACGCCGTCGAGGACCAGCGTGTCGCCGTCGAGGTGGTGCGGGGTGTCGGGCTCGGCGAAGCCACAGGCCGGGCAGGCGAAGCGCGCACCCCAGTCGAGCAGCGCGGCGCACACCGGGCAGGTGGCGGCGTCGGCCCGCCAACGCAGCCCGAGCCGGACCCAGGTCGTGCGGGCGGGCTCCGCCGCGTGCACCACGTGGGGGTCGGACGCGTTGGCCACCACGTGGAGGTCGGGGTGCGCCTCGGCGACCCGGCGCCAGGCCGCGGCGACGGCGTGGACCTCGCCGTAGCGGTCGAGCTGGTCTCGGCTGAGGTTCCCGAGCACGAGCAGCTCGGCGGCGAGCGGGTCGACGACGCGGGGCAGCACCCGCTCGTCGACTTCCAGGACGGCGAGGCCGGGCCGCCGGGCGGCCGCGAGCACGGGGGCGAGCCCCGAGGTCAGGTTGGCGCCGGTGTGGTTGGACGCCACCGGCTCGGTGCCCGTGCGGACCGCGGCCGTCAGCAGTCGCGTCGTGGTGGTCTTGCCGTTCGTCGCCGACACCAGGGTGATCCGCAGGCCCCGGCCCAGCTCGGTGAGCGCGTCCGGCGCGATCCGGTTGATCACCCGCCCGCTGATGGTGGCGCCGGCGCCGCGGCCGGTGACCCGGGACAGCCAGCCGGCCGCCGCTCCGGCCCGGACCGCCAGGCGGGTCCGGCCGCTCGACGCGGTCGTGGTCACGTCGGGCCGACCGGTCCCCGGGCGCGACCGGGTGCGGGGGGGCGTCGGCATGGGGAGATGTTGCCAGGCGGACCCGGGCTCAGCCGTGGAGCCCGCACTCCGACTTGGCGCTGCCCGCCCAGCGACCGGCCCGAGGGTTGGCGCCGGGGTCGACCGGGCGGGTACAGGGCCAGCAGCCGATGGACGGGTAGCCGCGGTCGGCGAGCGGGTGCACCGGGAGGTCCCGGGCCGCGACGTGGGCGGCGACGTCGGCGTCGGACCACGCGGCGATGGGGTTCACCTTCACCAGGGCCCGGCCGACGTCGTAGCCGACCACCGGGGTCGCGGCGCGGCTCGGTCCGTCGGCCCGACGCAGGCCGCTCATCCAGGCGGTGCGCCCCTGCAGGGCGGCGGCGAGCGGTGCCACCTTGCGGGCGGCGCAGCACGCGTCGGTGTCGGTGAGCCAGCGGTCGTCGGGGGGCGCGTCGGCGCCGACGACCCGGAGGTTCAGGTCGAATCGGCGCCGCACCTGCTCGACGTACCAGAGGGTCTCGGCGAAGTGGTACCCGGTGTCGAGGAACGCCACCTCGATCGAGGGGTCGATCTGCACCGCGAGGTCGATCACCACGCAGTCCTGGAACGATGCGGCGAGCACCAGTCCGGCGCCGAACCGGTCGGCCGCCCACTCGATCGCCGAGCGCGCGGCCGCGCCCGCCGGGCGGGTCTCGAGGTCGCGGCTGACCCGGTGGAGCTCGTCGAGGTCGGGGACCGCCGTCGGCCCGGGCACCGCGCCCGGCCCCGTGGCGGTCGTCGGGATCGGTGCGCCGACGACCGGGTCGTCGGGACGCACCCCGGACATGGTCGTCACGTGGCGCACTCGCTCTCGCCCACCGCCGACACGTACGGACCGGTCTCGTCGAAGTCGACGTAGAAGTCGGGTGCGGTGGCGGGGTCGGGGAACGCGTCGAGGTCGGTGAGCGTCGCGCCCACGGTGGCGGCGCCACCGCTGCGGGCCAGCCACGCCGCGAAGGTCTCGCCCGCCTGCCGCTCGGTCGCGTACGTCCCGACCACGCGCACCACCGCGGTGGACGCGGCCTTGGCCGGGACCTTGGTGGCCTTCTGGCCGAACTCGATCTCGGTGTCGCCGACCCGCCCGCCGAGCAGCATCTGGTAGCCGGGTGCGGCCTGGCCGTGCGCGCGCCGCTCGAGCCCGAAGAACCCGATGTCGGCGATGTGGTGCTGCCCGCAGGAGTTCGTGCAGCCCGAGATGTTGATGCGCACGCCGCCGACCTCGGCGAGCCCGGCCTCCTCGAGCGCGCGATCGATGTCGGAGGCGAGGCCCCGCGACTGGGTCACCGCGAGGTTGCAGGTGTCGGCTCCGGGGCAGGCCACGACGTCACGGACCAGCTCGGCGCCGGCGGCGGCCATGTCGATGGCGGCCAGGGCCTCGAATACCCGGGGCAGCTGGTCCTCGCGCAGGCCCCGCAGCACGAAGTTCTGCCGGTTGGTGATGCGGACCTCGCAGCCCACCTCGCGCTGGAGGTCGGCGAGGCCGCGGAACTGCGCCGGGGTGATGTCACCGAGGCGGCAGTGCGCGTACGCGCTCACGGTGCCGTTGGCCCGGCCCCGGACCACGTTGGCGAGCTCCCACTTGGCGTAGGGGGTCAGACCGGAGAACCCGACCGGGGTGCCGGAGATGGCGGTGGCGTCGGTCCCCACGCCCGCGGGGGCGTCGCCCGACGCGACGACCGCGGCGGGGACGCCACCCGGGTAGGTGGCCGAGCCGATGAGCAGCTTGCGCTCCTTGACGATGCGGGTGCGCAGCTCGTCGATGCCCATGGTGTCGACGAGCCACTTCATCCGGGCCCGGAGCTTGTTGTCGCGGTTGCCGAAGTTGGCCCACACGCGCAGTGCCGCCTCGATCGTGGGCAGCAGGTCCTCGCGGGCGGTGAACTCCTCCACGGCCTGGGCCGGGTGGGGGTTGGCCCCGAGCCCGCCGGCCATGAAGACGCGGAAGCCCGGCTCGGCGGTGCCGTCGGGTCGCGGTCGCGACACGGCGACGACCCCGATGTCGTTGAACATCGCCTGCCCGCAGTCGGTCGCGCAGCCCGAGAAGTTGATCTTGAACTTCCGGGGCAGGCGCTGGGTCAGCGGGTTGCGCAGGAAGAGGTCCTTGACCGCCTCGGCCCACGGACTGATGTCGACCACCTCGTAGGGGCACGCCCCCGCGAGGTGGCAGCCCGCGACGTTGCGCACGGTGTCGCCACACGCCTCCCGGCTGGTGAGGCCGACCGCCGCGAGGAGCCGCAGCACCTCGGCGGCCTGCTCGAGCTGCACGAAGTGGAATTGCAGGTTCTGTCGGGTGGTGAGGTGGCCCCAGCCCCGGGAGTGGGTCTCGGCGATGTGGGCGAACATCTCGAGCTGGTCGGGCTCGACCCGTCCGTAGGGGATCTTCACCCGGATCATCTGGTTGAATCCGCCCTGGCGCTGGCCGTAGATCCCCTGGTTGAGGCGGAAGACTCGGAAGGCGTCGTCGTCGATCTCGCCGGTCATGTAGCGGCGGGCGTTGACCTCGAACCGCTCGATCTCGTCGGCGACCACGGGGTCGAGGGTGTGGCGCCGGAGTTCGTCGATGTCGATCATGGGTGCTCCTGGCTGGGGAGGCCGGCGGCGCTGCATGCTCGGATCAGGCTGCGAGTGTAGGACCGCGGGAGCCTCAAATACCAGTGGAAAGGTCGGAAATATTTCCGACCTCCAGGGTCGGGGTTCGGGCCCCGGGCGGCCGGGCGACGCCGGTAGCCTCCGACCGATGCGGATGTCGGCGTTGTTCCTCCGGACCCTGCGCGACGACCCCGCCGACGCCGAGATCGACAGCCACCGCCTGCTGCTGCGGGCCGGGTGCATCCGGCGGGTGGCCAGCGGGATCTACTCGTGGCTGCCGCTCGGGCGCCGGGTCCTCGCCGCGGTCGAGGGGATCGTCCGCGACGAGATGGACGCGGCCGGGGCCCAGGAGGTGCTGCTCCCGATCGCCCAGCCGCTCGATCTGTGGGCCCGCACCGGCCGGGACGCCACCTACGGCCCGCTCATGTTCCGCCTCGCCGACCGCAAGGAGGCCGGCTTCTGCCTCTCACCCACGGCCGAGGAGGCGATCACCGCCCTCGTGGCGGGGGAGTACTCGAGCTACCGCGACCTGCCGGTCAACCTCTACCAGATCAACTGGAAGTACCGCGACGAGCTGCGCCCCCGCTTCGGCCTGCTGCGGGCGCGCGAGTTCCTGATGAAGGACGCGTACTCGTTCCACGCCGACACCGACGACCTGCGGCGGACCTACGCCGAGATGTACGCCGCCTACCAGCGGGTGTTCACCCGCTGCGGCCTCACCTTCCGCTCGGTCGAGGCCCAGGCCGGTGAGATCGGTGGTGACGTGAACCACGAGTTCATGGCCGTCGCCGCGATCGGCGAGGACGACTTCGTCTGGTGCACCGGCTGCGATTACGCCGCCAACGTCGAGGCGGCCCGGCGCCACGGTCGTCTGCACCAGGAGGTGCCGGCCGTCGACGCGCCCGTCGACGCGCCCGTCGACGCGCCCGAGCGCGACCGGGTCCACACCCCCGATCTCCCCGGCATCGCCGGGGTCGCCGCCCACCTCGGGATCGAGCCGTCGGAGCTGCTGAAGTGCATCGCCTTCGACGTCGACGGCGAGCTCGGGCTCGCGCTCGTCCCCGGCGACCGTGAGGTCAACCCGTACGCGCTGACCCAGGCGCTCGCCCCCCGCTCGGCCCGCCTCTACACCGACGACGACTTCGTGGCCCGGCCCGATCTCCCCAAGGGCTACATCGGCCCCGACTTCACCGGCGCAGCGCTGGTCGTGGCCGATCCGCTGGTGGGGGAGGAGCGGCCCTGGGTGACCGGGGCCAACGAGGTCGACCACCACGTCCGCCACGCCGTGCTCGGTCGCGACTTCCGCGTCGACCTCTGGGCCGACCTGGTGAGCGTGGTGAGCGGGGATCCGTGCCCGCGCTGCGGCGCGCGCCTCTCCGTCGACCGCGGCATCGAGGTCGGGCACGTCTTCCAGCTCGGGACCAAGTACGCCGAGGCCCTCGGGGCCGCCTACACCGACGCCGACGGCCACGACCACCCCATGGTCATGGGCTGCTACGGCATCGGGGTGTCGCGCATCGTCACCGCCGTGGTCGAGGAGCACCACGACGACCGTGGGATCGTGTGGCCCGACGCGTTGGCGCCGTTCGCCGTGCACCTGGTGGTGCTCCCCGGCAAGGGCGACACCGCCGCCGCGGTGGTCGGGGCCGCCGAGGCCCTCTACGCCGACCTGCGGGCCGCCGGCGTCGCGGTCCTCTACGACGACCGTGACGCGAGCCCCGGGGTGAAGTTCGCCGACGCCGACCTGCTCGGGATGCCCTGGCGGGTCACGGTGGGGGCCAAGGGCGTGGCCCGGGGCGTCGTGGAGCGCCGGCGCCGGGCCGACGGCACCGAGGACGAGTTCCCCCTCCTCGAGGCCGCCGCCCGGCTCGCCAGCGCCTGACCCGGGGCCCGACGCAGGGCGGATCCGGGACTCCGATCCGGTCCCGGCTCCCCGGGGCGCCCGGACCCGATCGGGTATACTCCTTGGTTCCGCAGTCCCGAGCAGTTCCCGATCCGACCCCGATCCGACCCCGACCTGAGAACCCCGCCCGTCGACGAGACCGGCCCGGACGGACACCCCTGGGTGACCGTCGGCAACGTGGGCGCGAGCCCACGTTTTTTGTTGCTCGTTTCGTCGCCCGGCCCCGGTCGGACCCGGCCCGCGACCCGCCCCGCAGCACCACCACCGAGCACCACCGAGCACCGCCGAGCACCGCCGAGCATCGAGGAGGAGGACACCGTGTCGAGCCCGACCACCGACCAGCTCGCCGCCGTCCTGACCCCGGTCCTCGAGGGGCTCGGCCTCGAGTGCTACGACATCGAGCTCAGCGGCTCGGCGCGGGCGCGCACCCTCCGGGTGCTGATCGACCGCCCCGGCGGCGTCGACCTCGAGGCCGTCACCGCGGCGACCGAGGCGCTCGGGCCGGTGCTCGACGCCGACCCCGCCGTGCAGGCGGTCCTGCCCGGCGGCTACCTGCTCGAGGTCTCGAGCCCCGGGCTCGAACGGCCGCTGCGGACCCCGGCCCACTTCCGCCGGGCCATCGGCACGCCGATCTCGCTCAAGACCGAGACCGGGCCCGAGGGCCCGCGTCGGGAGCGCGTGCTGCTCGTCGGCGCCGACGCCGAGGGGATCGAGGTCGAGGTCGACGGCGACCGCCGCCGCGTCGCCTACGCCGAGGTGGTGCAGGCCCGCACGGTGTTCGAGTGGGGGCCGGCGGCCAAGCCCGGGAAGGCCGCGGCGGGCCGACCGGCGAAGTCGACGACGCCGGGCGCGGGTGCGCGTGGTGGGAACGGTTCGACGCCGGCGGCGTCGGCGAGGCACTGACGAGGACGGGTGGCCATGAACTCAGACATGATGGAGGCGCTCGAGAACATCGAGCGCGAGAAGGGCATCTCGATCGACATCCTGCTCGAGGCGCTCGCGAACGCGCTGGTGACCGCCTACAAGCGCATGCCCGACGCCGCCGAGGAGGCGGAGGTCGAGATCGACGTCGAGACCGGCGAGATCAAGGTCTTCGCCCAGGAGCTCGACGAAGAGGGCGTGGTCGTCCGCGAGTGGGACGACACCCCCTCCGACTTCGGCCGCATCGCCGCCCAGACCGCGAAGCAGGTCATCCTCCAGCGCATCCGCGACGCCGAGCGCGAGATGAAGTACGAGGAGTACGCCGGGCGTGAGGGCGACATCGTCACCGGCATCATCCAGCAGACCGACCAGCGCTACACGCTGCTCGACCTCGGCCGGGTCGAGGCGCTCCTCCCGCAGGCCGAGCAGGCCCAGAACGAGCGCTACGACCACGGCTCGCGGCTCAAGGCGTACATCGTCGAGGTCCGCAAGACCGCCAAGGGCCCCCAGATCGTCGTCTCGCGGACCCACCCGGGCCTCGTGAAGCGGCTGTTCGAGCTCGAGGTCCCCGAGATCGTCGACGGCGTGGTCGAGATCAAGGCCATCGCCCGCGAGCCGGGGCACCGCACCAAGATCGCGGTGGCCTCCAACGACCCCCACGTCGACCCGGTCGGTGCCTGCGTGGGCGCGCGGGGCTCCCGCGTGCGCATGGTCGTCAACGAGCTGCGGGGCGAGAAGGTCGACATCGTCCCCTACAGCGACGATCCCGCCGAGTTCGTGCTCAAGGCGCTCGCGCCGGCCCGGGTCCGCGAGGTCCGCATCGACGAGTCGTCGGGCACCGCCGAGGTGATCGTCCCCGACTTCCAGCTCTCGCTGGCCATCGGCCGGGAGGGTCAGAACGCCCGCCTGGCCGCCCGGCTCACCGGCTGGCGGGTCGACATCCGCAGCGAGAACCAGGCCCAGGAGGAGCCCGCCGCCGAGGAGTACGACGAGGGCGAGTGGGTCAAGAACGAGTCCGGCGAGCTGGTGTGGCAGCCGGCCGAGGGAGGCGAGGCCATCTCGGCCGCCGCCGCCGGGTACGCCGACGCCCCGACCGCCGACGCCCCGACCGCCGCGGCCCCGACCGCTCCGGCCGAGGCCGAGGCCGCGGTGCCGGAGGCCACCTCCGAGGCGTCGACCGACGCCCCGGCCGACGAGCCCGTGGCGCCGGAGGGCGCGTCGGGTGACGAGGAGGGGAACGACGGCTAGCGGGCGCGCGAAGCGGCTGCGGACCTGCGTCGGCTGTCGCCGACGGGCCGAGCCGACCGGCCTGATCCGCCTCCACCGGGGCGGCGACGGGACGGTCGGGTTCGGAGCGGGTCCGGGCCGGGGAGCCTGGCTCTGCGGGCCGCCCGCCACGGGCGCCTGCCTGGAGACGGCGATCCGGCGGCGGGCGCTGGAGCGGGCCCTGCGCCACCCGATCCCGACGACCGAGATCGAGGCGCTGCGCGCAAGACTGGGACAATGACCGGTGGATCCCGGCCCCGACCGCGATCCACCATGACGCAAGGGACGAGCTGAGGCGTTGCCGAAGAAGATCAGGATCTACGAACTGGCCCGCGAGCTCGGGCTCAGCAACGAGGAGTGCCTCGAGCTGTGCGAAGAGCTCAAGATCGGGGTGAAGAACCACTCCTCGAGCATCGAGGACCCGATGGCCGACCGCGTCCGCCGCCTGGCCGACGCCAAGGGGATCCGGCGCGAGCCGATCGTCGACGAGGCGCCGCCGGCGAAGAAGACGGCCGAGAAGAAGACGCCGGCCCCGGCGACCCCCGAGCCCGCCGCATCCGAGCCCGCCGCACCCGAGCCCGCCGCACCGGCGGCCGGGACCGAGGCCGCACCCGAGGCGCCCGCCCGCTCGGGTCGGGTCGTGCGCAGCACCGGCGGCATCCCCGACGACCGGGCTCCGGCCCGGGTCGTGCGCAGCACCCCGGCGGCGCCCGCTCCTCCGAGCGTGCCGGTGGCCCCGGCGGCGTCGGCCGCCCCGGCCCCGGTCCCTCCGGTGACCGCGCCCCCCGCTGCTCCGGTCGCCCCCGCCGCCGCAGCGCCCCCCGCTCCGCCGGCGGCCGCCCCGATCACCCCGCCGCCCGCCGCCCTCCGGGGCCCGGCGGGCAAGCCGATCCCGCCCCCGCCCGCCCCGTTGCGAGGCCCGTCGGGCAAGCCGATCCCGCCCCCGCCCGGCGCCCGCCGTCCCGGTGGTCCCCGCGTCTTCACCCCCGACGCCGGCGATGCCCGGCCTGGCGGCGGTGCCGCGGGCTTCCCCGCCCGGCGCAGCGGCCCGCCCCCCGCCCGTACCGGTGGCCCCGGTGGTCCCGGCGGCCCTGGTGGCGGTCCCGGTGGAGGACCCGGCGGTGGCCGCGGTGGTCCCGGTGGCCCCGGCGGCCGGGGTCGGCCCGGCCCCCAGGGGCAGCGGCCCCGGCGCAAGAAGCGGCGCCAGCGCAACTTCGAGGATCTCGGCCCGGCGTCGCCGACCGCGTTCACCCCGGCCGACGCACCCGTGCCCGAGGGCGAGATCGTGGTGCCCCGCGGCATCACGCTCCAGGAGTACGCGCCCAAGCTCAACCGCACGACCGCCGACCTCGTCCGGCTGCTCTTCGACGCCGGCGAGATGGTCACCGGCACCCAGACGCTGGCCGACGAGATGGTGGAGCTCATCGCCGAGGCGCTCGGCGCCGAGGTCCTGATCGTCGAGCCCGGCCAGGAGGCCGAGCTCGAGCTCCAGGCGATGTTCGGCGAGGAGGAGGACGACGAGCACCTGCTCGTGTCCCGCCCGCCGGTGGTCACGGTCATGGGTCACGTCGACCACGGCAAGACCACGCTGCTCGACTTCATCCGCAGTGCGAACGTGGTGGCGGGCGAGGCCGGGGGCATCACCCAGCACATCGGTGCGTACCAGGTCGTGAAGAACGACCGCCTCATCACCTTCATCGACACCCCCGGCCACGAGGCCTTCACACAGATGCGGGCCCGCGGCGCCGCCGCCACCGACATCGCGGTGCTGGTGGTCGCGGCCGACGACGGTGTGATGCCCCAGACGGTCGAGGCGATCAGCCACGCCCGCGCGGCCGAGGTGCCGATCGTCGTGGCGATCACGAAGTGCGACCGCGAGGACGCCAACCCCGACCGCGTGCGCCAGCAGCTCGTCGAGCAGGAGCTGGTGCCCGAGGAGTGGGGGGGCGACACCATCGTCAACGAGGTGGCCGCGCCCACCGGTGCCGGTGTCGACACGCTGCTCGACTCCATCCTCCTCGTCGCCGACGTCGAGGAGTGCGCCGCCAACCCGGAGGCGCCAGCCCGGGCCTTCGTGCTCGAGTCCAACCTCGACCCCGGCCGAGGGCCGGTGGTCACGGCGCTGGTCGAGCGGGGCACGCTGCGGGTCGGCGAGGCGATCGTCGCCGGCGGCGGCTGGGGCCGGGTCCGCGCCATGTTCGACGACCACGGTCAGCCGGTCCAGGAGGCCGGACCCTCCATGCCGATCGAGGTGCTCGGGCTCGACGACGTCCCCCTCGCAGGCGACGAGCTGCGCGTGGCGCCCGACGAGAAGGTCGCCCGGACCGTGGCCGAGGCCCGGTCGTGGCGGCGGCGCAAGGCCAACCTGGCCCACCCGATGGCCCTGGCCGGGGGAGCCCGGCTCGAGGACATCTTCGCGATGGTCCAGCGGGGCGAGGTCGCCACGCTGAACCTGGTGCTCAAGGCCGACGTGCAGGGCTCGCTCGAGGCGCTCACCGATGCACTCCGGAAGCTCGACCAGGAGCACGAGGAGGTACGCCTGTCGTTCGTGCACCGGGCCGTGGGTGGCGTCACCGAGTCCGACGTCAACCTGGCGGCGGTGTCCAACGCGACCGTGATCGGCTTCAACGTCCGGCCCGACCGCAAGGCCCGCGAGCTGGCCGAGACCGAGAAGGTCGAGCTGCGCCTCTACGAGGTGATCTACAAGGTGCTTGAGGACGTCAACGCCGCGCTGCTCGGCATGCTGCAGCCGGAGTTCGAGGAGGTCGTCACCGGCGACGCCGAGGTCCGCGAGGTCTTCGGCGTGCCCCGGGTCGGGCGGGTCGCCGGTTGCTTCGTGCGCTCTGGCACCGTCACCCGCGGCTCGCGGGTCCGCTTCCTGCGCGACGGCGTCGTCATCTGGAACGGGTCCATCGCGTCGCTCCGCCGCTTCAAGGAGGACGTGCGCGAGGTGCAGACCGGCTTCGAGTGCGGGATCGGGCTGTCGGACTTCCAGGACCTCAAGCCCGGCGACGTGATCGAGACCTACGAGCTCAAGGAGATCGCCCGCACCTGACCGGGTGCGAGGTGGTCGCCGATCCGGGCGATCGCGCGGCGGCACACCAGGGCGTACGGCGCGGCCCACCACGGGACCGTGAACTCCACGCGCGTGCGCTCGGGCCCGAGCGCGGCGACCCGGTGACCGGTCGCCCGGACCGGGCCGATGCGCCACGTCCAGCTACGGCCGGGCTCGACCGTGACGACCGTGAACGGCAACCACACGCCGGCCACGGTGCGGACCCGGCCCCGGGTCCCGGTGCGCACGCGCGCGTCCGGGCAGTCGACGGCCGTCACCGACGGCCCCCAGGCGGGCCAGGCCTCGGGTTCGGCGAGGACCCGCCAGACGGCGTCGACCGGGGCGGCGACGGTGCCGGCGACGACGAGGTCAGGCGAACGCATCGCTCGGGAGCTCGGGCTCGTCGGCCTCGATCGCGACGACGATGCGCTCGGCGACGGCACCGGGGTCGAGGCCGGTGGGCAGCTTCGGGGCCGTGCCCCCGATGGGATGGCGGGCGAGCTCGGTCTCGGTGTGGGGCGGGCGGGCGTCGATCACGTGCACGCCGACCCGCCGCAGCTCGCGGCGGATCGCGGCGTCGGCGGCGGTGAGGGCGGCCTTCGACGCGGCGTAGGCGGCCATGCCGGGGAGCGGCTGCTCGGCGACGACCGCGCTGACGTTGCAGAGGAAGCCGCGCTGCTCCTGCAGTGCTGGGATCGCGGCCTGGGCGAGCCACAGCGCCCCGAGCGTGTTGACGAGGAACAGCTCCTCCACCACGACCGGGTCGGTGTCGACCAGGTTGCCGAACGCGACCACGCCGACGGCGTTCACGACGCCGTCGATGCGGCCGTGGGCGTCGAGCGCGGCGCGCACGACGGTGGCGCCGGCGACGGCGTCACGCAGGTCGGCGGTGACGCCCGGGTGGGGGAGGCCGAGGCCGGCGATCCGATCGGGGTCCCGGCCGGCGAGGGTGAGCCGGGCGCCGCGCTCGTGGAGGCGTCGGGCGAGCTCGCGGCCGAGGCCGCCTGTCGCGCCCACCACCACGACGCTGGCGTCCCGCAGGTCCCGGGCCACGTCAGGGCCGCCGCAGCCGGCGCGGGCGTTCGACGGTGACGCCCACCCCGGGGGACCAGGCGACGATCGGGGCGCCCTCGACCCGGAAGCCGGCCGCCTCGATCAGCCCGGTGTCCCACGCGGCCGCGGTCGCGGCGACGAGCGGCCAGGGCTCGTGGGCGACCCGGGCGGCGTGGAGGCGGCGCCGCCCTGCGTAGAGCCGCCAGCGCGCCGAGAGGAACACGTGGAGTGGGTCGGCGCTCAGGTCGGGGTCGGGCCCGGCCGCCCCGGGGTCCACGGTCACCGCGATCCGGCCGGTGGTGCCGTCGTGGCGACGCTGGACCCGCCATTCCTCCGTGCGGGTGGGCCCGGCCGCCGCCGGGACCGTCGTCACCCGGGCCCGGAAGTAGGGCAGGCCGTAGGCGACCCGGGCGGTCGCGACCGGCAGCGCGTGGGTGGCGTCGAGCGAGCAGAACCACACGCCGGGCCCCTCGGGTCCCTGGACGTACGTGCGCACGTTCACCTCGGCGAACGCCCGGGTGGTGGGGATGGGCGGGAGCCCGCGCAACCGCAGGTCGCGCATCCAGAACGGGACCAGCGAGACCCAGGCGGTCCCGGCGAAGACGTCGGGAGCCAGGCCGGGGGGCAGGACCGCGGCCACGGCGTCGACCGGCACCGGCCAGTGGGCGAAGGTCACGTCCTCCCACCGCTGGCCCATGACCGGGCGGTCCAGGCGGTGCGGGCACACCGGGGTGGGGAGGGCTGGCGCCATGTCGGTCACACGGGGACGAACCCCCGGCCCGCGACCCCCATTCCCCCTCCTGCCCCCTCCCGGTCCTTCCCGCCCCGTCCCTCGCCCGAGCATGTGACGGTGGGCCACGAAATACGTGGCTGGGTGTCACATGCTCGGTACCGGGGGGGAGGCGGGGCCGGTCAGAGGGTGCGGGGGCGGTTCACGAAGCGGCGCTCCGTGGGCGACCAGAACCAGCCACCGCCGGCCCGCGTGCCGCCGTCGACCGGGATGTTGTGCCCGGTGACGAAGGCGGAGAGATCGGAGGCCAGGAACAGCGCGACGCGCGCCTGGTCCTCGGGCCAGCCCAGCCGCCCGACCGGGGCCCACGCCGACCAGAGGTGCTCGAGGCCGACCGACCCGCTGAGGTAGTCGACCTGGGGCGTCTGGCAGAGGTCGGGTCCGATTGCGTTCACCCGGACGCCGTGGCGCCCGACCATCACCGCGAGGTCGGTGGTGAACGCGGCCACCGCGGCCTTCATCGCGCCGTAGACCGGGTTGGTCGGGTAGCCCCGCATCGCCTCGACCGAGTGCACGTTGACGATCGACCCGCCCCCGGCCGCGATCATCGGGTCGAGGAACGCCTGGGTGACCGCGAACACATGGAAGCAGTTGATGTCGTACATCGTGCGCCACGATTCCGGGGTCGACGACCGGAAGCGCACCGCGGGCCGGTAGTCCCCGACGTTGTTGACCAGGACCGACACCGGATGGTCGGCGAGCACCGTGGCCGCGAAGACCCCGACCTGGTCGGGATCGGTCACATCGCAGCGGTGGGCCCGGGCGTGGCCGCCCGCCGCGGTGATCGCCGCCACCGTGGCGTCGCCGCGCTCCGGGTCGATCTCGGCGATCTCCACCCGGGCCCCGTGCTGCGCGAACAGACGGGCGATCGCCGCGCCGATCCCGGCCCCGCCGCCGGTGACGACCGCGACCCGACCCTCGAGCAGGCGGTTCCAGTCGTCGATCGCCGGGACGTCGGTGGGCTCGGGCGGCCGGACGGGGTCGGGGGCGTCGGGCGACGGCGGCATGGGCGGGCTCCTCGGGGCCGGAGGTCCGGTGGTCCGGAGCCTAGGCCGGGCCCGGGATTCCCCGGCCGGGGTCCCGCCGTGCTGCAATGACCCCATGGCCGACCCCATCCAGCGCGTCGACGTGGCGATCGTCGGCGCCGGCGTGTCGGGCATCGGGATGGCCATGCACCTGCGCACCCGCATGCCCCATCTGTCGTTCGTCGTCCTCGAGGCCCGCAGCGCCATCGGGGGGACCTGGGACCTGTTCCGGTACCCGGGCGTGCGGTCCGACTCGGACCTCTTCACTTACGGCTACGCGTCCAAGCCCTGGACCGACGACGACGCCATCGCCGCGGGCGACAAGATCCTGCGGTACCTCGACGAGGCGGTGACCGAGCACGGACTGCACGACGCGATCCGCTTCGGGCGCCGGGTGCGCGCCGCGTCGTGGTCGAGTCCCGACGCGACCTGGAACCTCACCGTCGACGGCCCCGACGGACCCGAGCGGGTCGAGGCCGGATGGTTGCTCGCCACCACCGGCTACTACCGCTACGACCACGGGTACACGCCCCCGTTCGCCGGGCTCGACCGGTTCGGTGGGCGAGTGGTGCATCCCCAGCACTGGCCGGCCGACCTCGACCTCGAGGGTCGGTCGGTGGTGGTGGTCGGCAGCGGCGCCACGGCCGCGACGCTCGTGCCCGCGCTGGCCGACGGGTCCGCGAGCCACGTGACGATGCTGCAGCGCTCGCCCTCGTACTTCCTGTCGCTCCCGCGCGAGGACCGGTTGAACCGCCGGGCCCGGCGTCGCCTGTCCCCGATGCGCGCCTACGCGTGGACCCGGCGCAAGAACGTCGCGATGACGGCGTTCTTCTACTCCTTGTGCCGGGCCCGGCCCGCGCTGATGCGCCGCCTCCTGGTCCGCGGCGTGGCCCGCCAGCTCCCTGCGGGCTACGACGTCGCCACGCACTTCACCCCCCGGTACGACCCGTGGGACCAGCGCGTGTGCGTGCTGCCCGGCGGTGACCTCTTCGCGGCGATCTCGGCCGGACGGGCCTCGGTCGTCACCGACACCATCGCGACCTTCACCGAGTACGGCATCCGGCTCGACTCCGGCGCCGAGCTCGCCGCCGACGTGGTGGTCCCCGCCACCGGACTCGAGCTCCTCGCGCTCGGAGGGATGACCGTGTCGGTCGACGGACGGACGGTGGATCCCGCCACGCGGGTCGTCTACAAGTCGGCGATGCTCGCCGACGTGCCGAACCTCGTGTTCGTGTTCGGGTACGTGAACGCGTCGTGGACCCTCAAGGTCGATCTCATCGGGGAATGGCTCTGCCGGTGCCTCGCCCACATGACCCGGCACGGCTACGACACCGCCCGCCCGGCGGAGCCCGACCCGGCCATGCCCACGGCGCCCATGCTCGGACTCGACGCCGGCTACGTCCGGCGGGGGTCGCACCTCGTCCCGAAGCAGGGCACCGGGGTCTGGCGGGTCCCGACCGCCTTCCGGGACGACGAGCGTCGCTTCCGGCGGGACCCGGTCGACGACGGCGTGCTGCGCTTCTCGCGCGTGCGGTCGCGGACCGGATGAGCGAGACTCCGGCGGTGGCGTCGATCCATCTCTCCCACGTCGGCCTCTGCGTCGCCGACCTCGCGGCGGCGCTGCGCTTCTACTGCGATGGGCTCGGGTTCGAGGTCGCGGAGGGCTACGACCTCGGCGACGAGGTCGCCGCCACGCTCGAGGTCCCGCCCGGGGCGCGCCTGCGCTCCCAGATGGTCCGCCGCGACGGGGCCACGATCGAGCTCCTCTCCTGGACGACACCGCCCGCCGACGGCGCTCCGCCCACCCGCCGCAACCGGATCGGGCTGACCCACCTCACGTTCGTGGTCGAGGACCTCCCGGCGGTCGAGGCCCGCCTCGTGGCGCACGGGGGCACGGTGGTGGAGTCGACGCGGACCCGGATCGACCTCGGTCGCGCGGTGCTCGAGCTCGTGTTCCTCGCCGACCCCGACGGCACCCGCATCGAGCTGATGGAGACCCGGCCCGTCGGGTGACCGGTCCCGGCGGCTCAGCCGGTGGTCGTGCGCAGCGAGATGCGGGTGGGGAGCGGGGTGGCGCCGAGCGCACCGCTGCGCCCGCCGGTGTAGGTGCCCGTCCCACCGGTGACCCCCGCGTAGGTCCCGGTGCCGCCGATCACGCCCATCGTCCCGGCGAAGCGGGCGCCCCCGTCGCCGGTGGTGACCGTGGCGCCGGTCACCGCCGCCACGATGGTCGATCCGTCGGCGAAGGTCACCGTGAGGAACCCGTTCCACGGTCCGGCGCCGTTCGTGTAGTCGATGTTCTCGGCGAGGCGGAGCTGGACCGTCTGGCCGGCGGCGGGTCCGCCGGAGACCACCGCGGTGGTGGTCTCGATCGCGGTCCCGTAGAGCCGGGTGCCGGCGGGGGTCGGGAGCGTGACGAGCCGGTTCTCGGTCACCACGAAGTCGGTGCTCACGTCGAGTGGGGTCCCGGGTGCGGTGGTGCCGGCCGGGATCGACAACGGGCTTCCGATGGTGATGAGCTGCGTGGCGACCGACACCGCGGGCCGTCGTCCCGGGTTGGCCGCCGAGTGGGGGACCCCGGGCGGCTCCACCCACGAGTCACCCGCCCGCAGTCGGACCGTGGCCGGGCCGGTGACGGTCTCGGCGGTCCCGTCGGCCCGGGTGACCGGGATCGTGCCCGACGTCACCGCGACCGTGAGGCTCCCCGACTCGAGCCGGAGGATCTGGGTCCCGGCGTGGGTGTGCTCGGCCACGCGCACGCCGGGGGCGATGCGGACGCGCAGGAGCACCATCGCCTCGCCCGCGGCGTTGGTGGGCTCGGTGGCGGCGAGGACCTCGCGGGTGATCCCGCCGCTGCGAACCACCTCGCCCGGGACCGGGGCGGGCACGGTCGCGGCGGGGGTGGCCGCCGCCGGTGCGGCGCCGACGCACACGAGCGCAGCCGCGACCAGCGCCGGGCGCAGCACCCGGCCGCGACGGCCGCTCCGGGTGGGGGCGGCCGGACGGTGCGGTTCGTCTGGACCGGGCATCGGGACTCCCGGGGCGACGTGGCGGCGCGAACGGTACCGCGCGGTCCGTCGGGAATCGGGGTCGACGCGGTCGGGGTTGGACCGGCGTGCCCCTCCGGCTGCGAGCCCCCGACCGTCCCGGCCGCCCGGTCCGCCCGGTCCGTCTGCTCGTCGGTCTGGGCGTGGTCCTGCTCGCCGGGGTGACGGTGGTCGCCTGCGGTGGCGCCGACCAGACCCGGGTCCCGGGCCGGGCCGTCCCCTACTGCGACACCCTCGAGCGCATGGGCGCGCTCGACCTCCTCGACGACGTTGCGCCCGCCGAGGTCCGCCGCGACCTCACCCGGCTCCTGGCCCTGACCCGCCGCGCCGCCCGCGAGGCCCCGCCCGAGATCCGGGCCGACGCCGAGGCGGCGGTCGCGGCCCAGGTCCGCTTCAACGATCTCTACGCCGCCTTCGGGTGGGACCCCGACGCGGTGAACCGGGACCGCACCTTCATCGACTTCGCCAACAGCCCGGACCTGGGATCGCTCTACGTGCGCCTGCAGGGCTACCAGGATCGGGTGTGCGGGCCGCGGGCCCGCGAGCTCGGCCCCGACGCGGCTTAGCGGCGTGAACGCGACGTGAACGCGGCGTGATCCCCGCGTGCGAGACTGCGCCGCGTCGGCACCGTCGGGGGCCGGACGGAGGGGGTGGACCATGAGCGGTCGGGGGATCGGGACGCGGATCGGCCGAGCCGGGTCCCTGCTGCTGGTGGTGGTGGCCTACGCGACCGCCATCGGCGCCGGATGGCTGGTCGCCGCCGCGGTCGGTGGTGACCGACCCGTGCTCGCGTTGGGCCTCGGGTACCTCGCGTCGGCACTGGTGATCTTCGTGTGGTCGACGGCACTCGACAACGGGTCGATGTTCGACGCCTGGTGGAGCGTGCTCCCACCGGCCGCCGCGGTGTGGCTCGCGGCGCAGCACGTCGTCGGGGTCCCGGGGCTGCGCATTGCGCTCGTGCTCGTGGTCGTGGGGGTCTGGGCGGTGCGCCTCACCGCGAACTGGGCGCGCGGCTGGCCCGGACTCGACCACGAGGACTGGCGCTACCTCGACATGTACACGAACGGTCCGAAGGTGGCGGTGTCGCTGTTCGGGGTCCACCTGTTCCCGTGCGTGATCGTCTTCCTCGGGTCGATCGCCCTCGTGCCGGCCCTGGTGTGGGGCACGGACCCCGTCGGCGCGCTCGACTGGGTCGCGTTCGCCCTCGGGTTGCTCGCCGCGCTGCTCGAGTTCGTCGCCGACGAGCAGATGCGCCGGTTCCGGAAGGTGAAGCAGCCCGGGCAGGTCATGGACCGGGGCCTGTGGGCCTGGTCCCGACACCCGAACTACTTCGGCGAGCTCTGCTTCTGGTGCGCGTTGTTCCTGTTCGCCCTGGCGGCCGACCTCGCCTGGTGGTGGACGGTCGTCGGACCGCTCGCGATGACGGCGATGTTCGTCTTCGCCTCGATCCCCATGCTCGACCGGCGCAGCGCCGAGCGCCGCCCCGAGTTCGCCGCCTACGCCGCCCGTACGCCGGCCCTGGTGCCCCGGCCCCCCCGCCGCGGGTGACCCTCCTCGTCCTCCACCTCGCCGGCGCCGCAGGCATGACCGGCATCGGATGGTTCGTGCAGGCCGTGCACTACCCCCTGTTCGGCTACGCCGCCGGGCCCCGGTGGCCGGAGTTCCACGCCGAGCACTCCCGGCGGACCGCGCGGGTCGTCGGGCTCCCGTGGGCCCTCCAGGGGGTCACCGCCCTCGCGCTCCTCGCGGTCCGGCCGGTGGGCGTCCCGCTCGGGCTGATCGTGGCCGCCGTGCTGCTGGCCGGGACCACGGTGCTCGCCACCGTCGCCTTCGCCCTCCCGGCCCACGGTCGTCTCGCGACGGCGCACTCCGACGCCGTCGAGCGGCGTCTGCTGCGGACCGGGTGGCTGCGCACCTGGGCGTGGACGGCCGCCACCGTGGTCGCGGTGGTGATGCTCCTGGTCGCCGGACCCGGGGCCTGATCGGCGCGCGCCGCCCGCCGACCGCGAGAATCCCGCCGTGCTGCGCGCGCTGCTCCCGATCCTGCTCCTCGGTCTCACCGCCAACCTGGAGCCGGGCACCCTCGTCGTCTTCGTCGCCCTGCTCGGGACCGACCGGCCCCGCCGCAACGCGCTCGCGTTCCTCGCCGGGTGGTGCACGTCGCTCGCCGTCGTCTTCCTCCTCAGTGACGCGATCCTCGGTGGGCAGCCGCCGGTCATCGGCTCGACCGAGGACCTCGTCGTGCGCATCGCCGAGATCGTCGTGGCCGTCGTGCTCGGATGGGTGGCCGTGCGCGAGTGGCGCCGCCGCCACGACACGCCCGGGTCGGGCCAGCCCCGCTCGTCGGGCTGGTTGACCCGCCTGGGCCCCCGGACCGCGTTCTTCGCCGCGATGTGGGAGCAGCCGTGGACGGTGACGATGGCCGCCGCCATGGTCGTGGTGCGCGCCCACCTCGGCCTGGCCGAGGCCGCGGTGGCCTTCGTGGTGTTCGCGATCGCCTCGACCGTGCTGATCGGGACGGTCGGGCTGGCGTACCGGGCCGACCCCACCCGGGCCCAGGCGCTGCTGCGCCGGGCCGAGGTCGCGGTGCGGGCCCGGGGCCCGCGGGTCTTCGCGATCGTGTCGGCCATCGCCGCGCTCGCGTTCCTCGCCGACGGGATCTACGGCCTGACCCAGCGGTAGACCGATCCGATCCGATCCGATCCGGTCCGGCCAGGGCGACGAGGCCGGCCCCGCCCCGTTACGATCCGATCCGTGCGCACCGTGCGCCGTCGCTCCCTCGCCGCCCTCCTCGCCGGTGCGCTCGCCGCCACCGGCGTGGCCGCCGTCCCGGCCCCGGCGCAGGCCGACGACGGTGCCCGCACGGTCACCGTCCCTGCGCTCTGGGCCGGCCCCGACGCCAAGGGACGCACGGTCGGCGGGATCGAGCGCGCCACGATCACGACCCGTCGGACCCCGCGCCCCGAGTTCGAGGTTGACCTGCGCTCGGGCAAGGCCGAGGGCGCCGGGCCCCAGTGGGTCGCGGCGTCGGCGGTGGCCGCGGCCGTGGGCATGCTGTTCGCCGGCAACGACCCCCGGGTCTACGGGGCGCGCGACACGGTGACCGGGCCGATCGACGGCCCGTCGGCCGGGGCGATCCTCACCGTGGGCACGCTCGCCGCGCTCCGGGGCGACCGCCTCGACCGCGAGGTCACCATGACCGGCACCATCGCCCCCGACGGCACGGTCGGGGTCGTCGGCCTGGTCCTCGACAAAATCAAGGCCGCGGCGAAGGCCGGGTTCGGGACCGTGCTCATCCCGTACGGCACCGAGCGTCAGTCCGGCCCCGACGGGCCGGTCGATGCCCGCAACTTCGGCGCCGAGCGCGGGGTCGAGGTCGTCGTCGTCGACGATCTGGTCGACGCGTACCGCCTGTTCACCGGCAAGGACCTGGTCCCGGCCCTCGGGGCCGTTCCTGAGCCCGCCCCGGCGGTTGCGGCCGTGGCCGTGACCACCGCGCGGGCGCTCGCCGACCGGATCGACGCCGCGTTGGCCGCGCTCCCGGCCGGGGTCGACGCC
>Ga0194129_10003634_pt1 | contig 21314 bp, 26 predicted proteins | sample TA2KigCa35mmetaG_FD_150862 | JGI IMG/M metagenome (GOLD analysis project Ga0194129, IMG submission 150862) | Freshwater microbial communities from Lake Tanganyika, Tanzania - TA2015038 Kigoma Deep Cast 35m | ecosystem: Environmental > Aquatic > Freshwater > Lake | place: Tanzania: Lake...
TCAAAAGTGAGTGGGAAAGTGTAGTCGCTGGAACTCCAAATGATAACTACCTGATGAGGGCATGTGCTTTTCGCGGCTAGTCAAAAAGGTTCTTGCTGCTGTTAATTGGCCGTATGTTTTTTGTGTCAGAGTTTAGCAATAAATTTATCGATCATCCGGGTTGTATTTTCAGGTTCGTCGACAACAGAGATATGACTGGTATCGAGAACTTCAAATTGTCCGTAGGATAAAGAAGAAGCAGCCGCACGCAGAGTTTCGATGGGATACATCGAATCAAATCGACCAGCAATAAATAGGGTTGGTGATTTTATTTTCGACATTCTCGGTGCGAGTGGCTCTCTTTCCAGCATGACCGAGCGAACGGATAGCGCAAGGGCAGTGCCATCTGCATCATGCAAATGACGATAAAACGCGTCAATGAGCGGGCCTCCGCGCTGGCAAGTATCCGGCAAAAAAAACGAGCGCGCGACGCCTTCTTGGTAAACCCGGGTTTTGTGTAGCCAGCGGGCGCCCCAGACCACAAATCGATCGTTTAACTTCAAGCCATGCTGGTCGTTGTGAACTGGCGTATTCATCATCACCACGGCTTTGGTACGTGATGGGTAATCGATCGCGAATTCACCAGCGACTAAACCACCCCAGCTACAGCCGACGAGAATCACTGGCGTTGAAACGCCTAATTGATTCAGTATGTCGGCCATCGCTTGCCCACACTGTTTCATCGTGAATGGTGCGGGCGCTGGCCCGCTGTCGCCGTGGCCAGGTCCGTCGATAATCACAAACCGATGTTTTCCTCGCCATGATGCAATCGGGCCTTGATAAATCTGGTGATCAGCCAGAATTGATGGCCACAGGACGATGGTGTCGCCGCTTTTGCCTGCGGCAGAATCTCTGACTGTAAGTGAGCCAACCGCAGTATCAATGCGGCGAGCCAGCGGGAGCAATGCATCAATATCGCTGCTGGATCTCATGGCGGTTGATGCGGAGTTTGGATTGGCCGAATCGCGTTTGGGCTCGGTTGTCATTTCAGTGCTCTGAAAAAATTACAGCGTCATTCTTGAAACTACTGTGCAAATCGCGACGGTAGCTTGCGCGTCTCACCAATCGCTATCGCTGAAAACTCACTTGCGGATATACCTTGCTCCTGAAGTGCGGCTATAAGCGCAATCGGGGGATCGTCGAGCGCCTCATTCGACAAGCTGAACGTGCCCCAGTGATAGGCTACCGATTGCCTTGCGCGTAAATCTTTGTGGATCTTCACCGCTTCTTGCGGGTCAACATGTTGGTCTTTCACGAACCAGCGCGGCGCGTAGGCACCGATTGGAATTAGCACCAAGTCAAAGCCGTGACCAGGCTGTCGATCGGCGAAACGTTTAGCAATATCCTGAAAATCCTGCGAATAGCTGGTATCGCCGACATGGAAGAAATGAAAGTCATCGGCAAATACGGCAAACCCGCCCCAGAGCGTATCCATTCGATCAGTCAACGTACGGCCTGACCAATGCTGAACCGGAGTAAAAATAATCTCCACCATTCCCGATTGGGATTGTAACCGATGTGATTGCCACCAGGCCAGCTCAATCACGTTTGAAATACCCAAGCCTTTGAACCAGGCCTTTACGCCTGATGGCACCAGAAACAAGGGGGATCCACCGGCCTGGGATGAGAGCGCACGGACGCTAGCCTCATCAAGGTGATCGTAATGGTTATGCGAGATGAGCACCAAATCAATACGCGGCAGGTCTTTCAAAGCGATGCCGGGCGGGTGCGCGCGCTTTGGCCCAACTAATGAAAACGGCGAGGCGCGCTCTGAAAAAATCGGATCCGTCAGCGTACTCAACCCGGCAAATTGAACCAACGCAGTGGCGTGACCGACCCACGTCACTGCAGGTTCCATCTGGCGGCCTGCTTGGCTATTGGCGTGAATGAATGACAAGTCGATATCAATTAGAGGGGTGGGCGTCTGCGCTGATTTTGGATGCCCATCGATCAGGGCATGCCAGCGCCACTTCAAAAACTCAACCAGACCCGGCGGCTCAAAATTCAAATAGTTATTTTGAAATTTGAGTGGTCGGTCTTTGGGTAGGATTGGCTGACTAAAGACAACATGAGTGGTAACGATTAGCGTAGCCGTAATAAGGATTATCTTCAGCTTTGCCATTTGGGGTCCCCCACTATTTTTCAGTTCATCTATTAGATATTGACTGGCTTGAGCAGTCGCTTCGATATAGCTGCAACCACCGACCGTGGTGCAAATCGATTACCGAGGATCATAATCTGGTTAAGCAGTCCTACCACGCGCGTGGTACCACCATGGGTCAATAGCGCCATGCCGGCTTGCGCAACACTACGTACATCCGTGCGGCCCGCTTTCTTGAAGTAGTGATCGTCATTGATCTGCTGCGGGTTGATCGCATCAAAAAAAGCGGTATCGGTTGGTCCGGGTGCTAGGCAGCAAACGCGTACACCATCATCTTCAAGCTCTTTGGCAAGTGCCTCAGACAAGCAAAGCACAAACGCTTTAGACGCGCCATACGCCGCAAAATAGGGCGTTGCCTGAAACCCCGCAGTTGAGGCGACATTCAAAATGACTCCAGCCCTTCGCTGCTTCATTTTTGCGCCGAATATTTGGCAAAGCTCGGCAACAGTCACCACATTCAGCTGTAGCATTTGCCTGAGTTTTTCGGGTTCAAGATTGACATGCTCATCTAGAAGGCCAAACCCGGCGTTGTTGATCAAGATGTCGATCTGAAACTGCTGTGAATCGCAATACGCAGCCAATTGATCTGCCGCCCGTGGAACACTCAGATCGAGCGCATGAACCACGATGTCTGCGCCAGTTTTTTTCCTAAGTTCAGTGGCGATTTCTTCCAACCTATCGTTACTTCGGCTCACCAATATCAGGCGATATTTTTGTGCAGCGAGTATTCGTGCCATCTCAAGACCAATGCCGCTACTAGCGCCGGTGAGTAGGATAGTCTTTGGCTGTTTCATACGCACTCTCAAAAGGTTGGTTATGCTGACTGATTATAAAAATCGTTTTTCTATGCAGCGATATTTCAACATAGACGCGACATTCTTTTTCAAAGAAATTTATCTAGAAATTTTAATATCTGAGCTTTATCTGAAGTATTTTGCTTTCATTAGCACCAAGCGTAAAAGTCGATTCATTCCACTTTGGTGCTGAAAGGGCATAGGTTTTATTGTTCGATACACCATACCCTTCGCTCGGAACTCCGACAAAGTTCTTATCGAGTTTTCCGTTACCATTTTCGTCGTGCACGACGGCTATCGCATAGGTACCAGGCTCAACATTTAAAAAGCTGCAGTTGGTATTTGGACCCGTAATCGGTACGCGTAAGGTCACACTGCCTTCGCCATCTGGAAAGTCTGCGGCTTTGGTAAACAGGCGGCAGTTGAGCGTGCCTCGCGTATTTTTAAATCCTGATACCTCGATCAGAACGTTCGACGAGGATTCAGAAAACGCCGGCGCGGCATAGAATGCCACTGCAAGCGCAATCGAGGTAAGACGGGAAAAATAATTTAGGTAGTCGCGGAAAGTTGAGAGCATCGTTCACCTCCTATCTAACCAACAAGTTGTTCAGTCGGCTTTCTTATCTTTGCGATGTCAAGATTAAAGGGGTTATTTGACACTGTCAACATCAATCTTGACGTTGTCAGCATTTGAGGTAATCATTGTGACCATGAAGACCATAAGCCATCCCACAGAAGAGCGTTCTTACCATCATGGCAACCTCTTTTCGGCGCTGCTCGATTCAGCGGAGCAGGAGTTGATTGAGCGCGGTATTGAAGGTTTTTCGCTGCGCGGCGTCGCCAAACGTGCAAACGTGAGCCACGCAGCACCAGCGCATCACTTCGGCGATGCAAACGGCCTGCTGACAGCATTGGCGGCAAGCGGGTTTGAGCGATTTATTCAGCGACAGCGAGATTTTCGACAGCGCGCGCCTTCAGATCCGCGTGCTCAGTTAGAGGCGTCCGGGGTAGGGTATGTCGTTTTTGCTCTGGAAAATCCTGCGATATTTCGATTGATGTTTTCCTCTGATCGTCCCGACTTCAACGATCCCGATCTTCAGCAAGTTGCCGAGTCAGCGTTCGAGGAGCTAGTCGAACATGTCAGGGGCGTCACCGGAGAAAAGAGTTCGCCCAAAAAAGACAGCGCCATGATGCTTGACGTTGCTGCTGCGTGGGCTGCTGCGCACGGGTTGGCCGATTTATTGGTGGCTGGTCGACTGAATACGCTTGGGTCGCTTGCACCCAAAACACGAGATCGACGAATTGCAGCCATTATCGGTCGCGCTATTCCTACTATACCTAATCGGAGGTAGACCATGATTCTTCACGATCTCACTGCAGGCATGCACCCACGGCGTGTGCGTATCTTCTTGGCAGAAAAGGGTGTTTCCATCAAACGCCACGAAGTGGATGCTGCAGCTGGCGCCAACGCGACACCAGAATTCATGCGCCTTAATCCGTTGGGTAAGTTGCCCGTGCTTGAGCTGGATGATGGCAGTACGATCGCCGAATCGTTGGCGATCTGTCGTTATCTGGAAGCGCTTCATCCTGATCCACCCCTCATGGGTCGCACACCACGTGACATTGCCGAGGTTGAGATGTGGACGCTACGTATGGATCATCAGCTATCGCAAATGATCGCGCTCGCCTTCGTGCATAGCAGCGATTTCTATCGAGGGCGCGTTGAGCAAGTGGCAGAGGTGGCTAGCTGGTCACGTGACCACGCAGTTAAAACAATGAGCTGGCTGGATAGTGAGTTGTCCGGACGTCGCCATGTCGCGGGTGAAGACTACACAATCGCTGACATCGTTGCGCAGTGTGCCTTTGTTCTCGGCAAAGCAGTTGGCATGCGTATTCCCGCTGAGATGAGTCATCTATCTCGCTGGTTTGCCGAGGTAACAGCTCGTCCGACGGCCAGGGCCTAAATGTCTGTTTGAAAATTGTCGCGCAGCAGATTTTCAAACAACCACTCAGCTCGACAAACAGGAGTAAAGCATGTCAAGCCAACGAGTGTGCTGCGTGATTGGTGCCGGTGATGCGACCGGATCGGCGATTGCTCGGCGGTTTGCGAAAGAGGGATTCACTGTTTGCGTGGCTCGACGAAACGAAGATGCCTTGGGGCCGCTCGTTCAGCAGATTCATGCTGAGGGTGGGGGCGCGATTGCATTTGGCCTGGATGCTCGGCGCGAAGATCAGGTCACCTGTTTCTTTGATCGAGTCGAACAAGAGGTGGGCCCGATCGAGGTAGTTGTATTTAATGTGGGTGGTAATGTGCGTTTCCCAATTTTGGAAACCACCGCGCAGAAGTATTTCAAAGTCTGGGAAATGTGCGCGATGGCCGGCTTCCTGGTGGGGCGTGAGGCAACGCGCGTGATGCTGATGCGGGGTCGTGGCAGAGTATTATTCACGGGTGCAACGGCTAGCGTGCGAGGTGCTGCAGGTTTTGCAGCACTCGCAGGTGGCAATGCGGCGCTGCGCGCACTGGCGCAATCGATGGCGCGCGAGCTGGGTCCTAAGGGGATTCATGTCGCTCATGTCATCATCGACGGGCTGATTGACACCGCCTTCGCGCGAGAGCATTTCGCACAGCGCGTTGCCGAAGTCGGGCAGGATGGCATCTTGAATCCTGATCACATCGCCGAAGCGTACTGGTGGTTACATCAGCAGCCGCGCGATGCGTGGACCTTTGAATTGGATTTGCGGCCGTCGGTGGAACAGTGGTAGCCATGAAGTCGAAGCATGCTGTCGTTGGTTTTACCCGGATGATAGGTAGGCATGTCCTTAATCTGGCGCTTTAGCAATGACAAGGTATCATCTTCGGAAGGTGCACTTTCGGCTCACGGCATTGGTAACCAAGGATTTTTATGACACCCTCAACCGGTCTGCAATTACGATCCACTATAAGCTCTCAAGGAGAACTGGTACTAACGCTGGTCGATGAGCCAGTGATTGCCCCCGGGCCTGATGAGGTGCTGATCCGCGTTGAGGCGACGCCTATTAATCCTTCAGATCAAGGGATGTTATTTGGCGCTGCCGACCTCAGCACGCTAAGCACAAGCGGCACTGCAGCACACCCCACTACCCGCGCGAATGTACCCGAGCGGGCGATGAGAGCGATGGCGGGGCGTCTGGATCGCTCGATGGCATTGGGTCACGAAGGTGCCGGGGTAGTGATTGCGACCGGTGCCTCACCTGAGGCAAAAGCGCTTATGGGCAAAGTGGTTGCGGTTATGGGCGGCCCGATGTACTCGCAGTATCGTACCGTCAAGGCACCGCAGTGCTTGGTTCTGCCGCCCGGGATAACGCCCGCCGAGGGAGCATCCTGCTTCGTCAACCCGCTGACCGCCTTGGGCATGATTGAAACCATGCGTAGGGAAGGCCACACAGCACTCGTACACACTGCGGCGGCATCTAATTTGGGTCAAATGCTCAACCGCGTCTGCCTGAAAGACGGTATCGATCTTGTGAATATTGTGCGTAATGCAGATCAGGCGCAGTTGCTGCGCAATGCGGGAGCGAAGTTTGTCTGCAATAGCAGTGCTGATACTTTTGCTGACGACCTGACGGCGGCGTTGATTACTACCGGGGCTACCATCGCTTTCGATGCGATCGGTGGTGGCAAGCTCGCAAGCAAGATTCTCACTTGTATGGAGGCAGCGCTGAGCAATACTGCCTCGGAGTACAGCCGATACGGCACTACAGTGCACAAGCAGGTCTACATATACGGTGGTTTGGATACTGGGCCCACCGAAATCATTCGTAACGTGGGCATGTATTGGGGGGTAGGTGGCTGGCTGCTTTTTCCCTTTATTGAAAATATTGGCGCGCAGGCCACCGAATCATTGCGTCAGCGCGTCGCAACTGAATTAAAAACCACGTTTGCCAGTGGCTACTCGCGACAGATATCGTTAAAAGAAGTACTGCAACCGGATTGCATACGAGAGTTCAGCAAGCGTGCGACCGGGGCGAAGTATTTGATTAATCCCAGCTTACCGTAAGAATTAAAACGCGCTGATCCCATTGGCTTTGACTATCGTTCGCTCTCGGGTGCTTCTCCTTATCGCTGTGCTGATCGTGCTCGGCGGTTGCAGCATGGTCAGGCTGGGCTACGATCAGGCGGATTTTGTGGCGCGCTGGTGGCTGGACCGCCACCTTGATCTGAACGCTGAGCAAACACGCTGGATCAAGCCCGAGCTGCAGATGTTTCACGCATGGCACCGGCAGACCCAACTGCCAAATTATGCGGATATCGTTGCGACGGTTGCGCGACAAAGCCAAGCCGACATAACGCCTGAACAGACCTGCGACACCATCGACGAAGCTACCGAGCAGCTCGATACCTTACTCAACCGGGCAGTGCCGCTGCTTGCTGGCCTCGCGCGCCAGCTCGAGCCCGCGCAGCTGCGTCACCTGAAGCGTCATTTTGCAGAAGAAGATCGCGAGTGGCGCGAGAAATGGTTGGAAGGCTCGGCCGAGCAGCGCCTACGTCGTCGCTCTGATGACTGGCAGGAGCGTGCCGAGGGGTACTACGGGCGTTTGAACCGTGAGCAGAAAGATTTTATCTTGCGTGCGGTTCAGTCTTCATCGTGGCAGCCTCAGATCAGCTGGGAGCGGCGCATGATGAGGCAACAGGCGATTCTTGTAACACTCGAGAAAATTCAAACGCAAAAGCTTTTGCAGGCAGCGGCCGAGGAAGAGATTACGGGTCTTATCGATCGCTCGATGCGGCCGAGTGATACAAGGTTTTCTTCCATGCAGCAGCGCTTGCAAAAAGAAGCCTGCGTCAACTTGGCTGGTTTGCATAATCTGACCAATACTGAGCAGCGTGCGCGAGCACACAAAAAGCTGCTCACCTATGAGCGTGACTTCAAACAGCTTATGGCTAAGCGCTAGGTTTATTGTAAAAATTTTTCAGCTCAACACAACCGGTAACTGTGCGAAGCCGCGGAACCTTACCCTTGGGCTTCTTACCGGGTTCTCAATGCGATAGTGCGGGTAGCGGGCGACGAATCTGCCGAGTGCGATTTGCCCTTCAAGTCGCGCCAGGCTTATGCCCACGCAGGCATGGGTGCCGCTGGCAAATGCAAGGTGACGGTTAGGGTTGCGGGCAATATCAAATTTTTCTGGCTGCGCAAACTGCAAGGGGTCGCGATTAGCTGCGCCTATACAGAGCGTGATTCGGGTTTGCGGCGGTAGAACGATATCGCCAATATGTACCGTCTCGGTCGTGATACGGTTGCCTAATTGGTTGGAGCTTTCGTAGCGCAGTACTTCTTCAACGGCGCTTTTGATTAACTCAGGTTCACTTAGCAGCCGGCTACGTTGCTCATCTGCATCGTGTAAGGCCATCAGGCCATTGCCGATTAAGTTGGTGGTGGTCTCGTGTCCTGCATTTAATAAGAAAATGCAGTTATGCAGTAGCTCCTTCATCGACAGTTTTTCACCGTCAGGTTCACCTTGAATCAGCCGTGTTAGAACATCTGTATCTGGATTACCCGGGTGTGATCGACGATGCGTAATCAGATCGGCCAGGTAATTCATAAACTTTTCAACAGCCTGATTACCCGCAGCCAAAGCCTGATCGCTAAGCACGGGTTCTAATGCACCTAAAATAGCCAATGACCATGCGCGTAACGGCCCGCGATCTTGCATCGGTACATCGAGCAAGTTGCCGATCACCTCAATCGGTATGGCTGACGCAAAATGCTCGATCAGATCGGGCCGCGGCTGCGCGTACAGCTCATTGAGAAGCTGATCAACCAATCGTACCAGGCTACTCTCCATCCCTGCGATAGCGCGCGGTGTCAGCGCGCCAGAAATCAGCTTCCTGACTCGTGTGTGCAGGGGTGGATCAGAAAAAACCAGGCTGGTCGTATGGTGCTCATACAGTAATGAATCACCGAATTTGGGTTTAAATTCGCGCTGTTTATCCGAGCTGAATGATTGTGGATTTTTATAAATTGCGATCAGGTCATCGTAGCGCGTCAGAAAATAACTGCCATCTGGCATAGCCTTGACGGGTGCGTGTTCGCGCAGTGCTTGGTAGATCGGGTAGGGGTCATCATGAAACCCGGGCGGTAGCTGCTGTAAATTAAAACTATCGGCAATGTCCTGAGCTGTTTTCACGATGACGGGCATGAGGTGGTAGGGCCTTTATATACTGCCGCAGTAGTGAGCAGCGCTATCCATTAAAATCATTGGTCCATTATTGTAAAAGAACCGAGACTGTCTCATGCCTAATTCGTCGTTAGATCAGGAGCACCTTCGCACATGGATAGGCCGATCGGAGACGGCAAGTGACGTTATTGATGCGCCTAAAGCTGCTGCGATGGCGGCTACGCTTGATTTGGCTTGGTCACCCGCAGCGGCAGATGCGTTACCGCCGCTCTGGCACTGGATTTATTTCTGGTCAGCGATGCCAATGTCCCTGCTCGGGCCGGATGGTCATGCGCAGCGCGGTGGGTTTCTGCCACCGGTTGCGTTACCGCGTCGGCTGTGGGCCGGTGGTCGGCTGCAATTTTTAGCGCCGATCACGATCGGCGAGCAAGCGCAGCGCGTCTCTACGATCAAGGCGGTCGAGCTCAAGCAGGGCAAGTCGGGCCCGCTGGTGTTTGTCACGGTCTCACACGACGTATCTGTACGCGGCAGCGTTGTGCTTCGGGAGGAACACGATATTGTTTATCGAGAGGCGGCTAGCGCCACTGATCCGGTAGCTGCCGCTAAAGCAGCCCCGGTAGATGCGCACTGGTCAATGCAGATCAAGCCAGACGCAGTGCAATTATTTCGTTACTCGGCGCTGACATTCAATGGGCATCGGATTCATTATGATCGCCGCTATGCTAATTCGGTCGAGGGCTACCCGGGTCTGATCGTGCACGGGCCTCTAATTGCGACTCTATTGACCGAATTAATCCGGCGAGAACTACCTGACCGAGTGATATCAGACTTTTCATTTCGGGCCTTATCGCCCGTGTTCGATATTGCGCCATTCAGCGTGCATGGTATCTTGGCAGCAGACGGACATCATGTGTCGCTGTGGGCGGCGAACGCTCAAGGAGCGCTCGCGGTACAGGCGCAAGCAATACTCCTCTAACACGCATCTAACGCGCATCGAACGCGCATCAAACGCGCATCTAACGCTCACTCAGCTCCTGCTGCTTTCCATGCGCATGAGTGGTCGAGCCTGTGCTTGTCAGCCTCAGCAGCTCTGGTTTAATTTTTCAGGATAGAAGCGCGCTCGCGTCGATTTTTCCGGCTTGGGTTAATGCTTGAAATTGGGCATAGGTAGATTGAATTCCCTGCTTGAGCGGCATTTTGCCGTAGTCACCCACAAATTCGCGCAGCGGATCGTCAGATTTATCCATCGGAAAAGCCAAAGGGCCGCCCGTAATCGCTACCTGTGCGGCGGGCGCTAATTCTTTCAGCATATGCATGCCAGTCTCAACGCTGATGTATTCACCGTTCAGATCAAATACAGGTGTACCTGCATGTGGCTTGGCAACGCTGCGTATGAATGCACTCGCTGCCTCGCCGGCGAATAGCCAAGAGACGTCGCCGCTGAACGGTACAACATACGGCTTGTTGGCAGCAGCCGCCAAAATAGCGGCGGTGGTTTTCGAGGTCATGCCTTGGTCACGGCCTACGCCATAGACAACGCCAGGACGAATGCCGACGCTATGAATGCCGTTTTCTTCAGAATACACTTTGGCGGTTTGTTCATTGCAGTATTTATAGGCCCCGTAAAGCGTTGACATCGCACCGCCATCCTCCAGCGCACCATAGGCAGCAACAGAGCTGGCGTAAGTCAGGCGGGCGATTCCGCAAGCTTTAGCTGCTTCAAACACATTCACCGTACCCACCACATTCACCAACGCGCCGGCAACTGGATCGGCGCGACAAAACGGTACCTGTAATGCCGCCAAATGAATGATGGCGCGTGCACCGCTTTTTTCTACCACCGCCTTCACCGCAGCTGTATCGATAATATCCCCGGCGTGCCAGACCACGTTATTCAGCGCGGCCTCATCCATTATCAAGCTGGGTCGACGCTTATCGACCGTTAAATCAAACGCGTGAACTTTTACGCCGGCATGCTCAAGCAGCGCGACGGTCCAGCTGCCAATGCAGCCGCCTGATCCGGTGACCAGCACGGGGCCATCAAATTCTTTGGGGTCTATCGGGAAATAATCGAACATGAATGCTTCCATTATGTAGTGTGATTTTTCAAGTGCCGGCGGCGGCCCAAGGCGCCGATCGTACCGCAGTTGAATTTTGGGTGTGCCACTCGGTTCAGGTTAGGATGTGCCAGTAGTACCCGTTCAGACCCGAAGCAATAATCGGATGGAGGAGACCATGCGAATAACCCACATGATGTTCACAACAACTATTGCCATAATGACTACAGCTGCGTTTGCCGATCAAAAGGATACGCGCGGCGGTGACTGTGAGCAAACCAAGAGCCAGTACGAGTATTTTTGTACCAAGCAAGGCGACCCTGCCAAGGACGACATCATGACCACGGCGAACATTGCATGCAACAATGCCAAGCGCAATATGGCAGCGGCGTGTGATGGCAAAAGCGAGAAAGATGCTGCGTACAAGTTTGATGAAACCGGGAAGCCTGCAACCAACTAAACTCGGCGCCGACCCTTACCGGGTCGGCCACTAAGCGGACAGATTAGGCTGCGGTTGCGCTGTGTCAGTCGGTGGTGTGTGACTTGTCCTGCGCTTCACGCTCGGCACGTTTGCGCTGCTCTTTGCGAACGTCGTGAATCTGGTGGATCGCAAAAATCATTACCAGAAAAAACAGTCCGAGTTCAATCCACATGGCGCCTCCTGTTGTTGCGCATCATAACCTAGCCATATCACTTCGCCGCCGCCGCCCGGTGTAAACTCGGCGCATGCAACTACTTCTGATTCATGTCGCTGGGCTTTTGTATGTCATCTGTGCGCTGCTGCCCGCTCAGCAGCGCAAGGTGGTCGCGGTGGGTACGCTGCTGGCCTGGGTGCTGCATGGGGTGAGTCTGGCGGCGGCCGTGATCACACCTGATTTTTTGCGACTCGGATTTGCGGTCATGCTGTCAGCGGCGCTGTGGTTGTCTGTCGGTGCCTACTGGTTTGAAAACCGCAATATGTCGGTGGATGGCTTGCGGCGCATGGTGCTACCCACGGCGGCGCTGACCATTGTGCTGCCGATTATCTTCCCGGGCACCGAGATACCCTTTGCCGGCAAGCCACCTTTGTTTTCCTGGCACATTGTGCTTTCAACGCTCGCCTACGGATGCCTGACCATCGCTGCCTTTCATGTAGTGCTGATGGCCGTTCAGGAATCTCGCCTGCACCCTTTGCCGCAAAGCAGTGGCCGCCGCGGCTGGTTGTTGCTGGCTATTGATGACTTGCCCCCGCTGCTGACCATGGAGCGCTTGCTGTTTCGAATGATTGGTCTTGGCTTTGCGCTGCTCACCTTAACCGTGATCTCCGGGATGTTTTTCTCCGAGCAGTTGTTTGGTAAGCCATTCCGCTGGGAGCACAAGACCGTGTTCACCGTGCTCTCTTGGCTACTGTTTGGGGTGTTACTGGCTGGCCGGCACTGGCGCGGCTGGCGTGGCAAGACCGCGCTGACCTTCACACTTACCGGTTTTGCAACCCTGCTGCTGGCCTATGTGGGAAGCCGCTTCGTGCTTGAGGTTGTCCTGCACCGCGGAATTAGTTAAACGGTATGCGTTGTTATCCACGTAGGCGCTTATAAGCGCACGTTACGTGCGTTCCCCACCCAAACCAGGAAGACCCGTTCATCATAGCGGCCACGCACCTCGAGCCGCACGCGCAGTGTGCGCTCCCGATTGTTCCACTTAATTGATAAGTCTCGCGGTATGGTCCGAGCCTCGCGTCTCTCCCTTGCTGGCCTGTTGGTATTGACCGTTGCCGCGCTGCTGCTGCTCGGTGGCTGCCGGGGTGTCGACGTCTATCACACCTATACGCTCGAGGGATTACCGCAGATCGAGAAGCGTTTCGCGAACCTGAAAGACAAAAAACTCAAGCGAACCTTGCTCAAGCTATTGATGGTTCAAAAAATAAGGGTCTCGGTACAAAACGATGCATTAAGCAAGGTTAGTATTTATCGATCGTACGATATGTCACCTGATCTGCTGCTTGACTCGAGAGAGGTTCAGCTGGAGCTGCCCGCCGCCGTCGAGAAGCATAAGCATTGCGCGATCAGAGATGAACAGAACTGGATATGCGATGAGTTTGTTGCTACTCGGCTGGAAATGCGCAACGGACAACTGTATATCGCTGGTATTCGCCTGGAAAAAAATACCACCCTTGGTCTATAGACCAGACTGGGCTAGTCATTCATGGCGGTTAGCCGGGATGTCTTAGGTTTGAATCGTCTCCAGGTACAAGCAACCCACCTGATAATGATGCCTGCCGCTAGAAATATTCGGGGTTCAACAGATTAGGCGGTCGCTTGCCTGTCAATGCAGCGACAAGGTTATCGGCAGCGCAGTACGCCATTGCACGGCGGGTTGATGTCGAAGCACTGCCAATATGCGGTGTTAGCACGACATTACTCAACGACAGAAACGCCGGATTAAACAAAGGCTCGTTTTCGAAGACATCCATACCGGCAGCGGCAATGGTGCCGGATTCAAGTGCGCTGATAAGCGCTGCATCATCGACGATACCGCCGCGCGCAATGTTTACCAGTGTCGCGGTCGGTTTCATCATGGCCAGCTGGGCTTTACCAATCAGATGATGCGACTGGGGCGAGTAGGGCAGCGTTAGTATGAGGTGATCAGCAGACCGAAGGCATTCCTCAAGGCTGAGATACTGAGCATTATTCGCGGCGATTTCCAGTGCGGGTGTCAGCCGCGTGCGGTTATGATACACCACCGACATACCAAACCCGGTGGTGCGACGTGCTATCGCTTGACCAATACGGCCCATGCCAACAATACCAAGTGTGCTGCCGTGTATATCCACGCCGAGAAAGTCATCAAACCGCCAACGCGTCCAGCGGCCCGCACGCAAGAAATGCTCGGATTCAGTCACGCGGCGCGCCGCCGCCATCATCAGCGCCCACCCAAAGTCTGCTGTAGTTTCATTCAGCACATTAGGGGTATTGGTCACCATGACACCCGCAGCACTGGCGGCATCAACATCAATATTGTTGTAGCCGACCGCCATGTTGCAGACGGCTTTCAGGTGAGGGCAGGCTGCAAATAATTCTGCAGTAAAGCGCCGGGTTGAGTGCGCAAACACACCGGCCTTGTCATGCAACTTTTTTATAAGATCAGGCTCGGTATAAGACTGATCAGCCTGATTATGCTCAACCTCAAGCCATTGCGAAAGGTAGTCAATAATTTCCGGGAAAGTAGCGTCCGTAACAAAAATTTTTGGCTTTATCATGCCGTGTATAAAAACGTTTTGAGCGTTACTTGATTATTTTTTTCCGCATGCAATCTTCATGAACTTCGCATTGACGCTATCTTTGGGTACCGCACGAAACTCAATCGTATGTTGCGGGACGTTACCTTTTCTTAGAACTTTTCCTTCAGCATCTTTCTCGGAAAAGTGCATCAGGTACAAGGTACTACGCGTTTCATCATCGCAGTTGTATAAAAGTTTTTCTTTGCTCGACACATAGACGTAGCCATCTTGGTGTTTTTTGGGGTCTCTGAAGTTGGTTAACACCCAAATTCGGGCAGTGCGGCCTGAGCGCTGTATGGATGAATCATCATAAAAATATTCATCGGAATTGCCGGCCTTGCTGAGCGCAACCCAGTCAGCCCATGCATTTGACTGCAAGGCCATCAACAAGACAATTATGAGTTGCTTCATGGGGGTCACCATTGTGAATCGCTGGAGGTAAGGCATTTTACAAAGCGTTTGGCGGGTGGGCTATAGCGGCATGCACGTAAGGTTGCGCAAAGTGGAAATGATTGATCGGCGAGAGGGCAAACTCTACTTCTAGTCAAAGGAAACTATAATAATGGTGCTGCCGGTCGTCGCGGCTCGATACAGCTAGCCCTCTATTTTCCAAGCTCACACACTTACCAGTATCATGCCAATTGATAAACAACTTGATAGCGTCGAGCACGGACTAAAGCGATTCGAAAGCCCGCTAGAGCGCGTCATCTTTGGCGCGCGCTGGCTGATGGCGCCATTTTATCTGGGTTTAATCGGCAGTCTGGCTGTGCTGATGTTCAAGTTCATTCAGGAATTGATCCACTTCTTTCCGCTGGTGGCTAGTGCTGATGAGTCTCAAGTCATTCTGTGGGTACTGGCGCTGATTGATTTATCGTTGGCGGGTAACCTGGTGCTGATGGTTATTTTTTCAGGTTACGAAAATTTTGTCTCAAAGATCGATGTCGCATCACATAAAGACCGCCCGGATTGGATGGGAACGGTTGACTTCAGCGGACTCAAGCTGAAACTGATCGCGTCGATTGTGGCCATTTCAGGTATCCATCTGCTGAAATCATTCATGTCGATCGATCAGATCGATAAAGATAATCTGATGTGGCTGCTGATCTTGCACGGCACTTTTGTCCTCTCAGGGGTTTTCTTGGCACTGATGGATTACATCACTGAAAAAAGCCACGCTTAGCGCCTGTCGCTTCAGGTGGCGTCTCCGCATGGCTCGATACGCTATGCGATAGGCGTCGTGCTGTCGGTTAGCCTTTATTCAATGAGGATGCGGTCGCAGGACAACCGAACGGCAACAATATGCTGACACATTCCTGCAAGCTGGAGTTGGTAGTAAGGAAGCAGCTAAATCAGCGCGGCGACCACGCCGCAGCGCGTTGTAAAACTATGGGTCGGCGTTTCTGGTTATCTAGCTTTTTGCAGGCCGTGCATTAATCGATCCCGCTATATTGCCGCCTTTTCGAATCTCAAGTTCACCGTAGGTAATATCGCCTGTTACTTGCCCGGTAGACTCAATCAGTAACGACTGATGAGCCGTGCTGGTATCCATCAGTTGCCCTGCCACTCGAATGTTTTGGGCCGTAGTCGCGCCGGTGACCACACCGTTACCGGTGATATCGATCGCGCTCGCGCTTAGCACGCCTTCCACCGCGCCATCAACCACGATCAAACCGGGTGCTGTCAGGCTTCCCTTAGCGACCACTCCTGAGCCGATGAATAGATCTCCTTTTGCATTACTGTCGTTCATGAGATGTCCTTGGTTAGATTTATGGTGTGGGCAACTGTGTTGGGGCGGCTCTTTCAGTCCTCGCCATGTGACCGGCAAATTCCATTTTATCAAAGGCTTGGCCAGGACCGGCAAGCCCTCGTGAACCAGGGAGCACCTCGGCATCTTCGGCGACTGCATACCCGTAGTTGCAATTAGTACTAGGTGATTCAGCCGCTGCAAATTGTTTATCTAATGCCGCCATGATGACCGGCAAGCGAATCGGAAATCGATTTATCTCGCGGGGTAGGCGGTTTCGAATAGTTAGCAGAATATACGCCAAGTGAGGGGGCGCAATGAGCAATGCCAGAAACGCGGTAATGGACAAGTTTGGCAACAGCATGGTGGCGCTATTTCACCGTATCGCGCTGTTCGGTATTGGCGCGGCGACGATATGGGCGGCCGGTGTGACATTTGTAACGATTTTCATGCAGTCACACGCAAGTATCGGCGATTTACTGCTGTTATTCATTTGCCTCGAAATCGGTGCGATGGTCGGCATCTATTTCGAGACCAACCACATGCCGGTTCGCTTTCTGCTCTACATCGCGATCACGGCACTCACGCGGCATATGGTGGATATCATGAGCCACTCACCCATTAACATCAATGAGATGATTGCGGTGGCTGTATCCACGCTATTGATCTCACTCAGCGTGTTAATTGTTCGGTATACCAGTGCTCGTTTTCCGAGCAAGTCAGATGACATGGGTGCATAGATCGCGCTCGTTATACCTTGGCCCCCGCGGCAAGCTTGCGCGCCATGCTCCAGCGATGTACCTCGCTAGGACCATCGTAAATACGGAAGGCGCGCATGTCGGTGAAAATGCGCATGACCGCGCTCTCATTAGTGACACCCATGCCGCCCATAATCTGAACCGCGCGGTCCACTACGCGCCACTCGGCCTCGGAGCACACCACCTTGGCGCGACTGGATTCAAAATTACATTTCTCACCCTGATCGAGTAGCCATGCGGTGTGCCAGATGTGTAGCCGCGCGGTCATCAAGTCCATATCGTTGTCGGCAATCATGAAGCCAACGCCTTCATGCTCAACCAGCGGTTTACCGAACGCGACACGCTTACTTACATAATCAAGTGCGATGTCGTGCGCGCGACGCGCCTGCCCCAGCCAGCGCATACAGTGGGTTAGTCGTGCGGGCGCCAGACGAATTTGCGCGTACCGAAAACCTTTACCAATCTCACCCAGCACATCGGCGGCGGGAATACGTACATCCTTGAATTCGACCACCCCGTGGCCGCCGGAGAAGCAGCGATCCATCGCATCCAGATTACGCACCAGACGAATACCTTCGCGGTTCATGTCCGACAAGAACATGGTGGCGCTGCCGTCTTCCATGCGCGCCATGATGATGGCGTAATCGGCACCATCGGCACCGGTGATGAGCCACTTTAGGCCATTGATGATGTAGTCGTCACCGTCCTGTACAGCGGTGGTGTTCAGCAAACTCGGGTCAGCGCCTGCGCCGGGCGCGGGTTCGGTCATGCAGAAGCACGAGCGGGTCTTGCCCTCGACCTGCGGCCTCAACCAGCGCTCTTTTTGTGCTGGTGTAGCCACCTCTTCCATCAAATGAATATTGCCCTCATCAGGCGCATGAATATTTAAAGCCGTCGGGCCGAGCCATGAATAACCCGCCTCTTCAAACACCACGGCTTTAGCGATGTGCGATAAGCCCATCCCACCCATCGCTTCAGATGCGTGCGGTGTTAGCAATCCTGCGTTGCGGGCTTTGTTGATGAGCTCATCGCGCAGCTCGCGATACGGGCCGTGACTGTCTTGGCGCGGATCATTTTCAAATGGGATGACTTGCTCGTGAATAAACTGCCTCACGCGTTCGCGCAGTGCTTGAATTTCTGGGGAGAGTGAAAAATCCATGAGGATCTTGATCATTCAAACAATAAATAGTTAAAAAAAGCCTGGTCCTCCAAGAAGACCAGGCAAACCCAACACAAGGTGAACAGACTAAGTGCTTTCTGCGACCAGCCTGAGCACCAATCGCAGACTTATATAACGCCTCGAGATGATCAGGTCATCTTTCACCACGTTGGCGCATTTAACACCAGCACAATATTGACCTGTGGGAGAGAAAGGTGATGCAAAAACTCCGATTATTTGCTTGACAAGAAAAATATACTTTAGCGATTGACGATCTGGGCCGGTAAACGCAAGACCATCACTGCACCGATCACGGCGAAGCCCGCGAACAAATACAACGCGCTGTTGGGGCTACCGGTCAAGTCAGTCAACCAGCCGACCAATGCTGTGCTTGCCATACCAGCCACATTGCCGAGCGAGTTCACCAAGGCTATGCCTGCAGCGGCAGCAGCGCCTGTGAGGAACATGGGCGGCAGGCTCCAGAAGCAGGCTTGGGTGGTAGAGGCGCCGGCGGCAGCAAGTATCAGCCCGAACATGGCAGCCCCCATACCCAAGCCAGGCGTGCCGCTAATCACCAGTCCGATCGCAGTAACCATACAAGGTATCGCCGTATGCCAACGACGCTCGGCGCGTCGGTCTGCGCTGATATTTGCCAGCACCATTGCGATGATCGCGACGCTGTAAGGAATCGCAGTAAGCCAGCCAATCTGTAAAGGATCGTTGATACCTTGTTGTTTAATGAGGGTCGGCATCCAGAAACTGGTGATGTAAATTGAGCTGGCGATACAGAAATACGCTACACCGAGTAGCCATACACGCAGACTCTTGAGCGCATCCATGACGCTGCTGTGTCCGCTTGATTGCGCTGCCTCTGCTCCAATATCGGCCTTGATTTGCGCCTTTTCTTCATCGCTGAGCCAGCGCGCGTTCTCTACCCGATTATCGAGGAATGCCAGCACCACGAAGCCTAAAACGATGGACGGAATCGTTTCGACGATGAACAGCCACTGCCATCCGCGCAGACCATTTACATCGTTCAATGTGGTGAGTATCCAGCCTGATAAGGGGCCACCAATGATGTTAGAAATTGGAATTGCGGCCAGGAACAAGGCGATGATGCGTCCGCGCCAAGCGGCAGGAAACCAGTAGGTGAGATACAGCAGCACGCCTGGTATGAAACCGGCCTCGGCCACGCCAAGCAAAAACCGCAAGATATAAAACTGCGTCGGGGTCGTGACGAAAGCCATCGCTGCACCGATCAAGCCCCAGCTGATCATGATGCGCGCAATCCATACCTTGGCGCCAATTTTATGCAGCAGGATATTGCTCGGCACTTCAAAGATCACATAGCCGAGAAAGAAGATGCCGGCACCCAAGCCGTAGACGGTATTACTGAACGCAAGGTCACCCAGCATTTGCAGCTTGGCGAAGCCAACATTCACGCGATCCAGGTACGCCGCTAGATAGCAAATACCCAGAAATGGCACCAAGCGCCAAGCAACCTTGCGGTAAACCGAGGTTCCACCATCCATGGACTAAGCCCCTGTGTTTTTAGAACTCTGAATTCGGAGTTCAAATTGTATGGGCGAAATCTGAGGTATGTCAAGTGAGACGCTGGGCAGAGATTGCGCCGGTCAGGCCGCGTCAGCGTCGATCTGCTGCGACAACCGCTCCAGCATAAAATCGGCCGCTTCTTTGATGTGGGAGCGTGCCAGTTGCTCTGCCTTCGCAGCCTTACCGCCGGCGACGAGTTCGAACAACGCCTCATGCTCGTCCCAGATGTCACGCGGCTTGTCTGCTGACAGCAGCACCGAACCCATCACGCGCTGTGTGTTGACCCATTGTGTTTCCATGGATTGGCTGATGATCGGGTTGTCGGCGAGATCATAGAAGAAGGTGTGGAAGGCCATATCGGCGCTGATCAGGTCGCGCACAGACGATTTGGTAATCGCTTGACGGCCCGCCGCGAGTAGCTTTTCTGCGCGTTTTTTTGCGCTTTCGGAAAAATTCTCTGCAGCTTTCCTGAAAACCAAGCCCTCGATCACGGCGCGCACTTCATACATCTGACGAATCAGTTCAAGATTCAATGGCGCGACCTGAAGACCACGTCCGGGCGCCTCAATCAGTACTCCTTGGTTTTTTAAAAGTACGAGCGACTGCTGCACGGGTTGTCGCGACACGCCAAGTTCTTGTGCGATCTGCTCCTGAATGATTCGCGCCCCCGCTTTGAGCTTGCCTTCCGCGATTTCACTCAAAATAGCTTTGTGTACCTGCTCGACCAGTTTGGGTTGTGACTCAAGAATTTTCATGTGTTGCTATTGTGTCAGTGTGGGTGTATCGATGATGAGGATTGGCTCTATTCATCAAAAAAATCCAGCGATAAGGCTAGCTCTGGCCGATTGTACCTTTACGCCACTCATGCTCAGCGTCGTCCCACGTGGCTAATGCTTGCATGTCAGGCACCCAAGCCAGACCAGATTTCGCATCAGATGATACCGCCTCCGGCGTTACGTGCACATCAAGCAAGGCAGGGCGGTTTGCCAAGGCGCGTGTGATTGCGCCGTTTAGATCGTCGGCCCGTTCAACTTTCTCAGCATACATGCCAAACGCCTTGGCTATGCCTGCGTAGTCGGAATAGTTGAGTTGAGTCCCAACAACCTTACCGTAGCTCTCAATTTGATCGCGCACCTCAATGGCCCAAGCGCCATTATTTGCGATCACCACTAAAACCGGCGCCTTGTGCCTGACGGCAGTATCCAGCTCCATCGCGTTAAACCCGAAAGCGCCATCACCGGTCGCAACGATTACGGTCTTGTCTGGGCAAACCAAACTTGCTGCAACACCCAACGGCGTACCAACGCCAATACAGCCGAGCGAGCCGGGGTCAAGGTAGGTGCTGGCAGATAAACCAACTCGGGCGAAGCTCAGAAAATCACCGCCATCGGCCACCAGAATCGTACTTTCGTCCACTACATCGCGCAGCGCGGCGAGCAATCGGTTAGGGTGCATCAGCCCGTCGCTACCTGCCTCAGCATTGCGCATACTCAGCGACAGTTTTTGAGAGCGGTCCAGATGTTGTTGTCGCAAATTATTCAACCAGGATAGATCAGCAGCGGCCGGTCGATCAACTGCGGCGTCTAACATTGCTTGTAGCGCCAGCTCGCAGCTGGCGAGAATCTCGACGGCACCA
>Ga0194129_10003639_pt1 | contig 21298 bp, 16 predicted proteins | sample TA2KigCa35mmetaG_FD_150862 | JGI IMG/M metagenome (GOLD analysis project Ga0194129, IMG submission 150862) | Freshwater microbial communities from Lake Tanganyika, Tanzania - TA2015038 Kigoma Deep Cast 35m | ecosystem: Environmental > Aquatic > Freshwater > Lake | place: Tanzania: Lake...
TTCTTACTTCTCACTTCACATTTCTCACTTCACACTTCACTTCACACACTTCACACTTCTCACTTCACACTTCTCACACTTCACACTTCACATTCCACACTTCACACTTCTCATTCCACATTCCACACCTCACACTTCACATTCCACACTTCAAACTTCACATTCCACTCTTCACATTTCTCACTTCACACTTCACATCACACTTCATATTCACCTTTCACATTTCTCACTTCACACTTCACTTCACACACTTCACACTTCTCACTACACACTTCACATCTCACACCCATCACACTTCGTACCTCACACTTCATATCTCACACGCTTCACACTTCCTATTTCACACCTACCAATTCCCCCTTACCACTTCACATTCTCACCTGCCACTTCATAGTTAGGGTCTAGTGTTTAGGGGCGTCATAGCGCACCGGCAATATGCAGTGCAGAGAGTGCACACCGTGAGACAACGCAATCCGCCCAGCTTTAATTGCTTCACTTTACCACATCATCATCACTTCATCCCTTCACTCTATCACTCCATCACATTATCACTTTATGCATTCATCACTTCTTCCCTCTTCTGCATCACTTCATAAATTTATCACATAAACCCATCCTTTCATCACTTCAATTCATCACTTCATCAACTCATCACCTTATCACATCACTTCATCACTTCATCACTTCATCACATCATTTCCTTATTTCATTCATTCGTCACTTCATTCCATCAACACATCATTCTATCACATTACTTCTTCACTTAATTACTTCATCACATAATCACATTAATTCATCACTTCATCACCTCGTCACCTCAGCCTTTCACTTTATCACTTCATCACTTCATCATCACTTTATCAATTCATCACTTCATCCCTTCATTACATGACTTCATCAGCTGTAATTCCAGCCGGCCAAGCAGGCAGCATGTGACGCCCAGCGAGTAAAAATAGGACAAAGATTGTGCTGCGCGATGTGAACTTCTGAACGCTGCGTTTTTATTGAGTTGGCTTATATTTACACAGCACAGCATGCCTGAGACGCATTTTGCGCGCCACATGCCTTTTGCAGTAGGCGCATTTCAACTTGGTCACTGCACCGCACACAGCGACAATAGCCGGAGCCCGATTGTCCAGGTCTCTGGCTGCTGCCACTGCTGCAGCTTCTTTTTTGTTGGTCTGGGCCCTCACCTTGTCGGAGATATTATATGATTGGCCATATGCCACAAGAATCTCTTCTCCGGGCGCTATGTTGCACGTTGCCAGAATCTGCAGGACGCATCAGAAAACAGCAGCACACTGCACGATGTTAGCTAACCTTAACCCGGGGTGTCGGCCTGTTGGTACGAACATACCGTGCGTTATTCTTGTTGCTGCTACCGGCTGTATTGGCGAGCACAGCCAAGTTGTCAACGCAGGGAGCGTCAAAAATAAAGAGGTTCCCGCCAGACCATGCCATGCTCTCTTGACCCGGCTGTAGCTCTAGCGACGTCAATAGGCGGCCGGTGCCATATGCAATCAATTTTTCTGCCGGGAAGGTTGTCAAATAAATGACGTTTTACACAGTGACACACATAAGACATTCAACATACTTTTCTCAATTGTTGAGGAGGCGAATAAGCCTCGGCCGCGTCCGCCTATGCGAACTTGCAGCTTGCCTCTCCCATCAGGTGTTGCGTACCTGATGCCTCCTGTAGCATTGCCTCTGGAGAGCAGCCCGTTCTTGTACTCGTCAGATGGCATCGCCTTGAGCTCTGGCTCTGCAGAGAGCTGTGGCTTCAGATTTTGGCGGCTGCAGGCGAGCGGCAGCTTGCGCTCTGGCTCTGGCTTGACCCCCCTGCCTTGTTGCCTTGATTGAGCGCTTACTAGAGTTTTTCAGTAAAAAAAACCCGCCAGGCAGGCTCATATCACTCCATAGTCGAGCTTACTATGATACTGCGTAAATTTAGTAACATCTTGATTTCGTAGACGGAACACAAATGTTTTAGTTGGAGACGGCTCTGCAGCGGCTGCATCAGTACATCCAACGAGCCGGCGCGTTGCTGCGCTTCCGTGATTATTGCCAACAATCAATCGTCACAGGCTCGGATTATCTCCATAATATCATCAGCATGTCTGTCACAACCGAACCTCTCGCTTCATCGCGTTTGCCACGTGTATTGCGGGGATGGTGCCCACATGTTTGGAACCGACTGCACATGAGCCGCCGCCTCTGCAAGCGCGCTCTTATCGGGCGACGGCCAGGCAGGCAAAACACTGCACCGCGTATGATTCGCAAGCTGCAGAGCATAGTCTAGCAACGAGAGCGGCATCTTTTTATTGACTTCTCATTGCGCAGCCGGGCCAAGTGCTCCTCCCCCCCCGCCGTCGCGCATTGCATCATCTCATCACGACAAACACTGCACCGCGTATGATTCGCAAGCTGCATAGCATGGTCTAGCAACGAGAGCGGCATCTCCTTCTTGACTTCTCATTGCGCAGCCGGGCCAAGTGCTCCCCCCCTGGGCCTCCCTCCCCGCCGTCGCGCATTGCATCATCAAGCTGCAGAGCATGGTCTAGCAACGAGAGCGGCATTTTTTTCTTGACTTCTCATTGCGCAGCCTTGCCAAGTGCTCCTCCCCCTGGGCCTCCCCCCCCCGCCGTCGCGCATTGCATCATCTCGTCACGAAGAGTGCACCCGTCTTCCTCCTTATCAAGTCCTTTTGCGGTACAACCTAAAAGTTGAATGCGGCAACAATGTGCTTGATCCTCACCTGCATGCCCGCTGAAGCCGCCCAGTTCTGTTTCAGGCCGCCGCCGCGTTCTAACGCGCTGCAGAATAATCGATGGCGAAGTTTGCGGCAACAGCGGCGAAGTTCTCATTCGGTAGCGACACCCGCAGCAGCTCACACACTACTGTCCGTGCTTGACAGATGTTTCTCCTACAAGCCATCCGACCCGCTTGCCCCCCTGCCGCCCTCTACCTGTGCCCCAGGCCCGCATTTGCACCAACATGCTTTACATACGTGCCGCGGCGTAGCCCGTTTTAGCCGCCGCATTTCATAAATTATCAGTGTACATCAGCCATTATTGGCACGAATCAAACTGCCTGCACGAAGCGGGCGCGTGTCTGTAGCACACCATCCAAAGTCCATGTCCTGCTTCGGTGCTCGCCACGCTCTCCGCGCTCAGCGACGCGTTTGCTTGTTTGTTGTTGTTGTTGTTGTTGTTGTTGTTGGTGTTGGTGTTGTTGTTGTTGGTTTAGCTTTTTAACCCGAAAGGTTGGTGGGCAGGCGCTTGCCGCAATTCCGCGACCCTCGTTGCGTCGAAAGCTTCCACTTCCACGCTGTTGATAAGGGGTTTACCACTACTTTACTTCATCTGCGGGCACCCTTGGAAGCTTGTTTGAAGGAGGCAGTATTGGTGGCGGCGCCTTTACCGAGGGCAGGATTGTTGATAATTTTGGGGGGCTGTTTGGGGGAGGCAGCAGCCTTGGTGGCGCCTTTACCGAGGGCAGGATTCTTGAGAATTTCGGGGGGCTGTTTGGGGGAGGCAGCAGCCTTGGTGGCGGCGCCTTTACCGAGGGCAGGATTCTTGAGAATTTTGGGGGGCTGTTTGAGGGAGGCAGCAGCCTTGGTGGCGGCGCCTTTACCGAGGATAAAAAGGTCATAAAAAAAGGGGGTTTTCAGGAAAGAAGGTAGCACGGGCTGCCGAGCTCACTGCTGCTGTAGCCGCCGCGCCCCTAAACCCCTAAACCCATCATCCATCATCCATCATCCATCATCCATCATCCATCATCCAACATCCATCATCCATCATCCATCCTTCATCCTTCATCCTCCATCATCCTTCATTTATTTGAGTTTCTTCCCAGGAACAACAGCAGAAGCTTCGTCACCGTTATCACCTTTCTTGCGGATGCGTTTCCCTTTGGAACTACCAATACCAGCACTACCCCCGCCAGCGACGGCGGGAGCAGCAACACTACTGGTACACTGCAACTGAACTGCCCCAAGAATTTTTTCCTGGGCATCCACTTTGAATGTGGAAGTGGTGAGTAAATCAAAAACTAAATGCTTGAGTGCATCTTCCAGATCCTTGTCGTCATCCACGAAATCCAACGCTCCCGTTCCACCTGTACATATATGAGTGACGAATGCGTCATCAATGAATTTTAATGCTGCGCGTAGGAGTACATTGCCTCCTTCGTTCTCTTATATTTTCAATTCGTTGTTTAATGCCCAACAACATAATAAGGTTCCCAGCGGTACTGACTGGAAATTGGCGCAGATCAGAAGAATGCGCATACACGTGCGGTCTTTCATTTGGATTGATGCCGTACGCGCTACCCATGTGCTCTTTGACGAAGCTGACAATTTTAAGTCCACCAAAGGGAGCAGGTTGCACCACATTGGCTTGACGGTTCCGTACATCAGCAGGAGGAGGAAAAGTAAGCGTTGTGTGTTGGTTGATGCCAATGAGCATTGATAGCGAGTTCTGATGCGCGGATCCCTTCAAAAACAGAGGTTCAATTAAATCCTTGTTCTCCATTTCAGCGTCATCCAGAAGTGGCCTATGATTGGCCAAGCGATATTTTCCATGAACACTTTCATCTTCCAGCCATTCGCCTTTTGCATGATAAAAGTTACCGTCGCAATGTCCCAATTGCTCCCCTAGAGGAGCCGGCTTGGAAACTGACTGAATACGTGTCAAAATAATGTCTGGACCATATTCAAGACAGACATTCGGATTTGTCTGGAAATCACTCTGCGTTGCAGTGGGATGGAACCCTTCTATTGCCTGATATACGGGAACACCTCTAGAATCAAGATGGGAAAACATTTCAGCTCCATCAACACAAAACGAACCTTCCTCGACTTGTAGTCTGAACTTTGCGACACAAATTGGATCTGCAACTTGACCTTTACCCAGGCTGCTCCAATGAACAATACGCGCATTGGCCCCTGACGTTATGGAGGCTTGATAAAGAAGAACATGGGCATACTGATATGAGAATGTTGCAGGTATGGACGCTTTGGGAACACCCAAGTCCTGGGATGCCTTCCGAGACATAACTTGAGCGTACACCACAGCAGTTAGTCCATTTTCGAATTCGTGATGAACTTCAGCATACATTCCATCAATAGAAAAACAAGAAGGAAAATTTGCGAGTTTGATGATGTTGGCTTTCTTCGATTTCCATTCTTCTCCATAATTCCACGTTCCCAGTTGCTCATGACAATAAGTACTGTTCAGCACGACCGTGCTGAGCCCTTGCATATACTCGGGGTGATACTGTCGGTCTATAAGCTTCAACTCCAAAAGCCGTTGATGGAAAAAATTCTCCAGCTGCTCTGGAACATAGGCCATACCCCGAAACGCGCCAATTGATTTTACACTGCCGGTTTTTTGCAGAATGTTGCAAAAGCTGAGTCCAGGATTTGCAAGCAAACATGAAATGATAACAAGCTCGTTCCTTGTGAAAGCAAAGGTATATGAAGCGACAAGATCTTTGTCCACGTTCGCCTTATATTGGAGATACTTGCCCTCGTCGAACTTAACCTCATGAACATCATATGCGCAGAGGGCTGCTGCCTGCTGTTCGAAGTAGGCCCTGAACGCATCAGCTGCATGGTACATGCAGCCTTGACCAAACCTCAAACGTTCCAGAATCCGGAGATAATGACGAAAAACATTGTCGTTCGCTTGAAGACTCGGGCTGTTGCCCAATTTGAGGAGATCTTGCATCATATCGTTGCAGTTCACAAATGGGGCTAGAAAATGAAAGATGGACGTTGCCAACCGCTTGCAATGCCGCTTGAGCTCAAATTTCATATCACCCTTTTTGATTTGCCCTTCTGAACCTTCACCACTACACCCTTCTGAACCTTCAGAGCCTTTACCAGATTTGGGATTGGGCTTGGGCTTGGCCTTGGGCTTGGGCTTGGGCTTGAGGCCGGGCTTGGGCTTGGGGTCGGGCTTGGGCTGGGGCTTGGGCTGGGCACCTTCAGTGGTTTCATCACCGGGACTACCTGATTTATCACCAGGCAGTACTTTGTCTTCTTCGCTTGAGGATTCACTGTCACTGGAAACTTGGAACCTTACTCCAGGTTCTACACCATACTTCCTGGAAATACAATGTTCTGTGATCCAGGCAACATCGTATGTTGGGTCTGGGCCTTGCAATGCACCCTTTTGGTGCCAGCGTAGAGCCTTCCGTTTAATTTTCGCAGGATTTGCTGTTGCACTTCCCCTTCGCCCTGCGTGTTTGGGTGCACACCCGACCCAATAAATTTGCGCGGTTTTATGCCCGGCACTAACGACAACTCCATGCCAGACCTGGTCGCCAAAAGGAACATCAACTTCATCGCCCACAGTTTGCCAAGCCGGCAAAGATACGGTAATAGAAGGGCATTCGGGAAGGATTTCCGGTGGGCATCGAAGCAGCTGCCGCAAATTGGAAACATATTTTTCGATGGTCTTGGGAACGCAGTCTTTATGCGTCTCCAGTATGTATGACTTTGCTACAAGAATGGTGGCATCATCTTCAAGCCAAATTTCTTGTCTACGAAGATTATCCACAATGGCACGCAAAGACTGGTATGCAGTATCCATTGTGCAACAATGCGTTCCGATCTCATTAAACAATTGCTTATTACGAATGACCTTCGGGTCAGCCGCCAACAAAATCGCGTCGAAGTTCAAACTCTGAAGCTGCTGAAGCTGCGTTTGGACATCACCCTGCTCTGCAAGCGCAGAGACGTCCGAATCTGGTAGGCCACTGGACCTGCGGGCAACGGGCTGATGCTGCGTTGGGCTGCCATTCTCTGCACCGAGACCGATACTTGCTTGTGACGAACGTCGTGTAAAAGGCATCGCAGAAGACCAATATGCTGCGGGAGGGAGAATGAGTAGGGTAGCAAGGGTACATAGAAGGGACGCACTAGAGATCCAGCGAGGTAGCGAACGAAAATGCCAGGGGGCGAACGGGAAAGCAAAATCGCACGAAACGAAACCTTGGAAGCGCAGGAGGAGAAGCGAGAGGCTAGCCTACTGGAGAAGCAGCAACCGCACTAGAAATCCAGCGAGGTAGCGAACGAAAATGCCAGGGGACGAACGGGAAAGCAAAATCGCACGAAACGAAACCTTGGAGGCGCAGGAGGAGAAGCGAGAGGCTAGCCTACTGGAGAAGCAGCAACCGCAGCACTGCGGATATAATCGGTGGATAACCTGTATAAAAACTTGACGAGGGAAGGAGCGAACCTCCTCCTCCTCCTCCTCCTCCTCCTCCTCCTCCACATCCTCCACCTCCTCCACACAGGGTGTGGTGGTGGCGACTACTCTTCGCATGCTGCAGGCACCCGTGTGCGAGGGTGTCGTGAGTTTGGTAGCCTGCTGCATTACGTATCGCCCTTTTCCGGTTTCATTTGTTACTCACTGCTACCCCTAAAGTGGTCAGATAGGATAGATTTTCTCAATCTGACCACTTTAGGGGGTCGGTGTAGTCTTGAACCAAATATTGGTATTCAAAATCGCACCCGCAGTGTCCAGCACGCTACCGGCTACCCATGCTGCTGCTCCCTCCTACTTCCCAACTTCTGTCAGGGTTGGTGCCTCCGCTGCTGCTGATGCTTCCCCATCCCCACCCCCCTCCCACTTTTGTTAATCTCACACTTGTGCAGTGCTGCTGCTGCTGACGCTTACGCTCTTGCCGCCTTCTTCTGATGCTCCCTCCCACCTGTATTGTACTCCAGTTTGGGCAGAAGCACGCCTTTAGGTGAGGAAATGGGGGTGGGGACGGGTACTCACGCTGCTGAAGTTGACGCTGACGCTGAATGCTGCTACTGCTGCTGTTGAATGCTGAATGCTAATGCTGCTGACCCTAAACCCTAAACCTAACCGGCCGTCTCTCCCCCCCTCACCCCACCCTTAATGCGAAGCACTCCAATGAGAATGCCCAGAGGCATGTGCAATGATCGACCTGACCCGCAGGACCTTGACTTCTCTCTAACTTTTACAGACAGCTTTCTCGGAAGGCGTCGGCGACTTGCGCTCGGCGCCAAGGGGAATCCTCTTCCGCCTCCCGATCAGCGCGTGCAAATCATGCGTCCGCTCGAATTCATAAAGGCGGCGGCGTGGTTCTTCGCTTTGCATTCGCAAGGCATGAAGCGGCATCGAGAAGAACCGCCGCCGCCTCTCGGCTACATGCTGACGGAGTTTTTGCCGTGTGTGCCAGTGCGTGTCATGTGCGGCTGCGTGGCGACCGTATGCCGTCGTCTGGCCACCGCGCCTACCGGTGTGCACGTGTTGTGCAGGACGACGGGGCGCTGGGCTGCGTGGATAATGGAGCGTGTGACGCGGGGTCGCGTGAGAAGAGTGCAGGTTAGGGGTTACCCTCCAGCAGCGCGCCTCCTCTCACGCGCTGGGCTTTTAACACGAATTGCAGCAAACGCTGGTTGACCTTCAGGCTGCTGCGGCCGCCCGCCTTAAGGGCCTTAAGGATAAAAGCGACATTGTCTGCGCAGCTGCAGACGGAGTATGGTCGGTCGTGTTTCACCACCTCCTAGCCGATGCTAGTACCGTCAACGCGCAAGACAATGTGTAATTGCCCCACGCCCTCCTCTGCCCCCTCTTTAATTTTCATCAGATTCATGTAGCAAGTTGATTCTTTTGCTATTGTTCAGCGAAGAACGCACTCCACTGCATTGTTCTGCTGCACGTCGGGACCTAGAAATGTGCCGTCTTTTGTTGCAGTGCAACGCTGATGTGGAGGCAAAGGACGACGAGTAATTGCCCCTCGTTCTTATTCTTTTTATAATTGTAATATGATGTGACACTCTGTATGCGCAAATTGATTCTTTTGCTTTCCTTCAGTGACCACACCCCACTGCACTACTCTGCTCGCTTTGGCCACATTGGATGTTGCCGTCTTTTGCTGCAGTGCAACGCTGATATAGATGCCAAGGACCGCCAGTAATTGCCCAATCCTTGTTATCGTTATTGTTCTTATGAAGCGAAACTCGTTTTGCGCAAGTTCATTCGTTTCCTTTTATTCAGTCAAAACACTCCACTGCATCGCTCTGTTCAAACCGGGCACGTTGAAGTTTGCCGTCTTTTGGTGGAATCGAAAGCAGACATCGTTGCGAAGACCAGGTGCTTCAGCCTTCCCCCCTCTCACCATCTTTCACTCGCTTATGCCTTGCAGATCTGGCCACACTGCACTCGCATTGGCCATAAAAAGCAACCAAAAACACCTTGCTGCATACCTGACAAGCATTGGCGCCCCCGAATAGGGGTCTAGAAGGCAGCGTGGCAGCGCGGGGCAGCTGGCCCGGTGCGCAGTCTGCGACGCTCTTTCTATAATAAAGTTAAAGTAGTAACCCTTCGACAGGGCCGTCGCGCATACGGGCAAGCGCTTGCCAACGAAGCCGACCCCCAGTTGCCGACCCCCAGGGGGGGACCCCCCGGCAACCGGGGCCCCCCGGCTCGTAGGACGCACGCGATGCCCTCCGCGCTCCTCCCTCAGATTTTTTCCCCACGACCATGTTACATTTTTTCCCCGGGGTGGTGATCTCTTCTCAATTGAAGATGATAGTTCAATTGTTCCTGGGGGCGGGAAATGTTGCGTAAAAGTTCTCAACGTAGTGGTCAACCCTAAGAGGTTGAAATGCATAGTTTAAATCCATACACTCTCATACTTTACCTTCTTCCATTTCTCCCTCCGTTTTTGTTCTGAGGTCAACATTGGTGCCCAAGCTTAGATGTTTTAGCCTGTTGATTTCATTCGGCCTGTTTACTTCATTGTGTTCACGCCACTTAAGGTGCGCAATGCAGTACTGCATGCAGTACCTTCAAAATCCCATAGATATGATCGTCCGATTCCAGCCAGAGCCAGTTCCAATACTCCATAAATGTTAGAGGCTTGGGATTTGTAGGAGACCACATCATCATGGCTGCATTCACCAACACTCTTAGAGTTTGTGAGTGATATAAGAGGGACACGATTGGTTTGAAACAATCACGCAACTCGTTTGCGCATTCACGTCCGTAGCGCCCTGAGTGAATGCCGTATACAGAATCAACAGGCAAAAGGCACATAACGCAAAATCCAGCAGGTATTCTACACGCATCATTCCTACAGTGGCTCCTGTTGTGACCCGTCTGAAAACACTTACTGCAAGTCTTCTTGTTCCAAGGACAGTTAGCAGTAATGTGGCTGTGCGGTTCACGATTTCCAATAATCAGGCAAAAAGTGCAGCAACCATCCTGTGCAATCTCAGCGATCTGCAAACACAATGATTGGCAGTATTGTTTGAACACGTCGTATTGAAACACGGAATCTGTAGTGTCTGAAACAGCACTTGTCTGACCAATACCATCGCACAGTTTAAAGCAGTCAGCAGCCAGTGAGGCTGATACTCTCGATGTGATTATAACCTGTGCCATTTCTTTCGCACGAACATCCTTATTGCTGCAAATGATTGAGTTCAGCTGCGCAACAGTCGTGAAAAGGACACAGGTTCCCGGCCTTCGCAGTCTCCCAATAATCTGTGGTAGGCCAACCGTCAAGGCGCATTGGCAATGCACATTGCGCGCGCATACATTATTCTCACTTGCACAAAACCTTCCACACTCCAAGTTGACCGCACAATCACTATGTGGGACAAACCTTCGACATTGACTCCGGATGCTACACATGACGTTACAACGGATATGCGATTGAGGTTTTGTCTACGCTCAGAATGACAAACTGCTACTTGATTGGGGTATATCTTTTTCAGCAGTTCCCCAAAGAATTCAGCTTCTGCTATTGTCATGCAAAAGATTAGAATCCTCGTTGAGTCAATCTTCATTAATTGATCCACGTAAGATTGCAGTCCTGCCACAACTCCCTGCTCCTTGGGCGAAAACCTGCAGGACACAGCAACGTCATCTCTTTTGCACGATAGCCTCAGCTCACTATCAAATTTGACACCCAGCATCCTTTCTACAGCAGGCTTGTCACGAGGACGTAACGTTGCTGTCATTGCTTTGATCCTCACTAACGGGCAACTGGCACACATTGACCAGAACAGTCGAAAAGTTCTGTATTTGTGAAGTATTATGTCAACTTCGTCAACAAAACAGAATCCCAAACGTCCATTCCTTTCCAGGCACTGAAAGAAGGATATCATGGCTTGAGTAGCGTGCTCAAAACTAGCAACAACAACGTTCGCATCCAACGCTGCAGATGCAAAATCAGTGTTAATTGAATTCCAGAACCTCATTCTCAAACGATAATCTGCTTGAGCTTCTTTGAAAATGTCTTCCTGAATCGCCAGCAATGGAACAAATATAACGTTGCAGACATCGCGAGATATCGCGTCCATAAGAACAACCTTGGTCTTGCCAGATCCAGTAGGAAGCACATAAAGAGAGTGATCGTTCTGTTGTGAATTCAGATGTTTGATCATTTGGGCTTGATTTTCTCTTGGTGCGGAATCTTTGATTTCCCTGTCTTGACACATTTGCTTAGGATGCAGAGCCGGTGAAGTCACCACACCAGGATAGGGCTGCGTTTCTGCTTGGGATATTGTGATTTCTGCCTCATCTGTACCTGTCCAACTGAATGTCAATATTTTGCTTGTCTATTAAGCATTACCGTCGGTACCATCGTGTAAAATTCTTCAACATCAACGTCATCATCCACACGAACAATTGCAGCACTGAACGAACTGCCGCTCACCTCCCGTTCGGCGCTTGTTGCTTTCTGAACTTTGCATGTCTTGGCACATTCGCTTAGGTTGCGGAGCCGTTGAAGTCACCACACCAGCACAGAGCCGGGTTTCTGCTTGAGAATTTGTGATTTCTGCCTCATCTGTACCTGTCCAAATGAATGTCAATATTTTGCTTGTCTTTCAAGCATTATCACCGGCACCATCTTGTAAACCTCTCCAACATCAACGTTATCATCCACACGAACAGCAGCAGCACTGGACGAACTCCCGCTCACCTCCCGTTTGGCGCTTGTTGCTTGCTAAATTTTGCGAACTGTCCTTCTTTTGCGATGAACTAGAACCAAGCACATTTCTGTTCCATAATTGACTATATCTCCAACATTGCTCCATTCTGTCAGCGTCAATATGGGGCAGGTCTTCCCCTAGGCCCTTGCCGTATACTGCATTTGATGTGCCCAGCCCGTGATTCGCGTAGCACAAGAGTGGATTTGCAGGAACAACCGATTCCAAAAGACATCCTTCTTTTCGAGCATAAGATTCCAGCACATGTCTCATATCGTTAATTGTAACATCCAAATTCTGAGAAATGAATTCTTCTTGAAAAATCTTTCCAAGATTCTTACCGTCAACTGGCTTCCCTTTGTTAATCAAGAAACAAACACGGCTATTTGTTTGCGCTTCAGGTCCAAATTCGGGTATATCCTGAACAATGCAACATTCGAAGTGTTTCACAACAATCATGTAGGTCGCAACCAGGCTAGAGAGTTCGTCATCGGCAAAACAGGCAACTTTGTCTCGAGGTATTCCTGCACCTCCTGATTTTGAATATGTATTCACAATTGCTATCAACCCCCTGAGGAAACGCACGTTACGTTCATGGTTGTTGTCAGTGTTGGCAACGGTCCAGCTGCTTATTTCTGTCAATCGAGCAGATGGACCGCCCGATAAGTATAATGCTTTGACAAGTGTCTTGCCTAGAGAATAAATTTGACCGCAGAAACTCTTTTTTGTTTTGACACTTGATGCTTTTACCGCTTCGAAATTTTTCGTGACACCTGGATATTTTTCACAGTACTCCCGAAATATAGCGCCGTTCATGGACATAATACCCTCACCAGCCTCTTTTGAGTTTGGGTCACGACATCGGAGCTTCATCTCTTGGGTTATGTTTTGGAAACCAATTGATTGCATAATATTGTGGCACCGAGCCACTAAATTCTTGTACATGAGTTCCATTGAAGACTTGGACACTTTGACATTGCCTCTGATTGTCACCACTTCCACATCACCCTCGTCATTCCACTGTATCCTGCAATCAAGTGGTTCAAGGCATGTCGCAGCGAACCGCTTCAAACCTTGAAGAGCTGAATACGCAGACTCAACCTGTTCATTCAGAAAGTTCAAAGACATCATTTCATCATTCTGGGGATCAAATTCTTTCAAACACTTCAAAATATAAGCTCCTCGCAATCCATAAATCATGTGAACAGCCGCGTGACGCACGAAATCAGCTGTTCTATTCATAGGGCCATTGGGAGCTACCACATAGAATAAATTGATAAACATCGATGCTGAAAATCCTTCTACGCACTGGGGTTGCTTCATGGCTTCAACTAAAATATCATCGACCGCTTTGCAGCGCTCATTTGAAGAAACACTGTGATTTGAATCTACACTGTACTGGAGTTGTTTACACGCTGCTTCAAAGTGTTCTCCATAAGTGGCAGTATTGATTGCATAGAATATAAACCTAGCAATTGAGCGAGCATAGGCTCTCACTGAATCCTCGCAATTGAGACAACTAAATCCTGCAATCTTCAAAATTCCAGTGTGATCTCGCGTTGCAAATTGGCGCACTTTGTACCTGGTTTCGTCTGTTGCTTTTGCAACTCTCTTCAGAAACAATACGGCATCGTCGAAGAATTTGAGTTCCTTGCCTATTCTTCGCATTTCGAAGCCTGGATGACCTTGAACAAAATGTTGATACTTATCCAAGAGGCGCATTGTTCCTTCAAATTTGGACATATATCTGAAACCTGACATTGTAAATTTGGACAGTACGAGAGAATTCAACACATCGACTTTGCGTACCCATCTCCACCGTGACTTATGCATTTGTTTCTCTGCGTCAACCCACTCTAGATTCTGCTCATCTGGTACAATTTGGTTCAAATGCTCTGATTCGTTTCTGACATGCTCTTGCAACATCTTCCGAGATCTATAAACAACAACGCATGATTTTGGACAAAATGGACAGATGCAGCACTTTTCCTCGATGGACAGAACTGTTTCACCGTCATTAACGACAGACTTTGGTTCATGGCCTGCTTCCATTTTTCCTTAACAGTTCCCACGCATGTGTCATTTTGCATATGGGCATCAAAAGAAGCATGATTGGGAGCCCACCACTGCTTGCCTTGGTTCATTGCAGGTCTCGGATTGCGGTGTAGAACAATCACTCAAATTCAAAATTCAAATATAACATTGTTCAACCAGTGTTGTTGATGTGAGATACGCACAACAAGAAATTCAACAAGTTATGCTAGGCTTTTGGGTATGAAGAACTATCGCAAGGCCTTTTCCGGCCCTAATCGTTTCATCCAGTCGTATACACATCACCGAGACAGCCAACTGAACCACCGCACAGCTAGGCTTTTTTGCTTGCCAAAATGTGATTTGCAAGGTCTTTCGGTAAGGCTGATTCGCAAGGTTGTTTATTCGAATTGCAACTTCAACAGTATTTCGGTTCAAGTTTGAATTGAATTGCCTGAAAACCCCCAGCCATGTGAACGAATCCCACTAGGCTTTTACAGGTTCAAAAGCTGTTTCGCAGCCTCGCAGTGTCCCACACGGAACACACCGGCCCTATACGTTTCATCCGGTCTTTTTTAGACAACCAAATGAAATACCATTGCGGAACGAAACGCACTAGGCTTTTTCAGTTGTGATCGCTGTTGCAAGGCAAGAGTACTACGCCTCTCAAAAAAGTCCCAACTGACCACCATCTGCCAAATTTGAGTGTGTTCCATGTTTCCACAAAGGCGGCTTGCGTGCGGTGTTGCGTCAACGGTATATCTGTCATTGATGTATCACAATCTCAGACCGCCTCCAGGACAGCATGGGGAAGACTACGGTTCTTAAACCATGCAAAAATGGCCTAGATTCATTCTTTTTAAGCTGTCTTAAACTGAACCAAACCGATGGCTCAAAGCGATAACGACGGCGACAACGCCCCATCGGACAAAGCTCCCGATGCCACTCGCACTTGTGAAGATGATAACGACGATGCCCCCTTGGTCACACTTCCCGAAAATGCTCGCACTTATGAAGATGACGACGACGATGCCCCTTTGGTAAAGCAGGCGGCCGACACTCACGATATGCAGTCAGATAACCTCAATGCTCCTGTAATAAAGCAGCCAGCTGCTGCTGATCTTTTGGATTTCGACTCCCCACCTCCCAAGGTACCCTGACCCGTACCATCTGTCGGTTTGAACCCTTGACACTTCTTCTCCCTTTTGCACTGCCTCCCCTTCCAACTTTGGCCGCCCAAAAGTTTCGTATGCGTGCCCTCAAACCAGCTCTTGCAAATCAAACGCCTTCCCCAAGCCCGAAAGTCAAAAGGGCTGTCCCTTCTTCTCCTGGCGTGATCCAGTCACTTCGTGGCCTTGGGCTCGCATGTCCACTGCTCGAAACACAAGCCGTCGAAGTGGATGCTGATGGAGAATCGCAGAGCGGTTCCGAAAACAGTGAAGATGACCAACATTTGTCGAACCTGTCATGCGTCACAGATGGTACATATGTGCCACATCCAGCCGTTTCTTTTATTGTGTAACACCTCAACTGTTGCAGGCTCTTACTCGGATGGCGACAGAGACATCTACATCGCAAGCTTGGGGAGTCAGGCTTCAAACTACGGGTTTGGTCCCCCTATGGCCCGGACCAGGCGAGGATCCTTCAGGTCCAGCTACGATCCGTCCATTCGTCTTAGGGCTGGACCAAACTTCAGAGGAACTGTGTGTCCAGAAGGGCACATGTGCAGGTTCAAAGAGTACGCTGCGATACGGTTTTGCGATGAGTGTGTCGCCGAAATCGCTGCTGGTTCAGTGGGAGAGCGCTGTACCCTGTGTGATTTTGACCTTTGCCCCCAATGTTCATCAAACTCTCAAGCCAAAATTACGAGCGAAGCAGGCAGCACTACCGTCAATCCTGTTCAAGATGGCTCTTCCCCCCCTTTAAGCAGTGTCCATGTTGCCACCGTCCCTTCCAATACAATCCCAGCCCTCAGTGAAATTGTGAGCGAAGCAGGCGAAGAAATCGACACTCCTGTTCAAGATGGCTCTTCACCACCTGCACCCAGTGTCCATGTTGCTGCCATCCCTTCCAACGAACTCCCATCTCTCAAAATTCACCCATATTTTTTGCATAGGCCACGCATAATCACCGATACAGCATTACCCGAGGTGACAGTGCCAGCCACTCTGCCGGTTGACAATGCATCATGCGATGCATCTTCGAACACATCCACAGCCCCGTCAGTGATAGCAACTTGTCTTTTGCCAGCACTTCAGGTTACCAACCTTACCCCAGTTTTGCCCAAGTGTAGGTTGGGAGTGCACCGGATGAAGCTTACAATTGCGCCGAAATTAAAATCTGGCGCTTTGTCGACTTCCACTGTAACTTCACCATCAGCAGCACTATGCGGCAAAGCGCTTTTACAAGTGGCTTGCTCCAAAGCATCCGCTCCAGCAGCATCCGTAACTCCAGCTTTCAAATTGGCGTCGTTTCTGGCGGCATCGGTACTGCCTTCGGCAGCAGCTACAGCTGCTACAGGACAACCTGCTTCCTTTGAATCAGCATCACTTCCGGCGGCAGTGCCACTGCCATCACCAGCAGCACAAGCTGCTTCAGGTCCCGCAACCTCCAACCGTTCATCAGGAGCAGCAACACCGACATCACCACCATCATCAACGCGAGAAGCGGCTGCATCATCGCCTCTATCCCCTGTCTCCAGTTGGGAAGCATTTCAGGACAATGTTCGCCGGAATCCTGGGAAAAGGTTTGGTATCAGCCTTGGGATTCAATGCAATGTCCCCGACCTGCTTTTTGTGAACGCACGCGTTCCACAAAACAAACCACCATATGTGCACTCAGCACCTTTTTCAGACAGACGAGAACCCACGTTCGAACTTCCGGTGCGCGAGGGCCAGCGAGGAAACACGTATGATTTGGGCAACGCACTCTTGAAACCAGTTGCCGTTTATGTCCAAGGAGCCCAAGTCGTCCGTCAACCAAGAGATGGCCATTGCCTGTACCACGCCCTGATTCATGGCCTGGGTCACACCCTGTCGATTTTGGATCTTAGAAAGGAGCTGAGCGAATTTGTACGGAAAAACCCTGGCCTCATTGCTCACGGGCATCCGCTATCCACCTGGATTATGTGGGAGTGTCATTGCAGGTGTGTGTGTGTGTGTGTGTGTCAGTGTGTTTGCCATTAACGTTTAAACGTTTTGCTTCAGTGTTGACGAGTACGCAAGAAAAATGCTTTCTGATCGTGCCTGGGGCGGCGGCATTGAACTGTTCGCCTTCAGCCACTCCCGGCGTGTGAACCTTCACGTCTATCGGGTATCAATCTGCATGTTTTTGCACTTTAACATAGCTGTTTTTGACTACTCTGTTCGATCATGCAGATGTGCTTAGAAGGGCACGGATTCAGAAGAATGCGTTGTTTTAACATTGAAGGTGCTGAGCGCACCATCAGCGTTGCTTCATGGCACGGTAACCACTACGATTTCCTTTTTTTGCGTCCTGGTAATTTGGAATACTAGACTCACGCCTCATTTGTTTTTGCATTCGAATATAATAAATACTTGTATTTTTGTTGTAACAACAACACCACCACCACGTACAACATCATTACCACCAACATGAGCAGCAAGAGCAACCAGGGTGGTTACAGCTTGGTGGCTAGAGCTTGGTGGCTAGAGCTTGTTTCTTTTCAAGCGCACGACGGATCAAATACAAATAATAAAACATTGCATTTATTGCATCAATTTTACATGTTTATGGAGGTAATGTCATTGAACATGATGATGATGATAATTAATGATGTCGATGACACGATGATGATGATGAAGGCTAGACGGAGGGAAAAAAAACCTCCTGCAAACTGGGCAAAGTTACACAGTGAAAGCATTTGTTGACGATAGCCTGCAATTCTTCAGCGTCGTCCAGTTCCGCATAAGCAAGAGCAGGGTTTGGCACCTCGCTCCCGGATTGAAACGCCGAATTGCGTTGAGCAAGTATGGCCTGGTTGTCGCTGTGTGCAGTGCCCGGATATTGGCGCCTGCTGGCCGGAGACATGTAACGCCGACAATTGCGGACTCCGTTGTCTTCATCTTCAGCAGAATCGTTACTGAAACTGCTGCTGCTGCGTGAGCGTGGATCAGGAGTAGCGACTTTCACGACTTTTCTGGCCGGAGACATGTAACGCCGACAATTGCGAACTCCGTTGTCTTCATCTTCAGCAGAATCGTTACTGAAACTGCTGCTGCTGCGTGAGCGTGGATCAGGAGCAGCGACTTTCACGACTTTTCTGGCCGGAGACATGTAACGCCGACAATTGCGAACTCCGTTGTCTTCATCATCAGCAGAATCGTTACTGAAACTGCTGCTGCTGCGTGAGCGTGGATCAGGAGCAGCGACTTTCACGACTTTTCTGGCCGGAGACATGTAACGCCGACAATTGCGGACTCCGTCGTCTTCATTGTCTTCATCATCAGCAGAATCGTTACTGACACTGCTGCTGCTGCGTGAGCGTGGATCAGGAGCAACGACTTTCACGACTTTCGCATGTTTTTCGACGGCAGGTTGCATCGCTTGATAGTCTCGTGCTCCGGCTAGGATTAGATCGCAGAGAGAGCGTTCTTCTGCTCGAAATCCGTATTGGGCTAGAGGATTGATCGCTTCGTCTTGTCTATCTGCCGAGTGGTTACCCAACCGTTTCCACACCTTCCCCTCAGTGTGAAAACGCTTCTGCCCACGCCTCATCAGCCGTCGACATGAACATCATGAGTCACACTAGGTCCCCTATTAACATGCACCTTGTGAACCGCAACTCGCAAGGCCCTTCCTAAAAAATAATTTTTTTTTTACTAAGTGCAACTTTAACAGTATTTCGGTTCAATTTGGATTGAATTGTCGTATGTGCCCCCTCAGAGTTTTGGGCAGCCCTTAAAACCCCCAGCCATGTGAACGAATCCCACTAGGCTTTTACACTGTTTTACAGGTTCATAAGCTGTTTCGCAGCTCGTTGTCGTAGAACAGACTGCAGAGCCTTTTTTCCTCGCAGGCGCTCTCCCCGTGTCACCAGTTCTCCGGCGACCGCCTATGTCCTTGAACCTGTAGCGCCACATCGCGTACGCATGTTGATGTACAATGAATGCAGTCGATGATTGAATGTATTACATTCCGGTTGTTGTGTGCCAGGCACCCTACCTCTTGTTTGCGCATGAACATTTCTTTGCGGAAAGAAGTGTCTGGAAATAGCTTGACTTCCAGCAACGTTTTTACAGCGAATTCTGGGTACTTTTTGGCGCACTCAAGGTTTCGACCACACGCAATATTCGAGTTTGCCATGCGCAGTTGTATAGACCACGGAGAGTGCAAAAGTTCCATTCAGTGCACCCCTCGAAAGGGCCTCAAAGAACCCATACATAGTTAGTACGCAGCTGAGGTCGCTGCCTCCTCATGTTGATTTGGTGTTTGACAATAATACTGACAATTTATTTCTATCTTTCAGGATAGTCATCACCATAGTACGCTGCATGAAACAGCGTTTTGCACAGAAGACACCAGCCTTTCTGTCTGCCATGCTCGCAAAGACTACCTCCCCCACAAATCTTGCACCTGTACAAATTTTCATTCGCAAATTTGAAGAGGGTACTCAATGTGACGCACCTCGTTTTCCTTTTGTCGTGTTGGCACCGCTTGTCACAATGTTGGACAGGTACTGGCCTGCTGGCCTCCTTCACCTTATGCACAGACGGGGATATATTTGGCGCTCGCACTTGTGCCACCGCAGGCGCCTGTGCGCGCAAGTACGATGGTGCTGACGTCGTTATGATCGCAAGGTTGTTCTTGTCCGGTGACGCTGGTGATGGTGCTCCCGTACACAAAGTTGACGGTGTCTTTGAATGACTGTGTCTGCTCATATATTTTGCAGGCGCTGGTAACGTTGAGGGTGACGGCTGCGCTTCAAATAGCGTCGCCCTGTCCGACGATGAATTTTTAGCTACAATACTGGGCATGTTGGAATAGATAGTCGGGGCAGCGGCTGAATTAGTTTTAAGTGTTACCGGTGCTGAATCATGCAGCCACAAACATTGAACATGTTTGTGTGGTACTTGTACGATGTCTCTGTTGCACATTGACATCCGCTCATCCTCAGACAGCAGAACCTCCAAGTGCGCTTCCCCAGTTGTGCTGTGAACTCCACTTCTGAGCACACATCCACGTCTCCCCTTATAAGGGCCTTCAAGAATCTGGACTGGCCTACTATAACTGTCACGAATTCTACGTTTGTTGCCGAAGTACCCGATCATACGCAGCGTCTGGAAGTTCAGCCTCTGTGTCACGGCACGAATAAATTAAAGTGCAATTGAACTCTCTAGGACGGTTGCACGAAGTCTGCGGTTATATATATCCGATGTTATATATATGCGATGGCCACTATCTTGCAGCTGCACACATATTCACGGTGCACAAACTGTCGCCGCCGCTATATATGCAGCAGTGCGACTGCTGGATAACAGGACGCCGTCACGGCAACACTCGGCCAGAATGATGCAAAGAGTGAGGGTCCCTATAGACAGACTTTCAACCATGTTTATTTTGATGCAATTTTGGCTTTAGTTTTTGGAACATGATGGACTTTGAATTGACGTAATGAAGAGCGGTGGTCAACAATGAAAAAGCCTCAAAAAAGGACTAAGAAAACGAGTAGGCAGCCTACTTCCATCTCAGTGACAACTACATATGTAAACAAACCGAATTTCGGTACTAGTACTGATACCTTTTTTTCGCATGCAATTCAACAATTCCGGGATTTTCCGCTTGCGCTGCGCTGCTGCTGCACTCAAGCCGCACAGGTGCCGGTGTGCGATATCGCCCCGCGGCTGCTTCACGAGCTCCATCGAATGCAGCGCACAGGTTAATGGAATTGCAGGTGGCTGCCCCCGCAATACAGCGCCAACACTACTGCACGTCACACTGCCACAGCTTTCAAGTCGTCCGCGCCGGGGGAGAGTAGCCGCGTGCGCTGATGGAGGTGATTGGCGTGTTAGTTGCAGCGTCGCGCTGACACGTCATCCTTTGCCTCGCAGCCCTGCGCGTGTTTACCGTGCGTGCTGCAAAAAGTGCAGCGCGGCCTGATGCACATAAGCCGCACACGTCACAACCGCCTCTGCTACCGTATGGCGGCCTCCGCTGCTGTCGTGCTGCATACTGGCCGACGATGAAGTCGCAGCTGGTGCAACCCCCCCCCCCCCCCCAATCCCCCCCCCCCCCCCCTCCACCCCCCACCCCTCCCCACCCCACCCC
>Ga0194129_10003641_pt1 | contig 21287 bp, 22 predicted proteins | sample TA2KigCa35mmetaG_FD_150862 | JGI IMG/M metagenome (GOLD analysis project Ga0194129, IMG submission 150862) | Freshwater microbial communities from Lake Tanganyika, Tanzania - TA2015038 Kigoma Deep Cast 35m | ecosystem: Environmental > Aquatic > Freshwater > Lake | place: Tanzania: Lake...
TCAAGATTAGGTTTCCCACTGGTTTACCAGGTAAGACCCCCAAGAGACTATTGGGTTGATAGGCCGGAAGTGGAAGAGGCGCAAGCCTTGCAGCTGACCGGTACTAATAGGTCGAGGATTTAACTACAACAATAAAAAATTTGAATCGCGTTCACTGTGTGGTTCCCGAGCTACGGTCGGGGATAAAAATAATTTACATCTAAAGTGTAAAAATTTTATCTTGACTTGATAACTCAATAATGTTTCGGCGGCCTTAGCGTAGGGGAAACACCCGGTCCCATTTCGAACCCGGAAGTTAAGCCCTATAGCGTCGATGGTACTGCAAGGGGGACCTTGTGGGAGAGTAGATCGCCGCCGGACTCAATTTCATAATAAGCCTCATCTGTGTCTTCAGGTGGGGCTTATTTTTTGTTTCATCTTGAGCAAAATAGGCTTAAGAAAGCAGCCAAACTCAATGTTTTTAGATACCTTAGCGCTATGGAGAATGAGCAATCAAACACCCAAGCGATCAACTTGGAGCAGATAAAACAGCAGATCAAGAGTATTAATGATCTTCCAATTAGCCAGCACAGTGATCAGTTTGAGCAGATCCATGGGAGCCTACAAAAGGCTTTAACTAATCTCGACGGAGTTTAGAAAAAGATGAAGACCCGGCTGGATGCTGAGCTGGTCAGAAGAGAGTTAGCCCGCTCTCGTGAAAGCGCAGTTGAGTTAATCCAATCTAAAAAAGTAATGGTCAATGGGATGATGGCCAGTAAACCAGCGACTCAGGTTGATTCTCAAACCTCAATTACAGTAAAAGATGATGTTGATAAATTTGTTTCTCGGGGTGGCAATAAGTTAGCTGGCGCATTTGATCATTTCACTAAGCTGCAGGTTAATAACAAAGTAGCATTAGATGCTGGCGCATCAACTGGCGGCTTTACTGAAGTTCTTTTAAAGCGCGGGGCAAAGCAGGTAATCGCTGTTGATGTTGGATATGGACAACTCGCCTGGCAGCTGCAAAAAGATGATCGGGTAACAATCTTGGATCGAGTCAATGTTCGCACACTGACCAAACAGCAGATCCAAACAGATCTTGATTTGATAGTTGCAGATCTTTCCTTTATTTCATTAAAAACTGTCTTGCCCGCTTTGATTGAAATTTCAAATCAAACTACTGATTTTTTGTTGATGGTTAAACCACAATTTGAAGTGGGCAAGGATCGGATTGGAGCAGGTGGAGTAGTTCGAGATCTGCTTGAGCGAAAGCTGGCGGTGCAGAGTGTGGCAGATGCGGCTTTTTCGCAAGGTTTGGGCTGCTTTGGCGTGGTGGCAAGTCAATTACCTGGTCCAAGCGGCAATGTGGAGTACTTCCTGTGGTTGAACCGCGCAGCACCTGCACTATTAGAAGTAGATTTAGATCTTGCAATTGAAAAGGGGCCAAAGTGAGTAAGGGTGTTAAAGCATTATTGCTGGTGATTCATCCTAGTCGGCCTGAGGCTAAGAAGGCCGCAGTTGAACTTGCACAATTGCTAACAAAAAAATCGATTCAAGTTTTCTCCTCGGTGGAAATACCGGGAGCGGTAAGTTTTCAAGAGCAAAATGTTGAGATGGCGGTTGTACTAGGTGGAGATGGCACAATGCTAAGGGCGGCTGAAATATTTCGTGGTCGAAAGGTGCCAATTCTCGGTATTAATTTAGGTCATGTTGGTTTCCTAGCTGAGATTGAAAAACCTTCCCTAGCTGAGGTTGCTGTGGCAATCGCTACCGGCTCTTTTACAGTTGAAGAGCGAATGAGTTTGAATTATAAGTTGATTCGAGAAAACAAAGTAATTCAATCTGGTTGGGCGTTAAATGAGGTGTTGGTTGAACGTAATGACCACCAGATGATTGATACCTTTGTGCAGATTGACCACCGGCCATTATCTCGTTGGTGGTGTGACTCAGTTATTTGCGCTACCCCCACTGGTTCAACCGCCTATGCATACTCAGCAGGAGGTCCGGTGGTCTGGCCTGAGGTGGATGCATTGTTGTTACTACCACTTGCAGCGCACGCTCTCTTTTCTCGGCCGATGGTTGTATCACCAAACTCAGAGATTGTTCTGGATTTGGCAAGTGATTCAGCAGATCTTAATGCGGATGGCATACGAAGAGTTAAGTTGATCCGTAATGATCGGGTGGTGTTAACAAGTGATAAGGAGGATGTTTTACTAGCACACATCAAATCTGCCACCTTTACCGATCGATTGGTTGCAAAATTTAAGTTACCAGTTGAGGGTTGGCGTGGCGAGTAAGAAAAGTTTCCTAGAGGAGATTTCAATCAGATCTCTAGGTGTAATTGATTCATCAAATATTGAGTTCAAGCCAGGATTAACTGTACTTACTGGTGAAACTGGGGCTGGAAAAACTATGGTTCTTACCGCCCTTGGATTGGTATTGGGCAGCAGGTCAGATGCAGATTTAGTACGACAAGGTGAAGAGCGGGCAGTTGTTAGTGGAAAGTTTTCGATTCCTGCTGATATAGCTGAACAAATCAATCAATCGGGTGGTCAGGTTGAGGATGGATCAGTCGTAATTAGTAGAACAGTTAGCACAGCTGGAAAATCAAGGGTGTTACTTGGCGGGGTTGTTTCATCTACCACAGCTATATCAGCCTTTGCCTCCTCCTTGGTTGAGATTCACGCTCAAGCCTCTTCATCAAAGTTAACTAAGAATGCAGTTGCTCGTGAGCTGCTGGATCGGTATGCAGGTTTAAATCTTGACAGCTATCGCTTGATTTATGAGCAGTATCATCAATTACTAGATCGAATTTCCCAATTGCAAGAGCAGCTAAGCAAAGCAGACCAGCAAATTGCAGAACTTAAGGATTTGGCAGATTTATTTTCCAAACTCAATCCTAGACCAGGTGAGTTAGCTGAGATCGATAACGAGATTGCCAAATTAGGTTCAGTCGAGGCGCTTAATCAAGCAGTTTCTACTGCACTTAATTTATTAGAAAATGAAGAGTTATCTGCTATCAATATGTTGATGCAGATGCGAAAAAATTTAGAGCAGGTCACCGGACGAGATAAAGCATTAGATGAAATTACAGAGCGGTTTACCGAGAATTTACTTAATCTTCAAGATCTGGGCAGTGATCTAAATTCATATCTTTCAAATCTTGAGGCAGATCCAATGAGATTTGAGCAGCTACAGGAGCGAAAATCTGCGCTCAACTCATTAATAAAAAGATTTGGTAAGGGCGGTGATAGACAGGTCGCCTTTGAGCAGCTTCTGCTTGATGGCAAAGGTGCCAAAGAAAAGATCGCTGACCTATCAGGTGGTGCCGAGCGGATCAGCCAACTACAGGTTCAGGCAAAGGAGCTTTTTGAGCAGATGGCGCAAGCAGCATTGGACTTGTCGAAAAAAAGAGGTGATGCGGCTAGAAAACTTTCAGAGCAAGTAAGTGAGGAGGTAAAACAGCTGGCGATGCCGAATGCAACTTTTTCTGTAGTGGTAAAGGCTGGTGATAGTAAGGATGTGAAGAGCTACTCCTCATTTGGATTAGATGAGGTGAACATCTTGTTTTCAGCGCACAAGGGAGGAGCTTTATTGCCATTAAACAAGGTCGCCAGTGGTGGTGAGTTATCTCGAGTTATGCTAGCTCTTGAGGTGGTTATCGCAGAGGCTGAACCAATTGGCACTTATATATTTGATGAGGTTGATGCTGGTGTAGGCGGAAAAGCAGCAGTAGAGGTTGGCAGAAGGCTTGCAAAATTATCTAAATCAGCTCAAGTAATTGTGATTACTCATTTAGCACAGGTTGCGGCCTGGGCTGACAATCATTTAGTAGTTAAAAAAAGTGAGAGCGGATTAGTAACCCAATCAGATGTAATTGAAATAAATCAGCATGAGCGCAAAGTCGAGATTGCACGAATGCTTAGCGGCCAAGAGGATTCACAAACTGCGCAGGAACATGCAGGTGAATTATTGGCGATTGTGGGGAACAACTGATACTCTAGTCTTCCATGACCGCCAATCATGTGAGTAAACATATATTTGTTACCGGTGGCGTCGCCTCAAGTTTAGGCAAAGGATTAACCGCTTCTAGCTTAGGAAGATTGCTGCGGGCACGTGGCTTGCGGGTGATGATGCAAAAGTTGGACCCGTATCTCAATGTTGATCCCGGCACCATGAATCCATTTCAACATGGAGAGGTCTTTGTTACAGATGATGGTGCTGAGACTGACCTAGATATCGGACATTATGAAAGATTTCTTGATACAAACCTTCATGGATCAGCCAATATCACTACCGGTCAGATCTACTCCCAGGTCATTGCTAAGGAACGTCGGGGTGAGTATTTAGGTGAGACGGTCCAGGTAATTCCGCACATAACTAATCAGATCAAGGATGCCATGAAGGCTATGGCCGGTGATGATGTTGATGTTGTAATTACCGAGATTGGTGGCACGGTAGGAGATATTGAATCGCTGCCCTTTCTAGAGGCGGCGCGGCAGATCAAACAAGATGTTGGTCGAGATAATGTTTTCTACCTACATGTCTCGCTAGTTCCCTATATGGGCCCTGCGGGGGAGTTGAAAACTAAACCAACCCAACACAGTGTTTCAGCTCTTAGATCAATCGGTATCACCCCAGATGCAATTGTGCTTAGAAGTGATAGACAGATTCCAGATTCGGTGAAGAAGAAAATATCGCTCATGTGTGATGTTGAGGTTGATGGTGTGGTGGCTGCAGTTGATGCACCCTCAATTTATGACATTCCAAAGGTGCTCTATGCCGAGGGGCTAGATTCCTATGTAGTTAAACGATTACAGATTAACTGCAAAGAGGTGGTCTGGGGTGAATGGGAGGATTTGTTAAAAAAGGTTCACCATCCAAAGCATGAGGTCACAGTTGCCCTGGTTGGAAAGTACATAGATCTTCCTGATGCTTATTTGTCAGTGACTGAGGCGCTGCGTGCTGGTGGCTTTGCAAACTTTGCTAAGGTCAATATCAGGTGGGTCACCAGTGATAGTTGCGCAAATGAAAAGGATGCGCAGACAAATCTAGGTGATGTGGATGCAATATGTGTGCCTGGTGGTTTTGGAGTTCGTGGAATTGAAGGAAAACTTGGCGCTTTAAAATTTGCTCGCGAAAAGAAAATTCCTACCTTGGGTTTGTGTTTGGGTTTGCAGTGCATGGTGATTGAAGCGGCTAGGAACTTAGCTGGTTTAGCCGATGCAAACTCTGCTGAGTTTGATGAGCACACCAGCAACCCGGTGATATCGACCATGAGCGATCAGATAGATATTGTCGCCGGAAATGGTCAGATGGGTGCCACAATGAGATTGGGGTTATACAAAGCTAATTTAATCTCCGGTTCAGTTGTTTCTCAGGTTTATGGAAAAACAGAAATCAGCGAACGTCATCGCCATAGATATGAGGTAAACAACCAATATCGAGATCAGTTATTAAAAACCGGCCTAGTTTTTTCTGGATTATCCCCTGATAAAAATTTAGTGGAGTTTGTTGAGCTACCAAAGCAGGTACATCCATACTATGTTGGAACTCAAGCTCATCCTGAGTTTTTATCTAGACCAACTAAGCCACATCCTTTATTTGCTGGCCTGATTGCCGCGGCGATCGAAAAGCATGGCAAGTGATCGATTAACAGATTTTTTCAATTACTTATCAATTGAAAAGGGATTAGCAGCTAATACAACTGCTGCTTATCGACGAGATCTGCAGCGATTTTTTCACTATTTATCGACAAATCAACTCAACTTTGATCAGATAACCCGTGATCACCTGATTGATTACGTTGCTTGGCTTAGAGGAAAAGGTAATAAGGAATTCAAGATTACTGAGTCATCTATTGCAAGAAATGTAATTAGCTTGCGAAGTTACTATGGATACTTGGCAAAAGAGCATGGTTATGCCAATCCAACAGTAGATTTTTTGCCACCTAAAATTGCTAAGCGCCTACCCAAGGCATTGACGATCTCGCAAATAATGGCAATCCTTAATTTAGTTGGCGATGATCTCATTTCGCTAAGAGATAAGGCGCTGCTTGAAATCTTGTATGCAACAGGTGCTCGGGTTAGTGAGCTAATAAATCTAAATTTAAGTGATATATCCGAAGTAGTAACCGGGAATGAAAAAATTACGACGATTAAGGTGAAGGGTAAGGGCGGCAAAGAAAGAGTGGTACCGCTAGGAAGCCATGGCATAAAGGCAATCGCCGATTATCTTTCTAGATCTAGACCGGCATTAACTAAAGTATCAACTCAGAAAGCTTTATTTTTAAATCAGAGAGGAGGCAGATTAACTAGGCAGAGTGCCTGGAGCATCGTGGCAAACCGCGCTGCAAGAGCGGGATTGTCTGAGATTGTTACCCCACATTCAATGCGCCACTCATTTGCAACACATCTTTTGGATGGTGGAGCAGATATTAGAGTGGTGCAGGAGTTGCTGGGACATTCATCAGTTACAACAACACAAATTTACACTTTGATCACTATAGATAAATTGCGAGAAAGTTACGCTACCTCGCATCCAAGGAGTAAGTAGTTTTACCTACCACGCAATCTTCTGGCAATAATGCTTTGATCGCCTTTGGCTTCAAGATCAGCAATTATGATCGAAAGTGACTCTCTTACTATTCGGCCACGATCTACCGCAAGACCTAAATCTCCACGTAATGCCAAGCGAGCTTGATCTAAATCATAAAGTTCATCGGGGGATAGATAAACGGTGATCTTCTCATCATGTCGCTCTCTACCACTTGGGGTTCGATCAAATGCATTTACACGTCTACGGGGAGTTTGACGGACTGTATTTTTACTTTTAGGAGCAGCAGCTGGGGTTTGGGTAATCTCCTCGGTGTTTTCACGTTGAGAAGGAACCGCACTTAAGGTAGCGGTGTTTCTAAATAACTCATCTGCTCCGGGCAAACTTACTCGACGACTCATTTAGCTCCTCCTCTGGCAATCAACTCTCTAGCTAATCTTCGATATGAGGCTGAACCTGTACTACTGCTTGCGTAGGCAGTAACTGGTACTCCCGCCACCGTTGACTCTGAGAACCTAACAGTTCTAGAGATTATGGTGTCAAAGACCTCATCTGGAAACTCTTTATCGATCAACTCCAAAACCTCTCGAGAATGGCTGGTTTTTCGTTCAAACATAGTGGCAAGAATCCCTAAGATCTTTAACTCTGGATTTGTATTCTCTTTAATCTTTTGAATTGTCTTTTTCACCAGTGACAATCCCAAAACAGCGAAGTACTCACACTCCATTGGGATTATTACGCCATTAGATGCAGTTAGAGCATTTACTGTCAAAGTACCAAGTGAAGGTGAACAATCAATCAAAATAACATCATATTTATCAAGAACTGGTGCTAGTAATTTTCGTAGCTTATGCTCTTTAGCAATCTCAGATACAAATGCTGCCTCGGCTGCTGCTAAATCCTCATGCCCTCGAATGAAATCCAAGCCTGGCACAGAGGATTTAAGTATGAAATCCTCCAACCTTGCCTCTGAATCATTAAGCAGGTACCAGATAGAGCCATACTGTTCGCGAAGAGCAGGCCCTTTGATTCCTAAGCCGGTAGTCATGGAGGCTTGAGAATCAAAATCAATCAACAAAACTTTTCTTCCAACCTCAGCCAGTGCTGCACCAAGATTTATTGCAGTAGTTGTTTTTCCAACTCCGCCTTTTTGATTTACTACTGATATAACTCGGGCATTTCCAGTTTCCGGAGTTTTAGTAGGCTCTGGAAAATTTAGTAGTTTCTTCCCCAAAACATCTGAGGTGGTAGCCAAACTCTCTTCACGAGGAATAGCGGTGGGCTTGTTTGTCGATTTAGCGTTTAACCGAGATGTCTGTCTAGCGTTTTTACCCATGGCCTGAACCTACGGTGGGGCATGTGCAAAGGCAAGGATCTGTGAAGTATCTTGAGCGCATGTCGCAAGAAAATTCATCCACAGCACCAGTGGTTCCGCCTTCTATTACTGATGGGCGGGTGGCTGGATTTTCCCTTCATTTAAGTAACTTTGATGGGCCATTTGATCTTCTGCTCCAACTCATCTCAAGACACAAGATGGATATAACAGAAGTGGCTCTCGGTGCGGTAACTGATGAGTTTATTTCATATATCAAACAGCTAGAAAATGCTGATCAAGGCTGGGATTTAGATAAAACTACTGAATTTTTAGTGGTCGCAGCTACTTTATTGGATCTAAAAGCCGCAAAGTTACTACCAAGTGGGGAGATAGATGATGAGGCCGATCTAGCCCTACTTGAGGCTAGAGATCTGCTATTTGCCAGATTGCTGCAGTACCGGGCTTTCAAGGAGATAGCGGCGATCTTTTCGGAGAGAATTGAACGTGAGGAGAAATCTTTTGCCCGCCTTGTGGCATTAGACCCACATTTTGCTCAACTCCTACCTGAGGTGCTGATCGGGGTTGGCTCACAAAGGTTTGCAGCCATCGCCAATCGGGTTTTGACCCCTAAAACCACCCCAGCTTTCAGTATTGACCATCTGCACCTACCGTTAGTAAGCGTAGCTGAGCAGGCAAGTAAGGTGGTTGAGCAGCTCCGGAGAGCCGGTGTTGCCAGCTTCCGAGCTCTTATTGCAGATGCTGAGACAACCCTAGTTGTGGTGGCACGCTTCCTGGCGTTGTTGGAGCTTTACCGAGAAGGGGTTGTGCGATTTGAGCAGATGGTTTCCTGGGGCGAATTGCAGATTACCTGGACAGGCACTGCATCTGGTGAGGTTAGAGTAAGTGATGAGTTTGATTTGCCGCCACAAACGATAGATGAGGCCGATAATGTCTGAAGTTGAACTGCACCGTTGCCTAGAGGCGATATTGATGGTGGTGGATGAGCCGGTTTCCGAGGTGGTTTTGGCTCAAATTATTGAGGCACCAACAGAGGAGATAAGCGCTGCGCTTAGAACACTTGCGGACAGATATGAGCAGGAGCAACGTGGTTTTGAACTCCGCCAGGTCTCTGGTGGATGGCGGTACTACAGCCATCCAGAGATGGCACCTTTAGTAGAAAAATTTGTCTTAGATGGTCAGCAAGCACGTTTGACCCAAGCAGCACTTGAAACTTTGGCGGTTATTGCTTATCGACAACCCATTTCTAGAGCTCGAGTCTCCGCAATTCGCGGAGTCAATGTGGAGGCGGTAATGAAAACCTTGGTTAATCGAGGTTTGGTTGAGGAGACAGGTATTGAAGGGGAGTCAGGCGCAGTTTTCTACAAAACTACCTCATTTTTCCTTGAAAAATTGGGCTTAAATTCGATCTCAGATTTACCTGCCTTGGCCCCATTCCTGCCTAATGTTGATGGCCTTGACGAGATTCTTTCCACTCTTACTGATTAACTTTCCGATTAACACTAGGGGCATGCCACAGGCGATAAACTAATCCGTGGCTTTAATCAGGTTAAATAAAATTATTGCAGATGCCGGGATCGCAAGCCGAAGAGCTGCTGATGAGTTGATTCTTGATGGACGAGTAAGTGTTGATGGAGTTGTTGTAAACACACTTGGAAACAAGTTTGATCCGATAATCAATCAGATTCAAGTTGATGGTGAGAGTTTAAACACTGTTAAGTCTAAAACTTATCTAATGTTTCATAAACCAGTTGGGATTATTTCCACCATGTCAGATCCGCAGGGGCGGGCAAATCTAGGTGACTATTTTGCAGACCGAAAAGATCGGATTTACCATGTTGGGCGGCTAGACAAGGAATCTGAAGGCTTAATACTTCTTACCAATGATGGGGAGTTGGCTCACAGGGCTACACACCCATCATTTGGGTTGACCAAGAAGTATCTGGTGGAGGTCGAGGGGGAGTTTGGTAAATCTATCTCAGATCAATTACTCAAGGGGGTTAGGCTGGAAGACGGATTAGCAAGAGCGCATTCGGTGACCCACCTTAGATCTATGAGCAGCAGCCACCATTGGATTGAGATCACAATCCACGAGGGTCGCTACCACATAGTCCGCCGGCTTGTAGAAAGCTTAGGCTTGAAGGTGCAGCGACTTATTAGGACCGAGTTTGGGCCCTTAGCACTTGGGGAGATGAAAGCTGGCAGACACCGAGTTCTGAATGAACAAGAGTTGGCAAATTTGTTTAAGGTTTTACACATTTAGCCATAAAGCAATAACCTCAAAGTGCATTTGTCGGTAAACCAATAATCATGATCCGACGAATAGCCTATAAATCGATATTTATGAGTGCGTTACTTTATCTATAAGTCTATATATCGATATTATGGCCTAAATTGAAAAACAGACAAAACCATATATTGATAACCATCAAGTCTATTTCTGGTTTTATCGGCACACAGTTTTATTTATTAAACAGCAATCATCTCAGAACGCTCTCTCGATACTATTCTCAGATGCGAATCAGAGGGATTAGGGGAGCAACTCAACTACAACGGGATAGCTCAGATGAGATGAGCGAAGTGGTCGCAGAACTACTAACTCAAATGTTGTCGGCTAATCAGCTGAGAAACGAGGATTTAATATCTGTGATTCTCACAGCCACACCTGATTTAACCTCGGATTTTCCAGCAGTTGCCGCCCGCAAAATAGGTTTGGGTAATGTCCCCCTTCTATGTGCCGTTGAAATAAATGTCCCATCTTCACTTCCACGAGTTGTGCGGGTTTTGATGCATGCCAATCTGGATCGAGAGTTAGATGAGGTTAAGCATGTTTATTTACGCGGAGCCACTGTTCTACGCAAAGATCTAGCTCAGTGATAAGGACGGTCAGGATTGTAGGAGCCGGATTAATAGGAACCTCGGTGGGCTTAAGACTTAAATCTGCTGGTTTATCGGTCGAAATTACCGATAAAGATCAATCGGCAATGAAATTAGCCCAAGATTTGATCAAATCTGAGCTGATAATTGAGCCAGACTTGATTGTTGTTGCAGTGCCTACCAAGATCAACTCTGAGGTAGTTATTCAACAGTTAAAAGCCAATCCAAACTCAAGAGTTTGTGATTTAGCAAGTATTAAGTCTGATCTTCTACTTGAGGTTGCAAAGTTTACAGAACTTAAGAAAAACTTCTTTTCACTTCACCCTATGGCTGGGCGAGAGTTTAGCGGGGCAGAGAATTCACGTGCAGATTTATTTGATGGAAGAGCATGGATAGCGATCACAGATTCATTTCAAAATTCAGAATCTAAAGGTATGGCTCAACAACTTGTGGATTTGTGCGGCGGCAGCCTCTATTGGCTCACATCGGCAGAGCATGATCAAGCTGTAGCTCGGATTTCACATCTTCCTCAAATACTAAGTAGTGCACTGGCATCGCAAATGTTAAAAATAAATGAAGAAAATCTCAATTTAGCAGGTCAAGGTTTGCGTGATCTGACCAGGTTAGCTAGCGCAGATACTGGACTCTGGAGCCAGATTTTGTTGGAAAATGAACGTGAAATAAAACCTGCTCTTATGGAAATGATACAGAGTTTGCAGCAATTGCTTAACAATCTAGATGCAAGAGATTTAAATTCAATTGAAAAATTTATTAAAGAAGGCAATCTAGGAAAAGCCAAGATTCCAGGGAAGCATGGCGCTAAAAATCGTGATTATTCTTTTTTGCCAGTAGTAATAGATGATAAACCCGGTGAATTGGCACGCATATTTAATGAGTGCGCGAAGATCTCAGTCAATATCGAGGATTTAACCATTGAGCATTCGCCAGGTCAGGAGACAGGCCTTATCACTCTTGCATTGTCAGCAAAAGATTGCCAAGCACTTAGCTCCCACCTGCAATCACTTCAATTTAAGGTTCATCCGATCAAAAATCGATAAATATCTTTATACTCTAAAGATAGACTTATCTCATGCCCGGCTTGGTTTTAGCGATTGATGGTCCAAGTGGATCTGGAAAATCATCCACGGCAAAAGCAATCGCAAAGCGAGCTAACTGGAGTTATTTAGATACTGGTGCTTTATATCGAGCAGTCACTTACATAGCTACACAAAATAAAGCATCTAATGAGGATCAGATACTAAAGTTGTTGGACAAAATCAACATTGTCTTTGATACAAACCCTTTGGATCCTCGAATTACAGTCGATGGTCTAGACATCTCTCAAGAGATCAGACTTGAACGCATAAATGATCAGGTGAGCAGGATCAGTGCCATGGTTGGGGTACGCAAGTTTTTGTTAGATATACAGCAAAGATATATCGCAGAAGCGCCAATTGGCATAGTGGTAGAGGGGCGAGATATCGGCACAGTTGTCGCACCGGATGCACAGTTAAAGGTTTACCTGCATGCTGATATCGAGGCAAGAGCTGCTCGGCGAGAGCAAGAGATGATTGAAAACATTGAAGCCAAAAACGTAAAGAAATCCTTGGCAAATCGGGACGAAATTGACTCAACTCGACTGATTTCGCCACTTACACAGGCGCAAGATGCTGCGGTCATTGATTCAACCAGGCTTTCACTACAAGAGGTGATAGATCAGATCTGGAAGTGGATGAAACAGCGCAATCTTCTTGGTTTGCCGACTGTGGCGGTAATAGGTCGACCAAATGTTGGTAAATCCACCTTAGTAAATCGGATGATCGGAAGGCGTGAGGCAATTGTTGAAGACACCCCGGGGGTTACTAGAGATCGTGTGAAATATGAAGCTGAGTGGAATGGACGAAGATTTTTCTTAATTGATACTGGCGGATGGGAGGTTAAACCGGAAGGAATCGCTGAAAAGATCACAGCAGGTGCAGAGACTGCAATTAATGAGTCAGATTTGGTGATGTTTGTAGTTGATGCACAGGTCGGATCCCTTGATGAAGATCAATCTCTCGTTGATTTATTACGCAAGAGCGGTAAGAAAGTTATCCTGGTAGCAAATAAAATTGATAACGCCGAAGATGAATCTGATGGTTACTCCTTGTGGAATCTAGGATTGGGTGAGCCATACTTTGTCTCAGCCTTACATGGTCGTGGCAGTGGTGATCTTTTGGATCTGCTGATTTTACAATTGCCAGAGGTTGGCTCCGCCCAAGTTGATGATGGATTTCGCCGAGTGGCATTACTTGGTCGACCAAATGTTGGTAAATCAAGTTTGCTCAATGTACTTGCTGGAGCACCTAGAGTTTTGGTGGATGATGCAGAGGGAACTACTAGAGATGCTGTTGATGAGTTGATTGAGTTTGGTGGATCAACATGGAGATTTATCGACACAGCTGGAATAAGGAAGAGAGCACATCAAGCAAGTGGTACTGATTACTACGCATCCTTACGAACCGCAATCGCACTAGAGCGTGCAGAGGTTGCATTAGTCATTCTTGATGCTTCCAAGATCCTTACCGAGCAAGATATACGTATTGTTTCCATGGCAGATGAGGCTGGCAAGGCGGTGGTTATTGTTATGAATAAATGGGATCTAGTTGATGAGGAGAGACAAGTTGAGTTAAATAAAGAGATAGAGAGGCAATTAGAACGTTACCCATGGGCCCAGCGAGTAAATTTATCGGCAAAGACTGGGTGGCATCGAGATCGTTTAGCGCCGGCACTTAGAACCGCACTGACAAATTGGGAAAAGCGGATTCCAACCGCCAAACTAAATGCATTCCTCGGTGAGCTGGTCGCAGCAAATCCACCTCCTGTAAGAGGAGGAAAACAACCAAAGATAAAGTTTGCCACTCAGGCAGGCACCTGCCCGCCAAAGTTTGTCGTCTTTGCCAGCGGCTTTTTAGAAAGTGCCTACCGAAGGTTTATCGAGCGAAGGCTTCGGGAGGTATTTGGATTTGAAGGAACTCCAATTGAGGTGGCGGTCAAGTTGAAGGAGCGAGATGATGCTTAATATCCCAAACATGCTAACACTTGTGCGGGCACTCGGGGTGCCGTTGTTTCTTTATCTATTCCTAGTAGCAGAGCAACCACTGGCAAGTTTTATAGTAATTGCCCTAGGAGCGCTTACTGATTACTTGGATGGCAAAGTTGCGCGGGCCTTAAATCAAAGCACCGATTTTGGTGCCAAATTTGATCCTGCGGTGGATCGGTTATATATCGCAGCTGTGATTATCGCCTTTGCAATTAAAGATTACCTACCTTGGCCGCTTGTGATCGCAATCATTGCGCGTGATTTACTGCTGCTTTTGGTTGTGATTTCGCAGCGGTTAAGAGGTGTTGCCTATATCGAGGTTACCTTCTTAGGCAAAGCTGCAACCTTTAACCTCCTTTACGCCTTTCCCTTCTTACTGCTACAAGATTTGTCGGTAATTGGAGTTTGGTGTTATCGAGCAGGGTGGGCCTTTGCTATCTGGGGTTTAACCCTGTATTTTTACACAGGTATCCAATACCTCTTGCGGGCGGTAAAACCAGTAAAAGTTAAGGACAAATAAAAGTAATGTCTTCAGTACCAGCCGAACTTAAATATACAAAAGAGCATGAGTGGATAAAAGAGTTATCTGCCACGAAATTTAGAATCGGTATCACAGATTATGCACAATCGGCTCTTGGTGACATCGTTTACATCCAGTTACCAAAACTTGGGTCAGAGGTCTCAGCCAATAAGGTTTGTGGTGAGGTTGAATCAACTAAATCTGTATCTGAAATCTACGCTCCGATTAGTGGAAAGGTAGTTTTAGCCAATCAGAAATTAGAAAGTAATCCAGAGGTGATCAATACCGATCCTTATGGGGATGGCTGGATTGCGGAGATTGAAATTTCAACACCATCCTTGCAAGAAGTGCTGTTATCTCCTGAGGAGTATCAAAGTTTGACCGCTTGACCAGTATTGATCAAGCCAATAGTGTGAGCCTCTAGTTGACGGTAATCCGACAGGGGGCGTGATGGCAGATAAAGCAACACCACCTAAAGATCTCACCTCCACCTTGAATTTGCGCCAACTACGTTCAATTCCCCAGGCAACTGTGACTACAGAACTTTTGAATTCACTTAGTGATGATCAACAAGAGGTTGTGAAAAATCTCCCAAATGGCCAAGGAATCTTGCTGATTCTCAAGGGTCCAGGTTCAGGTGCTAGATATCTTCTTGATGCTGCTGCCACCAGGATCGGTCGTGAGATAAACAATGATTTACACCTGGATGACATCACAGTTTCTCGTTCCCACGCAATGATCTCCAAAAATGACGGCTATGTAATCAAGGATTTAGGCAGCTTAAATGGCACCTATGTAAATGCAATTTCGGTTAAAGAGACCGCACTTGCAGCTGGTGATGAGATTCAAATTGGCAAATTCCATCTAACTTTGTTTATTGGAGAAAAATAGTGAGCGTTCCAGTAAGGGCCTATCTAAGTATTGGCGAGGTTTTAACAAGATTACGTAGTGAGTTCGCAGATATCACTATCTCTAAGATTAGGTTTTTAGAGTCTGAAGGCTTAATTGAGCCACAGCGGACTCCAAGTGGTTACCGTAAATTCACCACAAATGATTTAGAGCGCCTTAGATTTGTGCTACTTGCACAAAGAGATCAGTACCTGCCGCTGAAGGTCATTAAAGAGAATCTTGATGCGATGGATCGAGGTTTACAACCTGCTAAAGCTGTTGGGGGAGTTGCCACCCCGCGATTAGCTGCCAACGATGGGGTGCTCACTGCGGATTCATTTGCCAGCGAGAATGATCTACGCCTAACCAGAGCTGAGTTGTTATCTGCTTCAAATCTAAATGATGATCAATTAACTGAGATTGAGTCATATGGTTTGGTTGCAATTAGGGGTCGTCACTATGACTCAGATGCATTGGCGGTGGCAACGGCGGTAGCTGAAATATCTCAATTCGGAATTGGTGCAAGACATCTGCGGGCATTCAAAACTGCGGCAGATCGTGAGGTAGGTTTAGTTGAACAGGTAACTACACCTTTGCTGCGACAAAAAGGTTCAGAGGCTAAGGCAAGAGCTGAGGAGGTAGAGCGGGAGTTGGCTGCTTTATCAATTCGCTTACATGCAGCTTTAGTACGTGCTGGTCTGCACCGCGCAAAGTAAATCTGATTCCTTCATGAGTAATTATCATCCAGTTGAGGTGATGGGAGTTAGAGTTGAGATGCCATCCAATCAACCAATTGTGTTGCTCAAAGAGTTAGATGGTGTGAGATATCTGCCGATTTGGTTAGGTGCAGTTGAGGCCACAGCGATCGCATTTGCCCAACAAGAGGTTAAACCGCCAAGACCACTTACTCATGATTTGTTTAAGGATGTGCTGATTCAATTGGGTGCAACCTTAAGTACGGTCTACCTGACTGAGCTCAAGGATGGAATTTTTTATGCGCAGTTAAATTTCAAAGATGGTCCAAATGTCTCTGCCAGACCTAGCGATGCCATTGCACTTGCCTTGCGGGTGGGGGTGCCAATCTTGGCAAGTGAACAGTTACTAAGTGATGCCGGAATTGAGATCCCCGACCAGGCAGAGGATGAGGTTGAACGTTTTAAGGAGTTCCTAGACCAGATTAAGCCAGAAGATTTCCTAGGCTAAGTCCAACTCTCAACCTAGGCTTGAATCTTGCCGTGTCGCTGCCACAGTAGGCGATAGGGCTCTTCTACAATTTCCCTCTCCCCATAGAATTGAGTCCCCATGAACGCCTCATCTGATATTGGTTATAAAGGTGCAACAGCTTGTGTTGCGGCAGGAATCTCATATCGCCAATTAGATTATTGGGCTCGCACCGGATTGGTTGAACCAGGTGTAAGGGGTGCTGCTGGCTCTGGGTCACAACGTTTATATAGTTTTAGAGATATTTTGGTTTTAAAGATTGTAAAGCGGCTATTGGATACTGGAGTATCACTTCAAAATATTAGAACCGCGGTTGAGCATCTTCGCTCTCGTGGCGTCTCTGATTTGGAGTCAATTACCTTGATGAGTGATGGCGCATCTATTTACGAATGCACCAGTCCAGATGAGATTGTTGACCTTCTGCAAGGAGGGCAGGGGGTCTTTGGCATAGCCATTGGCAAGGTGTGGAGTGAGGTTGAAGGATCACTTTCTAACTTGCAAGGTGAGAATTTATCTGATGGCTCCCTTGTGGTTAGTGGTGAAACTAACGATGAGTTGGCCCAACGCCGAAAGCTCAAGGGCGCTTAAAACACTTAGACTTACGTCCCTCATTTATATCGTTTCAGGGGAGTGGTAATTATGCGATCTGATTTTGTCGATCGACATATTGGTCCCAATCAGTATCAGATTCAAACCATGCTTATGGAGCTTGGGTTTAATGACCTGGATACTTTTATCAAATCAGTTGTGCCTGAAAATATTCATATCAAAGGTGAGATTGAAAAGGTGCTCCCGAAAGCTATATCTGAAGTTTCGGCCCTAAATGAGATAAAAGAGATCTCGAGCGGAAATATAGTTATGAAAAATTTTATTGGTGCTGGTTATTACGGCACGATCACTCCGGCTGTGATTTTAAGAAATGTTTTAGAAAATCCTGGTTGGTACACCGCTTACACACCTTATCAACCCGAGATAAGTCAGGGAAGATTAGAGGCAATCTTTGCTTTCCAAACAGCAGTTACCGATTTAACTGGTTTGGCAATTGCTAATGCCTCAATGTTGGATGAGGCAACTGCAGCAGCTGAAGCAATGACTTTGGCTAGACGGGTTTGGCAGGGTTCAGATGATGCAGCTTTTGTAATTGATAAAAATCTGCATCCCCATGTAAAAGCTGTTATACACACCAGAGCTAAACCTTTGAAAATTGAAATATTAGAAAGTGATTTTTCTGACGAGATCAAGCAGGAGATCTTTGCAGCCCTTATTGCTTATCCTGAATCAACTGGCAAGGTAAAGGATATTTCTGCGATTATCAAGTCGGTTCAAAACAAATCAGCCTTAGCAATAATTGATTGTGATTTGTTGGCATTGAGTTTATTTAAATCTCCAGGGGAGTATGGAGCGGATATTGCTGTGGGATCGGCTCAGAGATTTGGTGTGCCAGTTGGATTTGGTGGACCACATGCAGGTTTTATGGCGGTAAGAAGTGGTTTGGAAAGATCACTTCCTGGTCGATTGGTTGGGCAATCTGTTGATTCTCATGGCAATTCAGCATTTAGATTAGCCCTGCAAACTCGCGAGCAACATATTCGTCGCGATAAGGCCACATCAAATATCTGCACAGCCCAGGTTTTACTTGCTGTGATTTCAGCCTTCTATGCAATGTGGCATGGACCAACAGGATTGAAATCAATAGCGAAAATTATCCAACAGCTTGCTTATGATTTTAGAGCCGCACTAAAGAGTTCCGGTTACGAGATTTCTGATTATGAAATCTTTGACACAGTTCTTGTTCCAACCAACAAGGCGCAAGAGATTATGGCCGATGCGAAGGCGGTTGGCATAAATATCCGTTTTATTGATGACAAACATCTAGCGGTAAGTTTTGATGAACAGTCCACAGTTTCAGATTTAGTGCTGCTGTTAAAGGTTTTTAAAGCCAAAGCGGTTGCTAGCAGTGATGTCTCACTTAAATTGGGACGCAAAACTGATTATTTAACACATCCAATTTTTAATACCTATCACTCCGAGACAGCGATGCTGCGATATATAAGGGCACTTTCTGATCGAGATCTTGCTCTAGATAGAACAATGATTCCGCTTGGTTCTTGCACGATGAAATTAAACGCCACCTCTGAGATGATCCCAATTACTTGGCCTGAGTTTAACTCTATCCATCCTTTTGCTCCTGTTGATCAAAGTAAAGGGTATGCAAAGCTGATTGATTCATTGAGCAAATGGTTGATTGCAGTTACTGGCTATGATGCTGTTTCCTTGCAGCCTAACGCCGGTTCGCAAGGGGAGTTTGCTGGCTTGTTGGCGATTAGAAATTATCTAGACAGCAAAGGCCAATCTCAACGAGATATCTGTTTAATACCTTCTAGCGCACATGGCACCAATGCAGCAAGTGCGGTTATGGCTGGAATGAGGGTAATAGTCATTGCTTGTGATGCAGATGGAAATGTGAGTCTGAGTGATCTTAAAGAAAAGATTGAACAGTATCGAGATCAGCTAGCTGCCTTAATGGTTACATATCCATCTACTCACGGGGTTTTTGAGTCTGCAATCTCAGAGATTTGCGAGTTAGTCCATCATGCAGGGGGCCAGGTTTATGTGGATGGTGCTAACCTAAACGCTTTAGTTGGTGTTGCCAAACCAGGAAAGTTTGGCGCTGATGTATCTCATTTAAATTTACATAAAACTTTTTGTATTCCACATGGTGGTGGGGGACCAGGTGTTGGTCCTGTGATTGCAAGGGCTCATTTAGCGCCATTCTTACCAAACCATCCTGCCAATCCAGCGGCAGGGCCATCGACCGGACCAGGACCGGTCTCTAGTGCACCTTTTGGTTCTGCCTCTATTTTGCCAATCTCTTGGATGTACATCAGGATGATGGGTGGCGCAGGCTTAACTAGAGCTACTGAGGTGGCGATTTTGTCAGCAAACTACCTAGCCAAGAAGTTAGATCCGCTATTTCCAGTTTTATATAAAGGTCAGAATGGGCATATTGCACATGAGTGCATTATCGACATTCGAGAGATAACTAAAAACACTGGAGTCACCGTTGATGACATCGCTAAACGTTTGATGGATCATGGCTTTCACTCACCAACGGTAAGTTTTCCAGTAGCTGGAACCATGATGATTGAGCCAACTGAGTCCGAGGATGTCAGAGAGTTGGATAGATTTTTAGCTGCAATGGAGAGCATTAGAAACGAGATAGCGCAGATTGAATCAGGCAAGATGACAATCGAACAATCACCACTGCGTTTTGCACCACACACAATTGGTGATTTGGTTAGGGATGATTGGGATCGTAAGTACTCAAGAGAGGCGGCAGCTTTTCCAAATGGAGAGGCATTTGGTATTGGTCGTTCCGGAAAGTATCTACCAACTGTTGGTCGAATAGATGGTGTTTATGGGGACCGCAACCTAGTTTGCAGTTGCCTGCCGATCGAGGAGTTGGCTTCAAACTAGATCTTTATTACTTTACATAATGTAGATTATCGGCGATTAATCAACCTACGTAGGGCCCACAAAGTAACCATTGACCAAGCCTCCCAAATAATCGCCATACTCATCTTGGAGTATCCATTCTCCCGTTCAACAAAGGTTATGGGAACCTCCTTGATTTCAAAGCCTGATTCAATCGCCTTCAACGCCATTTCAATTTGAAATCCATACCCTCGCGTTTCGATCTTTGAAAAATCAATCTGTTTTAAAAACTCTCTTGGCAGTACTCGATATCCAGAGGTGAGATCTCGATAAGGCAGATTAAGAGCAAATGAGGCATACCCAGTACCTAACTTTGATATCCACTTTCTTCGCTTGGGCCAATTAACAACCGACCCACCCGCAATCCAGCGAGTTCCTATGACTAGGGTTTTATTAGTTGCAGCCGATAAAAGATCTATCAGCTGCTCTGGTTGATGGCTCAAATCGGCATCCATCTCCACAAAATACTCATAATTATCTTTAAGCCCTTGCGTAAAACCGGCGAGGTAAGCAGGTCCTAATCCTTGTTTATTGTTTCGATTCAAAATCTTCAAATCTTTAAGTTGCATACCCATGGCAATAGCAGCTGTCTGATCAGGTGAATTATCATCAACAATCAAGATATCCACCTTATAGCTAGCCGAAATTTGTGATCTGGCCTTCTCCAATCTCAAAAGTAGGGCGCGGATGCTCTCAGATTCATTGTAAGTAGGTATGACTACTAATACAGAGTTCAATCTCTCCCCCTAAACCTGAGCATCAAGATAAACAGCAATGCAATTATAGCCAGTGGTTCAATTAACCAACCATACTTTTGAGCATATGTTGCGCCATTAGCTTTTTCAATCTTACCGAGTAAAACTGCTGATTTGAATTTATCAATTTTGCTCATAATCTCTCCAGATGGTGAAATAAATGAGGTAATTCCGGTAGTTGAAACGTAGGGTATGAATCTCGAAGATTCTACTGCGCGCACCCTGGCAATATTTAATTGCTGCGCCAATTGTGCTGTGTCTCCAAATGTTGCATTATTGGTCTGCAAAATCAAAAAGTCTGCATTGTTTTCTTGCACAAAACGATTATCGAGCAATTCGTAACATATAAGAGCTCTAAATGTGAAATTATCCGATTCAAAAAGAATGGGATTTTCTCCGGCAGTAAAATCATTTACTTGATTTGCATAAGTAGAAATACGCTCGGCAATAGCTCTTAGCGGCAGATACTCGCCAAATGGGGTCAGGTAACGCTTTGTATACACCTGTTGTAACTCAGGATCGAAAAGCATAGATTGATTTCGTGGTTTAGGTGAGTTGGTAACTCCCCCAATCAAAATTGGC
>Ga0194129_10003642_pt1 | contig 21282 bp, 16 predicted proteins | sample TA2KigCa35mmetaG_FD_150862 | JGI IMG/M metagenome (GOLD analysis project Ga0194129, IMG submission 150862) | Freshwater microbial communities from Lake Tanganyika, Tanzania - TA2015038 Kigoma Deep Cast 35m | ecosystem: Environmental > Aquatic > Freshwater > Lake | place: Tanzania: Lake...
GAATAAACAGCTTCTAAATGATTGCAATCAGATTGCAGTAGCCGTTGTCTGAGTCCCAGACCATGCTGAGCCAAGGAAAGTTTCTGCAACCAACGCCGGCTGGGCGAAACTGCATCGACCAGTGGCACAGCATCTCCTAAGCCTGGGGCATCGTCACCGGCCACAGGATCCAGCCATAGGCGTCGACCTCGCAGGAGGGGTACGACACGTTCGACATAACGGCTGAAACCACTGGTTTCTTGCCGGTACAGCAGCAGATTCAGCAACCAGGGCGCTGTCATGCCAAACCGCTTGCGACAAGCATGCTGACAGGCCCGCGACCGGGGCAGCTGGCACAGAACCGCCACAGCCTCCTATGCCAACAGCGGAATTGTCACCAGCGCAAAACCTCCGTATGGTGGCAGCCACAGCTTGTGCCAATTCGGCGTGCGGTTCCACATCCAGCAGGACAGCGACATTCCAGCGTCAAGCCAGCTGTACAACCAGATCTGCTTTGCCATTGCGGCGCGTCATTTCCCGCCGGGCCATCGATTACCGAGCACCCGTCAGCTGGCCATGCAGACGGGGCTGCACCGCAACACCATCAGCAAGGTGTACCGGCAACTGGAGAACGACGGCGTGGTGGAAGCCATGGCCGGCTCCGGCATCTATGTGCGCGACCAGCAAAACCCACGCGAGATCAAGCCACCACCGGGACCACGCAACCGCCACCTACCAGATATCGATCGGGAAGTGCGCCAGAGCGTCGATGGGCTGCTCAACGCCGGCTGCACCCTGCAGCAGGCTCGAGAGCTGCTGACCCGCGAAATCGACTGGCGGCTGCGCTGCGGCGCCCGTGTTCTGGTGAGCACACCCCGGGAAGACATCGGTGCCTCAATGCTGATCGCCGAGGAGCTCACCCCCCATCTGGATGTGCCCGTCGAGGTGGTGCCGATGGAGGAGCTGGAGGCTGTGCTGGAGAGCTCCAGCAACGGCACAGTGGTGACGAGTCGCTACTTTCTGCAACCCGTCGAGGAGATCGCTCGACGCCATGGGGTTCGCGCCGTACCGGTTGACCTCAACGATTTCCGGCATGAACTGGACTTACTCAAGGACCTGCGGGCAGGCAGCTGCGTGGGCTTGGTCAGCATCAGCCCAGGCATCCTTCGAGCAGCAGAAGTGATCCTGCACAGCATGCGCGGCAACGAACTGCTGCTGATGACGGCCAACCCTGATGTAAGCAGTCGGCTGCTGGCCCTCCTGCGGGCAGCCAGCCATGTTCTCTGTGATCGGCCGAGCCTGCCGCTGGTGGAGCAGAGCCTCCGCCAGAACCGTTCACAGCTTATGCGCCTGCCCCAGGTGCACTGTGCTGAGAGCTACCTCGGCAACGCCACCATCGATCTGTTACGCAAGGAAATCGGCCTGTTGACGGGCTGAGCGGCGTCAGACTCAGACCATGCTCAACGCCCTACGCGCCGACCTGGCCATCATTAAGGAGCGCGATCCAGCGGCTCGCAGCACGCTTGAGATCCTGCTCTGCTACCCCGGCCTGCATGCCCTGACACTGCACAGATTCAGCCATCGGCTGTGGAGGGACGGCGGAGCAGGACGAAAACTATTGGCGCGCACGCTCAGCCAACTGAACCGGTGGGTGACCGGTATCGAAATTCATCCGGGCGCTCGCATCGGCCAAGGCGTCTTCATCGACCACGGCATGGGGGTGGTAATCGGAGAGACCGCCGTGATTGGCAACCAATGCCTGCTCTACCAAGGCGTCACCCTGGGGGGTACCGGCAAAGCCCATGGAAAACGGCATCCCACCTTGGCGGAAAACGTGGTGGTAGGTGCCGGAGCCAAGGTCCTCGGAGCCATCAACGTAGGGGCCAACACCCGCATCGGTGCAGGCTCTGTGGTGCTGCGAAATGTTGCCCCAAACAGCACTGTGGTGGGGATTCCCGGGCGCGTCATCCATCAAAGCGGGGTCCGGGTCGATCCCCTGGCCCACTCAGCCTTGCCGGATGCCGAAGCCAGCGTGATCCGCAACCTGATGGAACGCATCGATCAACTGGAAAGCGAGCTGGGGAGAACGCAAACATGCCTACGGGAATTGGCCGCAGGCAAACCACTCCTGGAGCCCTGCCGCGGGGAAGCACAGAACCTGAAAGACCGAGAAATCTTGGAGTTCCTCGGGGAGAGCCTGCCTCCCCATGAGCCGTAGAATGGACCAATAATTTTACAGAGACGCAACTTCCTTGGGCAACCTTTCCATTCTTGTGATCTCAAAAACAGCCCAGTTACTCACTCAACTACTGGGGTCAATCCCTAGTGCCCTAAGGGGATTCGAGGGAAACGTAGAGGTTCTATGCTCCTGGAATGGCAGCCCCGAAGAAGAGCAAAAAGTACTTTGCCCTGACAATATTGAGCTTTACTTCAGCCAGCGAACCCCCTATCACTTCGCAACCAATTGCAATCAACTCTCCAGGCAAGCCTGTGGCGACATGCTGCTGTTCGTCAATGACGACCTCATCCTCGATCCAGGATCAATCACCGCTGCAGTAGAGACACTGGCTCACAATAATCAGTGCGGGATTGTAGGAGCTAAGCTCAGCAATGCAGCCGGCCTTGTAGGCCATGCAGGCATACTATTCGACCACGCCTACAAACCCTTCCACCGCTATCGTGATTGCCCGCTTGATCACCAATTGACGGAACGCACCGAAACAGTACCAGCCGTGACTGGGGCATTTCTGTTGACACGGGCAAACGACTATGCGAACTGCATGATGAACGAAACATACATCAACAATGGCGAAGACATCGAGCTCTGCCTTGCCTACAAATTACAGTTAGGGCTGAACACGATCTTCTGTCATCGGGCTTCAGGCCACCACCCAGAGCGGCGCACGCGTGGCAGCCAGATGCAAGATGCTGGCTTTGGCAATGACAATTCGGAAGATCTTGCACGTATGCGGAGATTCCGGCAACAATTCGTGTCTGCCCTCAGCAGTGAGGATCGTGGGCACGAGCTCGATCTTGCTGGACGAGAGATTGATTGGTGCCACCAACGGATACAGCAATTCGAGCGGGCAAAAGCTCTCGCCAAGGAAACTGAGGCTCTCGCCGCGGCAGAAGAACTCAAGAGTGGCGTGGAAGCACGTAAAAAGGCAGCCGAAAATAATTGGGATCAGGCGAAAAGGTATGCCGAGATGGAAATCAACGAGGCTCGACTGCTGAGCGCAAAAGCCCGCCAACAGTCAGCAAAGAGGTCATAGGCTTTCAGGCTGGATAGTTCCCACTGAAGCCTGCGCAGGCTGGAACATGAACATCGAATAGATCACGTTGCGGCGCATCTGGGTCATCATCTCCAGGAACATGTCGTAGCCCTCGTTCTTGTATTCGATCAGCGGATCCTTCTGGCCATAGCCGCGCAGGCCCACGGATTCGCGCAGGGCATCCATCGCCTGCAGATGCTCCCGCCAGAGGGTGTCGATCTGCTGAAGGATGAAGAAACGCTCCGCCTCCCGCATCAGGCCAGGGCGCTGCTGTTCGATCTGCCCCTCCTTGATGTCGTAGGCGTTGCGCAGCTGCTCCTGCAGGAAGGCCTTGAGCTCCTCCATGGAAAGACCGCGCAGCTGTTCGGGCTTGAGGTCTTCGAGGAGGTACACAAACTCCTGCACCTTGGCCACCAGCCGATCCAGGTCCCACTCCTCGGGGGGCAGATCGGGGTTCACATAGGCCTCCACGATGTCATCCATGGTGCGCTCGCCATAGCCCACCACCTGGGCCTTGAGCTCGCGGCCCTCCAGCACCCGGCGGCGCTCCGCATACACCGCCTTGCGCTGGTTGTTCATCACCTCGTCGTACTCGAATACCTGCTTGCGGATGTCGTAGTAGTACGTCTCCACCTTCTTCTGGGCCCCCTCCAGCGAACGGGTGAGCATGCCGGATTCGATCGGCATGTCCTCCTCCACCCGGAAGGCATTCATCAGCCCGGCGACGCGATCCCCGCCGAAGATGCGCAGCAGGTTGTCTTCGAGCGACAGGAAAAAACGCGTGGTGCCGGGGTCGCCCTGGCGGCCGGCGCGGCCCCGCAGCTGGTTGTCCACCCGGCGGGATTCATGGCGCTCCGTGCCGATCACGTGCAGGCCACCGGCCTCACGAACCTGACGATCCTCGGTTTTGGTGACCGCCTCGTATTCCCCCTTCACCCGCGCGATCAAATCCCGCAGCTGCTGAATCTGGGGGTCGTCGGTGGGGGCCTTCTCCGCCGCCTGGGCAATGCGGTCTTCCAGCTCGAGCACCGTGAGCTGCCGGTCGCCCCAGGTCTTCACCAGGTCGTGGGCCAGCTCCGAGAGGGATTGTTCCGTGGCGTCGGTGAGGGCACAGGGATAGAGGGCACCGATGGCCCGGGCCTCGGTGGGGGCCTTGGCGGCGGCCGCCGCTGAGCCGGCCCCGAATCCAGGGGCCGCTTCGGGTGCCCGCTGAAGTGGCACCGGGGGCCTGTGGCCCTCTTCGGGGCGCACCAGGCGCGGCAACAGCACCTCCCGCAGCTTGAGGCGGGCCATGTAATCGGCGTTGCCCCCCAAAATGATGTCGGTGCCGCGGCCGGCCATGTTGGTGGCGATGGTCACGGCGCCGGAGCGGCCCGCCTGGGCCACGATCTCCGCTTCCCGCTCCACGTTTTCGGGCTTGGCGTTGAGCAGGTTGTGGGGGATCTGCTGCTCCGCCAGCAGGGCACTCAGCAGCTCCGATTTCTCCACGCTGGTGGTGCCCACCAGCACCGGGCGCCCCAGCTTGTGCACCTCGGCGGTTTCCAGGGCCACGGCGCGCCATTTGGCCGCCTCGCTCTTGTACACCTGGTCGGTCCAGTCGGCCCGGGCGCGGGTGCGGTTGGTGGGCACGATGGTGACCTCCAGCTTGTAGGTCTTCTCGAACTCCACCTCCTCGGTTTTGGCGGTGCCGGTCATGCCCGCCAGGCGCGGGTAGAGCAGGAAGAAGTTCTGGTAGGTGATCGAGGCGAGGGTCTGGGTTTCCGGCTGGATCGGCAGGCCCTCCTTGGCCTCGATCGCCTGGTGCTGGCCATCGCTCCAGCGGCGGCCCGGCATCACCCGGCCGGTGAACTCATCCACGATCACGGCATCACCGCCGCGCACGATGTAGTTCACATCCTTGATGAACAGCTCCTTGGCCTTGAGGGCGTTGTTGATGTAGTGGGCCCAGGGGTCCTGGGGGTCAAACAGATCCGCCACCCCCAGCAGTTGCTCCGCCTTGGCATAGCCCTCATCGGTGAGGGTGCAGTTGCGCTGCTTCTCATCCACCTCGTAATCGCCTTCGGGATCGATGCCGTCCTTCCCCAGCTCGGCGGCCCGCGCGAGGGCGGCGGCCACCTCGGCGGCTTTCTGGTACTTCTCCTGGGGGCGCTCCACCTGGCCGGAAATGATCAACGGCGTGCGGGCTTCATCGATCAGGATCGAATCCACCTCGTCGATCACGCAGTAGTGGAACGGCCGCTGCACCACCTCAGTGATGTCGTTGGCCATGTTGTCGCGCAGGTAGTCGAACCCCAGCTCCGAGTTGGTGGCGTAGGTGATGTCACAGCCGTAGTTGAGTCGCCGGGTGGCGGGATCCATGTCCTGCTGGATCAGGCCCACCGACAGCCCCAGGAAGCGGTGCACCTGGCCCATCCACTCAGCGTCGCGCCGAGCCAGGTAGTCGTTCACCGTCACCACGTGCACGCCGCGGCCGGTGAGGGCGTTGAGGTAGGCGGGCAGGGTGGCCACGAGGGTTTTGCCCTCGCCGGTTTTCATCTCAGCGATCTGGCCGTCGTGCAGCACCATGCCGCCGATCAGCTGCACATCGAAGTGGCGCATGCCCAGCACCCGCTTGCCGGCCTCACGCACCACGGCAAACGCCTGGGGCAGCAGCTCATCGAGCAGCTTGCGCTCACGCTCCAGGGTGGCCTCCAGGCTCAGGCGCCGGCGCTGGCACTCCTCCTGCAGGCTGGAGAGCTTCTCTTTGAATTCCGCCGTGAGACCGCGCAGCAGCTCATCGGAGAGGGGCGACACCTCCTCCTCCAACAGACTGATATCAGAAACGATCGGCTGATACCGCTTCAGCTTGCGGGCATTGGGATCACCCAGCAGCAGCTTCAGCATGGATGGGGTCAAGATGCGCTTGCGGCAGCCTACTGAGTTCCGATGCAGCCCCTCGGGGTAAGGATCGTTAAATGCAAGGGGACTGGACAGGGACTTGGAAGATCCAATGACAGAGCCGCTAGCCTCGAAACGCTCGGTCCGACTGGTAGTGCACCGCCATGGAGCGCTGCGGCTGCGGTGGTGGCCAGGTCAATTGGAGCAGTTGCAGGGACTCCTGACCCGAAATTGCTCGTGGGCCCAGGGTCGCCACAAACGGCAGCTCAGGGCAATGCTGGCGAACAGCCAAGTGATCGTGAGCCTTTGGGACGCTGGAAGGCTTGTTGGATTCGGCAGGGCGACAAGCGACAGGACGTACCGAGCGGTGCTCTGGGATGTGGTGGTGGCAGAAGAGGCGCAGAATCAGGGCTTAGGTTCAATGTTGGTTGAAGCCCTCGTTCAATCCGCAGCTCTGCGGCACGTGGAGCGGGTCTATCTGATGACCACGCTCGGGGTCGGCTTCTACAACAAACTGAATTTTCAAGTGGTTGACCATCAATATTTAATGCTGCTGCATCAGAAGCAGCCGCACTCGATGGATTCGAAAAGCGGATGAAGAGATTCGAACTCTCGACCCTCTCCTTGGCAAGGAGATGCTCTACCACTGAGCTACATCCGCAGGCAACCAAGCCGAAGCCCGGACCGGGCTCATCGGCCCGACCCCATGAGCATGCACTATGGAGGGGGCAAAGGTCAACAGGGCTTGCCAAACCGGGTTGGAAGAGCGGGTAGGCTCATCGCTTAGGCACTGATGACTGCAGGGATGCCAAGGGAGCTCAGCATGGATCTAGCCCCACTCGAGGGGCTAAGAATTGCTGTGACAGCCGCAGACCTGGAACAGCTCGAGCACCGAGGCATTGCGGCATACAGCAGAAACCTGATCAAGGCGCTGTCAAGGGCGGGGGCGGAAGCCTGGCTGATTACGGAATTCGACCCAAAACTTGAGGTCTTTGGGTCTCGCAAACTGCCAAAAGCGACTCAGCGCCTGCTGCAGGCAGCGAAGATTCTCGATGCCCTGAACGCTGGGCATTCCTCCCCGGAACTGAAAAGCTATGCAATAGAGTCTGATCAGCCTCCAGGGATTAAAAAAATACGGTTGACAGCTAGACGGCTGCAGAAGCGTTTGTGGGAGTTGTTGTCTGCCTATATCCCAACGAGCCTGATTCCCGCTGCCTATAGGGAATCGAAAATGACAGCTATTTTAGTCCATGAACATCAAGACAACCCATACTTAAGGCAACAACGATTGGATTACCTTGATGGGATCACCGGCATCCTATGTGCTCCTCGATTCTTTGCCAAAGCGAACTGGCTGGCAAGTCGATCAGCACGAAGGGGTGTCAGTCTCTGCTTGCAGAGTTTCGACGCACTGATCACAACCTGCCCCATCAAGCTGGATCGGTATGGATTGACTCCTGTTTTGCAAACCATACACGACTTGATCCCCATTGAGTATGCACGCCATGGCGAGAGCCCTGTGGCATTCACACGCCGGCTTGAAGCGTCTGTCAGTCAGATTAAGCTTTTTGTATCAGCAGCGAGCCGATCCAAGTACGAAATATACATCGGGAAATCCACAGCCCTGGACGCGGTTGTTGTGCAACCGCCAAGCCTCCAGGCCAAGGGCCTGATCTCGAGTGATCGGCTTGGGGAGCAGCCTGCTGGAACCTGGAAATGGCTTCCGGATCGTATGAAATACCCTGGCACCGAATCCACCCTTAAGACAAAACCCCTAAAACCGTTAAAGTATTTTTTGTTCAATTCATCTATTGAGCCCCGCAAGAACACGATTTTTCTCGTCAAAGCATTCCTGGAATCAAAGCTTGCCGAACGGGGCTACAGCCTTTGCATTACTGGAGCCTTTAAACACGACAGCTATAGCAACGAACTCAAGCACCTCATCGGGCATAATCCTTATATTTTAATCACTGACTATATTGATGAATCCACAAAGTTTGAACTCTATCATAAGGCAGCCGCTCTGGTCAGCCCCTCGGTGGTGGAAGGCTTTGGTATACCTGTGCTTGATGCGGCATGTATCGGGCTTCCCGTCATCGCCAGTGAAACCGAATCACATCGCGAGATCCAAAGTCTTTACGATTTCGAAAGCTACATCACATTAGCTCGAACCATCAAAACCACAAGTTGGGCAAGATTGCTTCATGGTTTAGCGGATCAGTACGACAGCTTCGAGCACAGCGAAATCTGCTCTCTCCTGGCAGGCCGAATCAAGCGCTATCCACAGATGCAGACACTTGTAGAACAGGAATTTGCACAAAAAATCCAGAATATCATCCTTGGCAATATAAAGACTTCGATCAATTAAATCAGAAGAATGTCGCGGCACATCGTGGGGACCAAGATGGATTGGGGCAACTAATGCTGATTATTGACTACACCATGAATGGCAACTCCCATCTCCTCTTATTTAAAATATAAATAGCTGATAGTGTGCCTAAAACATTAACGAATAAGACAATGAGATTTGCCTGCAGTTCAACTGCTCCGTACAACAGTGCATCCCTGACCAGAGCAATAACCAGGTACAGCACGTTGAAATTTTGAACCCATGCATAGCTTCCCAGGCTTTTTGAATAATATAGTATTGGGGAAATCAAAAAAACAAGTTGTAGGGCGATCGGAACCAACTGATATAGATCTCTGTAGCGAGCGCCGGTGACGCATACAAACACCGGCAGCCAATACAGAGCAATTGCAAAGTTAACTAGAGGCAAGAATGCAGCCGTCAAGACATTGAACCAGATTGAGATGTTCAGCAGAGACAGAACGATCGCAACCAATAACAAGGACTGCAGAAAAGTTTGAAGCTGGAATGACCATTCTTCTAATGTATAAAATATAGGGTGAAGGTTTGTATTCTTGAGTAATTGAGATTGCTGCTCGAACAGATTAGGCGCTGTAGCGATGGCCGTAGCAAGGCTATTCCAAAGAACCAAACCAAATCCAAGATAGAGCACATAATCCTTAAAGTTGGGAACGCGAAATACAGTTCCATAGACCAAAGCCAACACAAATACAGATAGCAAATTGGAAAGCCCAAGCCAGAAGCTTCCGATCATGGTTCGGGCGAAGCGTGCGCGCGTACGGGCTGTTGCCGTAAACCACCACACACGCCTAGTGGAGATTGCGTAGCGGCAAAGATCCCAGAAACCAAGATCTAATACGTAATGTTCGACAGGTTTAGGCATTTTGAGCTGCGTAAAAGGAAAGGGCGGCTTCCAAGGGTCCATCAAAAACAATTTTACCTGTTTGAAAGACCAAGCCTCTGTCACAAAATCGCCTCAACAAGTTTTGAGAATGGGAGGCTAAAATCAGGGTTCCTGCCGCTTCAACAAAAGCGGCGAGGCGTCTCTGGGCTCGCTCGAAAAATTGAGCATCTCCAGCACCAATACCCTCATCAAGCGCGAGGCACTCATGGCTAAAGCTTGTTAATATTGCGAACAGGAGCCGAGATGACATTCCATCGCTGTAGGTCTTAATCGGCAAATGAATAAAATCCCCTAAACCTGAAAATTCCAAAACCGCATCCAGATAGCGATCAAATCCTTGCAATGACTGATGAACCATGAGGTAATGGGCCTTTGCCGCTTGAAGACCGCTGAGCTCCGCGCTGGTAAAAAAACTCTTGTACAGCATTGGGAACACTGATGCGGTAACTTGCAACCGACCAGAGGTGGGCTTGTAAATACCCGATATTAAGCGCAAAAAAGTTGACTTCCCAGCGCCGTTATGACCAATCAGCGCCACTCGCTCTCCATGGCTAATATCCAGTGAAACAGAATCCAACGCCATCACTTCTGAGCCTCCACGAGCCTGCAGAATTTGGCCACCCGTCACTGATCGAATCAAGCTTGCCTTGAAACTTCTCGACCGGTCAGAAATGACAGGGATGCTCAAACTCACGTCTTGAAGACGTATTAAATACTCGGCTGCCTGAGTCATGCGTAAGGGTGATTCATTTCATGTGAAGGGGCAGATGATGCTCAAGAATCCTGCAGCGAGCATGCCAGCGTGCACGGGAGAACTGCAACTGATAGCGAAAACGCGCTTGCTGAGCGCACTCTCTCAGCCATTCAGGCTGTCCAAGGAGGCGCTGCAGCATTTCGACAAGATCGATCTGAGTTCTGCAGGGGTGATGGGGGTCGACCTCGAGACCATTGACCCAAGCGGTACCAGATCGCTGTTGTCGCATGCAAAGTGCGACCCGACCGGCGGCCATCGCTTCCAATTGGACAATCCCAAAGGCTTCGTGACACGACGCCGAAGGCAACACCAAAACGTGGGTTTTGGCCAGGATATCGGACTTCATGCATTCACTGACCTTGCCTAGAAACTGCAATCGCCCTGCAGCCGTCAAACCGAGCTGGGCACCCAAGCGCTCTAGGGCTTGCTGATTGGGCCCTTTACCGATGATCGTGAGGTGTGCATCAGGAATAACTGAGATGGCCTGGATTAACCACTCCGGTCGCTTGTAACTATCCAGCCTGCCCAAACAAAGAATCCTCAAGGGAGAGCTTGGGGTCACTGGAGGCGTCTGCATCAGGGCCGCCTCCAGTGCCTGGGGCAAAGCCGGGGGCAACAGCACCAAGCACGTGGGCTGAATCCCCTTGGCGGCCAACAGCTCGATGAGCGGTGGGGAAGTGCTGATCACAGTGCTGGCTTGACGGGCAAGCACCAAGGCAACGCATTCGTAGATCCGCAGCCACCAATGGCGTTGATCGACAAACGCGTGCCAATAGAGATGGATTGGTCTGTGGGGCTGCAACAGCCTGATCACCAAGCCCAGCAGCACAAGGCTGGGGCACGGTAGGTGCAACAGCAAGACACTGGGATTCTGCTGAAGCAGCGCGAGGGGCTCTGGGAGGGGTAAGGGCAGCCTCAAACGCCCCAACGAAAGCACAGGCCAGGAGTGACGCCGATAGCTCACCGGTAGAGAATCCTCGACACTGGGGGGAGCAAGGGACAGACAACTGCCGCCGTAACGCTCCCCCAGTTCATGGGCCACCCTCTCAACACCGCCATAGCCTGGGGGATACTCCCTCAGGAGCTGCAACAAAGCCGCGACTTCAGGCTTCACGGAACAAGGTGTGATCCAACCAGGCGGTGACCTGCTGCGGCTCGACAGACTCCATGCAGATGTGTCGTTCCTTGACACAGTGATCGTTGCGGAAACGCAGGGCATCACAGCCATCGCAGCTCACCTTGGCTGTGGTGCGCTCACAGTTGGGGGATCTGGGCATCCAAAGCCTGATCGGGCTGGCACCCAGCCCATCGGTATCGTTGCCCACCACAGCCAGGGTGGGGGTGCCCACGGCGGCGGCGATGTGCAGGGGGCCCGCATCCACGCTCACCACGGCGCGGGCCCGGCGGCAGGCGCCCGCCAGCTCAATCAAGCTGGTGCGGCCGCGCAGATCGATCAAAGCTGTGGCTGCGAGCAGGTCTTCCTCAAGATTGCCGGCGTGGTACTCCTCCTGTTGGCGCTTGGGGGGGCTGCCCACTAAGCCAACGGACACGTCGTGGTGCTCGCACCAGCGCAGCACCTCCAACCAGCCAGACAGGGGCCAAATCTTGGCGGCCCTGGTGGTGGTGGCATGAATCAGCACATCCGGCACTTCAAAGGCGGGATCACGGCTAGGAAGGTTGATGGGCTGATCGGGTGGCTCCAGAAACGCCAAGCGGCACAACAGCTCAACAATGGAATTGGTGTGGAACAGCCCGCCATAGCGGGCGAGGAAGGCCGGAGAATCCCAATCCGGATCATCAAGGAAGCGCTGGTAGGGATGGTCTCCCCAGGGCAAGGGGCCGCGCCCATTGGCACCCAGACAGGCGCCGGCCACGTAGCGGGGTCGCAGCCAGCTGGCCAGCACCTGGGTGAGTGGATTAAAACCATCGCAATTGATCAACAGATCTAAGTCGCCTGCTGCCTGCCGGCGGGCCTCAGCACTGGTGGCCAGATGCTGAAAGTGAGCTGGATCGGTTCTGTCCCAAGAAACCCGCCAGTTGATGGGGTCGAGGGCGGTTTCAAAATCAGCGGTGAGCTCACTGCCCCAAAAATCAATCTGGGCTTGCGGGAAGCGATGGCGGAGGGCGCGCAGCAAGGGCACCGTGACTACGAAATTGCCCACCTTGCTGGAGCCCAGCACGGCGATGTGGGGGGTAGAACCAAGGTCACGGCCGTCGTAGCGCTCCAGCATCAGGCCGAGGAATCTGGCGAGTCGACTGTACGGGCCAGCCCTGTGGCATAGGGAAGGCGCAACCAGGGATGGCGGCGCTGCAAGCAGCGGCTGAGGGGCCGCCATTGGCGCGATGTGGCGGTGGCTGTCATCGAGCCATCATGGGCGTGGTACCGGGCCAACACTCGCGGGCAGAGCACCCCGTGGTAGTCCGCTTCGATCAACTTGCACCAGAAGTCGAAGTCCTCCCAGCCCCCCTGGATGTGGGAGTAGCCGCCCACCTCGCGCCAGGCCTGCACGCGCACCAGGGCCATGGCATCGATGTAGTTACCCCCCACAAAAGCGCGCCGCTGCCAGGGGATGCGGCTAATCAAGGTGGCGGCGGAGGCATCGAGGCGGCGGGCCCCATCGATCTCCACCAGCGGATGCACCACCGCGGTCTGGGATGGCGAGGCCACCGCCAGCTGCAGGCAGGCCTCCACGGCCTGAGGCATCAGGGTGTTGTCCGCATCCAAGACAAAACACCAATCCGCCCGGCAATGGCTGAAGGCCGTGTTGCGGGCGGCTGCCAAGCCGGCGTTGGACTCATGGCGCAGCAGCAGAGCACGGGCGAAGCGCTGGTGGCGCTGCTGCAGCCAGGTGTGCAGCACCGCGAAGCTGTCATCGCTCGAGGCGTCGTCTACCACCACCAATTCCAGCCCCTGCTGCGTCTGTTGGGCCACGCTGTCGAGGGCTAGGAGAATCCGGTCGGCGTAATTGAAGGAGCTCACCACAACGGCCGCCTGGATCGGCAGCGCTGCCTCGTGGCTCCAAATCGTCTGGACCCTGGGGTGCGGGGAATCCACAGCCAGAGCGATGGGCGACCCTGCCAATTCGGCCACCAGTTCCGGAGGGGTGATCGGTGGTGGGATGTAGTGGCTGGGATCCAGCCCTAAACAGGCCAGGGCAGGCTCCCGGCCAAACCCTTGATCACTGAGCACCACGGTGTGGTGCGCCAGCTCGGCGGAGCGCTGCAGCCAGGCCGCCAGGGCCCTGGCCTCCTGGGATCGAGATTGGAGCACGGTGGGCAGCTCCGGGACATAGGCCAGCGCCTGCTGTGGGGAGCTGGCCTCCCAATCCGCCAGGGCCTGCTCCCAGGTGGCGTCGCCTTGGCCCAGGCACAGGGCATGGCATGGCGTCGGAGGCGGCAAACCCAACGCAGAGCTCGCGAGGGCCGCCATGGGGCCACGGGGGTCCCACTGCAACCAGCCATTGGCTGGAGCTTGGGGCGATAACCAGGCGCAGGGCAGCCCAAGGGCCTGGAGTAGTGCAGCACGGGCAGGGTCGGGATCCCAGATCGCGTCCTGGATGGCCAGGTGCTGCCACCAGTGGTGCGCACGGCTCGATTCGGGCAATTCGAAGTTGAGGCAATAGCGACGTTGGCCCCTGACAACCGCTGCTGCGTCGGCCTGCAGGGGAGCTAACTCCAGGTGATTGGGATAGGAAGCCAGGCCGCGAATCTGACGGTTGGCAAGCGACGGGCACGGCAATCGCCCCAACCACAGATGGGCCGACCATGTCTGGAAACTGGAGCCACAAAGCGTGAACAACGCCCCGGCATCAGCATCGACTTTGAGCGCCTGACACTCCGGCTTAAGCGGGGCTGGGTGACACAGCCAATCAGACCAGAGATCCGGGGGGATCGGCAGCTGGTGCCAACGGTGAAGGCCCTCCCCACGGAATCGCCTGCTGAACTGTCGAAACAACATCGCCACCCCGACCAAAGAGGCCATGCAATCGTCGGAGTGGGCTCTTGAGTAGTATTGCTTGTCAGCCAAGCGAAAGGGCTCGCGCGCACGTCTCAAGCCCCTGATCCATGCGCCTGCTGACGCTCACCAATCTTTACCCACCTCAGCACCTGGGGGGGTTTGGCATGTGCGTGGAACGGCTGGTGCATGGGCTGGACGGGATGGGATACGAAACCCATGTGCTCACATCAGACCAGCCCTATCTCGGCCGTGACGGAGACAATCCGCGGGTGATTCGCACCCTGGAGCTACTGGGTAGCTACGAGAACGGCATCTCACGCCTGAACAACGCCGAGGAAGAGGAGAGGCGGCGGGCCGACAATCGGGAAAAGCTGGATCAGATGCTGGAGGCGCTGCAACCCCAGGCCTGCCTCGTCGGCAACTTGGATCTGCTGGGCACTGCACTGCTTCACCAAGTCTGTGCACGCGGCATCGCGACGATCCAGCACGTGGGGTTCATGGCCGCCCCCTATCCACCGCAGGACTTTCCGCGGACGTCCAATTACCGCATGGCCTTTGCCTCACGGGAAGTGCAGCGATTGCTGCTGGCCCATGGATGGCCGGTGACCGACCATCCAGTGGTGCACCCTCCTCTGGATCCCTCCACCGGGTTGCACAGTCCCATCAGAGTTGTAACGCCATCTGGCCCACTGCGAATCGGCTACAGCGGGCTTGTCATGCACTCCAAAGGGGTTCACACCTTGCTGGAGGCCTGCGTCCTTCTGCGCCAATGGGGCATCCCATTCCAGGTGGAGCTGGCGGGCAAAGCCTTCTCTCCGGACTATCAACGCCAATTGCAGCGTTACGCGGTGGAACAAGGGATCAGCCCCCAGCTGAACTGGCTGGGCTTTCAGCAGGGACAAGCGATGCAGGCTTTTTATGACCGCCTGGATGTGCTCGTGTTTCCCTCCATCCATCCAGAATCCTTCGGCATGGTGGTCGCCGAAGCCATGGCCCAGGGCGTGGTGCCGATCAGCACGGGCGTAGGGGGAGCATTTGAGGTTTTTACCCATGGTGTGGATGGTCTGTTGTGCGAGCCAGGCGAGAGCCTCTCGGTTGCAACCGCGCTGCGTTGGTGCCATGGCCATCGGAGCGCGCTAGCCGCAATGGGAAGCCGAGCCCAGCGACACGCCAGGCGGCGCTTTAGCACCTCGCAGTCAGCCAGGGTGTTGGATCACCACTATCAACAGATGCTTGGCAGTGGCACAGCAGTCAGCGACACAAAGGTGATGGCATTCTGATGGTGCCCTGGTGGCTGTATGGATCGGATCTGGCCCTGGCCAGGGAGCTCCAACATGAAAAGATTCGACGATCCTCAAGGTGTTCTAATCGACTCCTGACTGAGATCTCCATCCTGAGCTACTTAGGGGATTACGATGGCTGCGAACGTTGGCTCGATGAAGTAGAAGGTTGGCGCGATGTGATTGGTCGTCAATCGACCTATCGGATCAGACGATATCGACGGAAACCCAACCCATGGAGCGCGCTTCTGGCAGATGAGCGCGAGGATCAACTCTTTCATACTATTAACCACCGCCTCGCCAACAAGCTGCCGGTAGTGGTTGACTTGGTGGGCGGCATTGGCGATCAGCTCGAAAACGCCGCCTTGCTATTAGCGGTTCAGAGCCAGCTTCCACAGGCCCCATCGCTGGCGGTTCGCACCAAAGGCGAACACGCGAAGATTGTTGAGGATCTTCTCCGTCAATGTGGCAGCTTGAGACTGCACCGGCAACGACCTGGGGACACTGAGCATCCGTGGAGCGTGACTGCCCCTTGGTTTCGCTACTGGCTGGGGCGGATCTCCCTCCCTGAAACCATCATCAAGCCCCTCCACACCGACACAATCGAACAAGTGCGGTCCCGATCCCTCCTGGTGTGTTGGCGAACAAAACCCGATCGCCTCAATCCCCTGAGCTCCTTCAGTCGGTCACTACCCTTTCATCAAGTGCAAGCCCTGCTGGAGCGCTGGCGCCCCCAGGCTCAGAAACAAGGCCTACGGCTGATCGATATCAGTGACTACTCGGCCGAGGAAGCTGCGCAACTGGAGCATCAGGCCAGCTGGGTGGAGCTGGCCCGCCAGCAAATCCGCAGCCTCGATGACACGCGACGGCTAATGCGCCGGGCCGAGCATATCGCCACCGTTGACACCTCACTGGGCCATCTGGCGGTGCTCTGCGGACGACGCATTCAGTTGCTGCTGCCGCAATGGCCTGATGAGCGCTGGTATGACCTTCTTGGGCAGGGGGTATACCACCAGGGCGTTCAAGCGCACCGTCAACGGTACTTTCACCGTTGGAACGAGCCGCTTGAAAGCCTCAGCCGAGCACTGCAGTTGGTTGACTGATCAACGCTGACCAAACCTCCAAACAGCGCTGGCGTTCCCGCTCCAGGGAATAGCGTTGACGCAACTCCACCGCTTGGTGGACCAGCCGCTGAGTGGACACCTCGGGCTCCTCTTCAAAGGTGCGGATGGCGTGCTCCAGGGTGTTGACAAACGCCAACAGATCCCCATAAGGGACTTCAACGAGAGCGGGCCAACAGAAATCTCGCCCCGCCAGGCCGTGGTAGCCGACCACCAGGCAGCCGCTGGCAATGGCCTCAGCCAGGGGCAGGCCAAAGCCTTCTGGATGGCCGGTACTGAGGAACACCAGGGCCTCACGCAGCTCGGCCGCAATCTGGCCGTGGGACAGGCGACCCAATTCAACGAAGGGATAACGACTAAAGAAAGAGCGGCGCTCAGCCATGGCTCGCACGATTCGCGCATGCTGCAATTGCTTACGCCCGAGATATACAATTTTACGCAATTTGCGCTCGGGCGGATAAAATATATCTCCGTCGATACCATTGAGCACCACCTGGACTGCACCCGATTCAAGGCCGCAGCCTTCAACTAGAAAGCGACGATTATCCTCTGAAACGGTGACAACACCTTGAACATCGGCATGCCGATAGAGATCAAGGATATTCGCATTGATATTGGCATCTAGCCCAAACGTATAATAACCATTCTGGTTAAAAACAATCTTGGGAATTCCCGGAAAGTAGCCCGGTATGTTGCCAACCCAAGTTTCCGGCAAGACCAAGCTATCCGTAGACGAATCTGGTGACGATGCCAAATATGATTGCAAGCCCAGCACAGGGGCCTGGCTCTCAAACCAGTCGACACGGAAGCCCTCTGCTTCGTGAAGCACAAAGGCCTGCCAGCCGGCCTGATGCAGCAACTCAACGTGGCGGTAGATCTGTTTTACCCCACCGATGGGGTGATTGGTGTCTGGATAACAGACAAACAACAACCGATGCGTAGAGGCCTCGCCTTTCATACCAGTCATGTGCTGCTGGTCTCACGGGGGAAAGCGATCCCCAACTTCACCAGCATCGCCAGGATGGCAGGCCATCGCTGTGGGGGCACACCCAATACCGCAAGATCTGCCGGCGCTATCTGGCCATGACGTTTGAGATGTTGGATCAAGGCTTGGTGGGCGCCCCCGCAGAGCCACTGGCTAAACACCTGCACCATGGGCCGATCCAGGAACTCCGGTGGGGTGCAATCCTGGCGGCAGATCAACTGGGTGCTCCGGAACGTTGCCGTGCCGTAATCGGCAAACAGCGTCGCCATGGGGGCCTGCGCCGGTGGACTCGGCAACAGAGCACCGGCCGCGCGGCGCAATGCCGCCAACTCCAGCCAAAGCTCGCGATATTGGGCTTGCACCACAGGCCAAGAGAAACGTTGCAACCAGCGTTGACGCGCCTGAACGCCAAGGGCCTCGCGCCACTCGGGATTTAATAAAAGGTTCTCAAGGCCCTGCCGGAGGGCACCTTCGTCGACAACGGCCGCCAAGCTGAGCACACCAACCATGTTGTCGTAATCAATCAGGCCAAGGCGATAGGAGCGATCCAAGGGATCCAAGGCTCCTGGCGAGGGGAAAGCTGTGGCGATGGGCACCCGTAGACCAGTACGGCCATGGTCCACCAGATCTTTGTAGCCGTCCCAATCGCTCACGACGGCGGGAAGGCCTGCGGCCATGGCCTCAATCACCGAAAGGCCAAAGGTTTCCTGCAGATTGTCAGCCGGCGACACGAACACATCAGCTGCAGCCAGGGCCAATGCCTTCTCGCGCTCTGTGGCTGGGATGAGCCCACCCAGGCGGCGCAAATGTAACTGCGGCCAGTCAGTCTGGAGCTGCTCGTACGCTGCAGCCACAGAGCTGTTGAACAAGTGCCCGCACTCCACCAACACAATCTCCTGACCGGGATGCCGCGCCATCAGAGCGGCTACAGCGCGGTAGAGGGGAACCGGGTGCGCCTTGCTGTGGAAGCTGAGACGCCCCAGGAACAGCAACACAAAGGCATGCGGTGGCAGCTGCAGTTCGAGCCGGGCATGACGCCGCAACAACCGCCTTTGGGCAGGATCGGATGGGTCGGATGAGCTGATGCCCTGCAGCGGGCATTCCACGGCCAAGGGAATCAGCGGCAGCTGGGGGCCGGGGGGGGGAGGCAGGGGCTGGCCGTAACGCCGCTCGAGGGCCTGGTGTTGATGGTCCATCACGGCCTGTACAACCGACCTGCCTGCAGTGGAGGTGCAGACCAAGGCATCCCAGGGCTGAAGCGGTGCCGTGACCAGGTCAGCCATGGCTTGGAACACGCTGGCGGAGCAAAGGGTGTGGATCACCCCAGTAAGCGAGAACGCATTCGCAGGTTGCCCTGAGCGCAGCAGCTCCCAACGAGCAAGGCCTGGATCAGGGACATGCAGGGCACCAACTTCCTGGAACGATTCACGGTGAAACCCAATCACCAGGCGAAGCTGCGCACTCACTGGCAGGTAAGGCTGCAACAGGCGTTGTAAGCGATGCGCCTCCTCCTGGCTCGTCACCAACAAGGTCAGTTCTTCATGGGCTGAAAGACAACGGCAGATGCCCTGGGCCATCGAACGGCCGGCCACACGCCGTCCCAAGACTTGCAAGTGGTCAGTATCAAAGGCATCACCAGGGAGCAACAAGGCTGCTGGGAAAGGGCGTGGGCCTGCACCGGGACTGACGATGTCAGGCATAAAAGTCACGCCGGTAGGCCCACCAACACAACAAGGCCAACGCGCCAGCGAACAGCAACGGCATCGCCGACAAGGCCACGATCCACAGGTCCGCAACTCGGACCAAACCGAGAATGACGAGAGACCACAGCAACAACAAAAGCGTGGGAACAGCAAAAGGGCTTGTGCGAACCCTCACCCAAAGACGTCGGAGACGGCGAACTCTGGGGTGCACAGCTGGAGGCCGGGGACCACGACTCTAGGAGAAGGTCCGCCGGTAGATTGAGATGCCTTCTTGCTCATGCATGCGGCTGCACCTGGCGATCGCCCACTATTTCAACAGCCAGGGGGGTGGCAGGCATGGCTCTCTATCGCCAGATCCGAAACCACGAATCCAGGCTCTGCGCTCGGCAGTCCTACGTTTGCACCAACTTTTTGGGGAACCTAGTGGCTGCTTGAACCATCTGCAAAGGCGGGTCGATGGCGTAAAAGATGGAGGCGGCCTAGTCATGATCACTCTATGCGTCACGGAAGACTGGCACCTCTTGGATGAGCTCCATGATCTGCATGAAGCCGGGGCGTTTAAAATACGGCGTTGCAGTCCGAAGACTCCGAAACATCTCGGCTTCGAATGCCATCATGCCCTGTCGGAATGCTATAGGGAGTTTGATTACAACGGCTACCTCGAAGACGACATCTTGATCACAGATTCCGATTTCTTCCTAAAGCTTAACCATTTCAATCGTTGCTTCGGAAATCGCTATTTGCTTCAACCCAATAGGATTGAGACAAGTGTCAACCTGCAAAACCTACGACGGTTTTATATTGATGGGGATTACAATCCAGCAGCCACGGATGCTTATCGACAAGCCATGGGGGAGCGACTATGCATGGAGCACCTAGGTCAGGTGGTGAACTTTGAGCAGCCACTGAATACCCATTCAGGGTGTTTCTTTCTGAATCGCAATCAGTCAAGCATATATTTCAGCGGAACCCATTGGGCAGATCAAGACGACAGCTTTCATAGTCCCTTAGAGAGCGCAGCGACACTTGGAGTGATGAAGTGTTTTCAGATCATGAAGCCGTCAACGGCCAACGGTCGTTTTCTCACGGTCGAACATGCTGGTCGAAACTTCATGGGTTTACTCAGCAATTAACGCTAATAATGGGTCAAAAACTGTTAATCGATTGGCCATTAACGCCATTCACCGGATGGGGTGGCTACGGGATTCAGCTTGCGCAGGCGTTAGCTGCCTCAGGAGTGGCAAGACCGGTGCTGACAAGTTACGCCGATCGAAGCCCGCACTGCGAGTTGCCTTGGCTACGGAAACTGGATGAATTGGAGAGCTTTAGCAAGCCACTGATTGAACACTACCGCAGCCACCCGACTGCGGTGGTACAAACAAACTGTCAAGTAGTGATGGAACCGATGGGGAACGCTGTCCCCGCCATGCGCATGCGTGGCGTGCATCAAGTAGGGGTCACGTTCTTTGAAAGAACAAGCCTGGATGATCACTACTGCAAAGATCTTGAGCGTTTTGAACTGGTGATTACAGGGTCTACGTGGAACCAACGGTTACTAGAGGAAGCTGGCTTCAAACAAAGTGTACTAATTCACCAGGGAATCGACCCATGCCACTTCCATGCCACACCAGTGCCACGGTTGATGGGGCGAAGTTTTGTTGTTTTTGCGGGCGGAAAATTAGAAGCACGCAAGGGCCAAGATGTGGTGATTGCCGCCTTTAAACAACTTTTGAAAATTAACCCCGACGCGCTGCTGATTGCATGCTGGGGAAATATTGGGAACGTAGGGCTGGGCACTATCATGTTGTCAAGACACGTGGAAGGAGAGCCCAGCAATGGGGACGCTCAGAGCATTTATGATTGGCTTATTGAGCAGGGTTTACCTTCTTCCAATATTTTGGTACCGTCGATTACGGCGAATTCACAACTTCCAGCCATTATCAAACAAGCTGATGTGGCTGTATTTTGTAGCCGTTGTGAAGGTGGCACAAACCTGATGGCCATGGAAACTCTGGCCTGTGGAATCCCTACACTGCTCTCGAGCAACACTGGTCATCTGGATCTGCTGGATCTGGGATTGG
>Ga0194129_10003643_pt1 | contig 21280 bp, 16 predicted proteins | sample TA2KigCa35mmetaG_FD_150862 | JGI IMG/M metagenome (GOLD analysis project Ga0194129, IMG submission 150862) | Freshwater microbial communities from Lake Tanganyika, Tanzania - TA2015038 Kigoma Deep Cast 35m | ecosystem: Environmental > Aquatic > Freshwater > Lake | place: Tanzania: Lake...
GGCACAGATGGAGCGTGAGGGCGCGAAGCGAGGGGTCTTCCCAGTCTCCTGAACGCAGCGGCCGCCCTGCGGGGTGCAGCCAGCGTGCCTCACTCGAGCGGTGCTGCGCGGGGCACAGCGCGTCTTCGGCGGGTTCGCGCCACCAGTGCGCGGCGAGATGCGCCTGCAAGCGCTTGCGCGCCCGCATCAGGGTACGTGCAAACGCAAGGAGCGCTTCGTCGCATTCATCCCAGCGAAGCCAGCTGAGGTCGTTGTCCTGGCAGTAGGCGTTGTTGTTGCCCCGTTGCGACCGGCCCCATTCGTCACCGGCCTGCAGCATCGGCGTACCCAGCGATGCAAAGAGGCAGGCGAGGAGCGCCCGATGCTTGCTGCGCCGCAGCCGCACAACTTCGGGCGGCGCATCCAGGCCTTCATGGCCGTGGTTGTGCACGCAGGGATCGTCGTGCCCATCGCGATTGTCTTCGCCGTTGGCCGCGTTGTGCTTGCGCGCGTAACTCAGTGCGTCGTGCACGGTGAAGCCGTCGTGACTCGCCAGGTAGTTCACGCTGGCCAACGCGGAGTTCTTGCCGCCCGCGAAGATCGCCGATGACCCCGCCAGCCGGTCTGCGAGTCGGCCCAGCGGAGCGTCTTCGCGGATCCAGAAGCCGCGCACCTCGTCGCGGTAGCGGTCGTTCCATTCGAGGACCTGCGCGGGAAATCCTCCCAGCCGGTAGCCCTGCGGGCCAAGATCCCAGGGTTCTGCGATCACGAGACTCTGCGCCAGCACCGGGTCTGCGGCGAGGCAACTCCAGAAGTACGAAGCCGCGAGCGGATCCATGCCACCGTCGGCGCGATTGCGCGAGGCGGTGGTGGCAAGATCGAAGCGAAAGCCGTCGACCCCGTAGTCGAGGACCCAGTGGCGCAGGCTCTGCAGTACCCATGCGCACACGCCGGGCTCGGCGAAGTTGAGCGTGTTGCCGCATCCGCTCCAGTTCTGCAAGCCACCGCGTGCATCGTGGCGGTAGTGCAGTGCAGCATCGAGTGCGCGCAGATGGTAGGTGGGGCCTGCCGCGTCGAGTTCTGCGCTGTGGTTGTAGACCACGTCGAGGACCACTTCGAGGCCGGCTGCGTGCAGCGCGGCGATCGTTTCGCGCAAGGCTAGTCGCGCCGCTTTCCAGCGCCCTCCCGACGGGTTCCCTCGGGCCCCCAGCGCCCCCTCGCGGCCCGCTGCAAGGTAGCCCGGATGCGGTGCGCTCCACGCGAGCACGTTGTAGCCCCAATAGTTCGAGAGCCCAAGCCGAAGAAGCCTGGGCTCGCTCACATGCGCGCTGATCGGCATCAGGCATAGCGTGGTCACGCCCAGTTTCAGGAAGTATTCAAGGCTCCAGGGGTGGGCGAGCGCCTCGATCGACCCCCTCAAGGCCTCGGGGATCCGTGTCTGCAGTTGGCTGAACCCCCGCGGATGGAGCTCGTAGAGCAGCCGCATCGTTGCCCCCGGGTCGGCGCGTTCCGCAGCCGGCCGATCGTGGATCCCTCGACGCGCCGGGGGAAGCTCCTCCACGAGCACCGCAAGTGGCCGGTCGGGCCGATCCAGGTTCACCCAGCGCGCCATCGGGTCGAGCAGGCAAGGCGCGAGTGCGCCGTGGTGGGCAACGCCGAGCCTGAAGCCGTAGGCCGAACCAGCGGGCCAGTCGAGCCCGCTCGCACTCCAGTAGTCACCGTCGCGCCGAAGCGCGACCTCGTGGAGTATCCGACGCGTATCCGGCTCGATCAGGCAGGCCTGCAGACTTTGGGCCTGCCGCGACAAGACCCCGAGATGGGTGCCGTTTGCGTCCTGCCATGCACCGGTACGCATCGCAGCTCAGGCAGCGCAGGGACGAAGCCAGAGCACAGCGAGCGGTGGCAGATCGATCGCAAGGCTGAAGGGCTTGCCGTGCCAGGGCTCGGCAACCGCCTGGGCGACCCAGGCCTCAGGGATGCTTGCGCCACCCCCGTAGCGCGGATCGTCGGTGTTGAGGATCACCTCCCAGCGTTGCTCCGCTGAAACGCCGATCCGGTAGGCCGGCCGCGGGACCGGGGTGAAGTGGCACACCACGAGAACCGCATCTCCGCTCAGGTCGCGGCGGAGAAAGGCAATCACGGACTGCCGATGATCGTCGTGCGCGACCCACTCGAAGCCTGCCGCCTCGTGGTCGAGTTGGTGGAGCGGGGCCTGCGCGCGGTAGACGGCGTTGAGGTCCTTCACCAGATGCTGGATGCCGAGGTGCTCGCCCTGCGCGAGCAGATGCCAGGGCAGGAAGCTGTCGTGATTCCATTCGCAGTCGCTTGCCCACTCGCTACCCATGAAAAGCAGCTTCTTGCCCGGGTAGGCCCACATCAGCCCGAAGAGCGCGCGCAGATTGGCAAACCGCAGCCAGCGCTCGCCGGGCATCTTGCCGAGCAGCGAGCCTTTTCCGTGCACAACCTCGTCGTGCGAGAGCGCGAGCACGAAGTTTTCCTCGAACGCATAGAGCAGGCCAAAGGTGAGGTCGCGCTGGTGAAACTTGCGGTAAAGCGGATCCCGGGCGAGGTACCTCAGGATGTCGTGCATCCAGCCGAGGTTCCACTTGTAGTGGAAGCCGAGCCCACCCTCCTCGAGGTCGTCGGAGGGTGGACGGCTCACCAGCGGAAACGAGGTGGACTCTTCGGCGATCGTGATGGCCTGAGGTGCCTCCTCACCGAGTCGCCGGCTGAGTTTGCGCAGGAAGGCGATCGACTCGAGGTTTTCCCGCCCGCCGAAACGGTTGGCGATCCACTGTCCATCGGGCCGGCTGTAGTCGCGGTAGAGCATGGAGGCCACCGCATCCACCCGCACCCCGTCGATCCCATACTGTTCGATCCAGAAGAGAGCATTGCCGAGCAGATAGTTGCGTACTTCGGGTCGGCCCAGGTTGAAGATCAGCGAGTGCCAGTCGGGGTGATAGCCCTCCCGGGGATCCTCGTGCTCGTAGAGCGCGGTGCCGTCAAAGCGCGAAAGCCCGTAGAGGTCTGCTGGAAAGTGTGCCGGGGTCCAGTCGAGAATCACGCCCAGTCCGTGCTGATGGGCGCAGTCCACAAAAGCTCGAAACTGCCCCGGGGTGCCGTGCCTCGCGGTGGGCGCATAGAGCCCCACCGGCTGGTAGCCCCAGGATCCGTCGAAGGGGTGTTCCATCACCGGCAGCAGTTCGAGATGCGTAAAACCCATCTCGACCGCATAGGGAACAAGCGACTCGGCAAGCTCGCCGTAGCTGAGCCAGCGCCAGCCTTCGGCCTTGCGCCAGGAGGCGCAGTGCACCTCGTAGATGCTGATCGGTGCGTGAAAGCCTTGCGGCACTCCCGGCTCGGCGAGTGGTCGAGGGATCTGGAGCCCCTCGATCACACTGGCCTGCTTCGGGCGCAACTCGGTGCGAAAGGCGTAGGGGTCCGACTTCATCACGATGGCGCCTTGGCTCTGCCAGACCCGGAACTGGTAGTGCTGTCCGCGGACAGCACCGGGAACGAAGACTGCCCAGATCCCGGAGGCTCCCTGGAGCGCCATCGGATGGGCTTCGGGTTTCCAGTCGTTGAAGTCGCCCAGCACCCAGACCTGTTGGGCGTTTGGGGCCCAAAGCGCAAACCGTGTCCCCGCCACGGCGGACTCGGTTTGCGGGTGCGCACCAAAGACTTCGTAGGGCCTCGCGTGGGTGCCCTCTCCGAGCAGCCACAAGTCGTGCGAGGAAATCAACATGGTCTGCGGAGGCGGCGGAAGCTGGCGCGGGGACTGTCCTGGTGCATCAATACGCAGCAAGTATGCACGAAGCGCCAAGAGGCACAGGCGGGCAGGCGCTAGAATCCGTGCGGCTGAAGTTCCGGATGCGGCACAGGCTTTGAACGACCGCACGCCTTTTCCTGTTGCATTGCGGAGAGTTCACATCATGGTTGACCGCCTCGTGCCGATTCGGTCCACACTTTCGCTCGAGGCCGCGCTGGCGATCAGCGTGGAGGCGTTGCGGTTGCGTCGCGAACTCGGCCTGCACCCGCTTGCTGTGGCGGTGTTGGATGCGGGTGCGCAGCTCGTGTCGTTCCAGCGCGAGGACGGCTGCGGTGCCCTGCGTTACGACATCGCCCTCGGAAAGGCCTGGGGCGCGCTTGGGATGGGGATGTCGTCGCGCCAGATCGGCGAGCGCACCGCGAGCCGCCCGGCGTTTCAGACTGCGGCATCGGTGGCTTCGCAGGGTCGCTTCGTGCCTGTGGCCGGGGGTGTGCTGATCCTCGATCGCGAGGGCGGAGCGATCGGCGCAGTGGGCATCAGCGGCGACACCTCCGACCGGGACGAACACTGCGCCATCGAGGCGATTCGCCACGCGGGCCTGCGCCCCGACCCTGAGCGGCCGGTTGCGGGCTAAGTCCCGCAGTCCGAACAGCGGCCATAGAGCGTGAGCTCATGGTCTTCCACGGTGAAGCCTTGCGGCGCAAGTTCGGAGAATTCGCCGGGGCAGGCGTGAATGTCGAAAACCCGGTTGCAGGCCCTGCACTGGAAATGGTGGTGGTGACGGTGGCCGCCGAGTTCGTAGCGGGGACTGTCTCCCGGCAGAAACACCGGCTGAAGTTCCTTCTCCTCCACCATCGCCTTGAGGTTGCGGTACACCGTGCCAAGGCTCAATGCCGGCACCGCTTCCTTGGCCTGATCGAGGATTTCCAGGGGGAGCAAAGGCCGACGCGAGCGCGCGATCGCCTCGCGGATCGCCGCCCTCTGCTTGGTCATGCGCTCCATGGATCGAGGATCTCGCGTTGAGGTTTTATGGTGGGCCTTTGCGCTGCGCGACAGCGCCCTTTATCTGTGTGATCCATGATGCTGTCGCGGGTGCGATCCATGATGCTGTCGCGGGTGCGATCCCGGATCTCAGTGCTGACTTCCCCGATGCGCCCACGCGGTGGTGTTCTTCTCGAGAGCGCTGAACAGTTCGTACATCAGCATCGCCATTGCGCCAACCACCACCAGTCCCGAGAAGGCAAGCCCCATCTGCATGGCCGAACCCGCGCTGATCAGGAGGTAGCCGATCCCCTCGTTGGCGGCGGTCATCTCCGAGACGGTCGTGCCCACGAAGGCAAGCGTGATTGCCACCTTGAGTGAGGCATAGAAGTAAGGCATCGATCGGGGCAGCCCCACCTTGATCAGCACGTCCCAGCGACGCGCTCCGAGTACCCGCAACACATCCTCGAGTTCGGGTTCGAGGGTTGCAAGCCCTGTTGCGATGTTGACCATGATCGGAAAAAAGGAAATGAGAAAGGCTGTGAGCACTGCAGGCCCCACGCCAATGCCAAACCACACCACAAGGATCGGCACGAAGGCCGCCTTGGGGAGTGCGTTGAAGGCGGTCATCAGGGGGTAGATTGCCGAATACGCAAGACGCGAACTCCCGATGGCAAAGCCGAGCAGCACCCCCACCAGGATCGCAAGACCAAAGCCGGCCATCGTGACCCAGAAAGTCCGCCAGGCGTGCGCTGCAATCGTGGCCTTGTGCTCGGCAAACTGCTCAAGAATCCGCAGCGGGCTGGGAAAGATGAATTCCGACACCTGAAAGCCGGAGCAGATGATCTGCCAGGCAAGCACCAGCGCGATGAGAAGTAGCCAGGGCGAGGCCCGTTCAAGCTTTCGGTTCATGGTGCGTGCCCTGCGGGGAAGGGTGGATCGGCCAGCCTGCCACTCAGTGCGCATCCGTGGCATCGGCCTGCGTACGAAGCGCGCCGATATGGTTGCGGAGTTCGTGCACGATGTGGGAGAACTCCTGGGTATAGGTAACCTCGAGGTCGCGCGGTCGCGGCAGATCAATGCTTCGCCGGGCCACGAAGCGCCCCGGGCTTGCGCTCATCACATACACCGTGTCGGCAAGGAACACCGATTCGCGCAGGTCGTGCGTGACGAGGATCACGTTGAAGCGCTGGGTACTCCACAGGTCGCGCAGTACACACCAGAGATCCTCGCGGGTGAAGGCATCGAGCGCACCGAAGGGCTCGTCGAGAAGGAGCATCTTCGGCTGATGGATCAGCGCCCTGCAGATGCTTACCCGCTGCTGCATTCCGCCCGAAAGCTGCCACGGATACTTCGATGCGTAGGCCTTGAGGCCCACCGCATCGAGCAAGGCGAGTGCCCTCACCTCGTACTCTGCGCGCATGCTCCGGTAGCGACTGCGGTGGGGTTCCACGATCTCGAGCGGAAGAAGCACATTCTGGAGGGTCTTGCGCCAGGGAAGCAGGGAGGGCGCCTGGAAGGCCATTCCGCTGATTTTCAGCGGGCCGTTCACCGCTGTTCCGTCCACCTCGATCCGGCCACGCGAGGGCGGCTTGAGCCCGGTGGCAAGTTTCATGAAAGTGGACTTCCCACAGCCGGAAGGTCCCACGATCGCGATGAACTCCCCCTGGTCGACCTCGAGGTGAATCCCTTCGACCGCATAGTGCCCCTGCGCTTCGAGAGCGGGACTGTAGGCCAGCCAGACGTCGTTGAAGCGGATGAAAGGCTGGCCCACTGGAGCGCTTACTTCCTGGGGAGGATGTCGAGAACCTTGGCATCCGGCAGATACTTGTCGTCCCAGACTGCTGCAGCGCTCACCCGGGTTTTCGTGGTGAAGGCATCCGACACCTGGTTGGCCATCGTGCCAAGGCGCGGGGTCTTCACCTGGCCGAAACCTTCTGCGCGCGCATCCGGGCTGTTGATCACCGAGTCGATTGCAAGCTTGAGTCGGCGCACTTCGAGTGCGGTGTTGATGATTCCGTCGCGCGCCTTCACAAACTCGATGGCGGCCACCGGATCGGCCATCGCCTCACGCGCACCCCTGGCAAAGGCAACGAGGAAGGCGCGGACCGCGACGGGGTTCTCCTTGAGGAACTTGTCGGACACGATGATCGCATTGCCGTAGAACTTCACGCCGTGCTCAGCGTAGGGGAACGTCACGATTTCCTCGGGCTTCACGCCGCGCGCCTCGAGGTTGAGGAGCGAAGTAAACGAGAACCCGGTGATCGCATCGATGTCGCCGCGCGCAAGCATCGTTTCGCGCAACGGCGGATCCATCGCAGTCCAGTTCACGTTGGTGATCGCGTTGGCCTGCTGGAAGACCGGAAAGGCGCGCCGCCCTGCGTCAAACACCGGGGCACCGAGTTTCTTGCCACTCAGGTCCTTCGGGCTGGTGATCCCGGACTTCTTCAGGGCCATCACCGCCGCAGGCGTGTTGTTGTAGACCATCATCACCGCAACCGGCTTGTTGGGCGCCTCGGGATTGTTGGCGTGAAACTCCATGAGCGCAGCCATGTCGGCAAATCCCATGTCGTAGGTGCCCGAGGCAACCCGCGTGACGGTACCGCCGGAACCGTTACCGGCATCGATCGTGACGTCGAGTCTGGCCTCCTTGAAGTAGCCCTTGGCGGCGGGCAGCAGAAAGAGTGCCGAGGGTCCCTCGAAGCGCCAGTCCAACTGGAAACGTACCTTGGTTTCCTGCGCGTGCGCCACCGTTGGCTGGCCCGCCACAACCACGCTTCCGACCACCGCCAGTGCGAGGGCCCCGCGCGCGAAGATCCGGCCCAGGCCGGCGAGGCACTTTCGCCGACCGGAGCCTCCCATGCTCCGGAGGATTGCCTTGCCGGGCGAGAGACCTGCCTCGAAGGCGCCGGGTGCATGCCCAAGGGAGTTCCGGGAGGCGGAGTGGCTGGGGGAAAAGGGCGCTTGCAACATGTTCGACCTCATGCGTTGAGTTGAGGGTTGACCGGAAGTCCTGTTGGAGGCTTGACCGGATGGATGAAGCGGGGATCTAGAAAGTGCCTGCGGAGCAGGATCCATGCCAGTGTGATGATGGAGTTCCATGTCGCTTCAAGGGGGGGTCGGCGTCTGCACCCGGCCGGCCACAACGGTGTGGCGCACATGACGGTCGTCGCCAAGGACAATGAGGGCAAAGAGTTGCTCGTCCAGGCTTTCGGCAAGTTGCCAGCGGCGCTCGAGCAGGGGCGTTGTGCAGGGGTCGAGCACCACGAAGTCGGCCCAGCCGGAGGCGGCGATGCCTGATGCGCAGTGCTCCCAACCGAGCCACTGCGCAGCAGCGCCAGTGTGGTGCCACCAGAGCGTCCCGGGACGCAGGTACACGCCGCCAAGCCGCGCAGTCTCGTAGGCTGCAAGCATGGTGCGAAACGGAGAAAACGACGAGCCTCCGCCCACGTCGCTCGCGAGAGCCCAGGCAAAGCCGGCCTGGGCGAAATCGAAGCGACCGCTACCCAGGAAAGCGTTCGAGGTGGGGCACACCGCAGCAACCGCACCTTGCGCCTCGAGCAGCGCGCGATCCTCTGCGTCGATATGGATGCAATGCCCCCAGATCGAATGCGGGCGAACCAAGCCGAAGCGGTCGTAGACGGCGAGGTAGCTGCGGTCTTTCGGGTAGAGCGAGCGGACCCAGGCGATTTCGCGGAGGTTCTCGGCCACATGCGACTGCACCACAACGCCCGGATAAGCCCGCGCAATCTCGGCTGCGCCGTGCAACTGGCGGTCGCTGCAGGTGGGGGCAAAGCGCGGCGTGATCGCGTAGCGCAAGCGCCCCCGGTTGTGCCAGCGCCCGATCAGGGTCTCGGTGTCGCGCAGCGAGTTCTCGGTGTCGTCCAGCAGTCCGGGGGGTGAATTGCGGTCCTGCAGGCTCTTGCCGGCGATCACGGCCATCGCACGCCGCTCGGCCTCGAGCATCAGCGCGTCAACCGAGTGCGGATGTGCGGTGCAATACACTGCAGCGCTCGTTACGCCATGGCGCAGCATCTCGCCAAGAAAGCGCCGAGCCGCGTCCTGCGCCACTGCAGGATCCTCAAAGCGCTGCTCGCAGGGGAAGGTGTGCTGTTCCAGCCATTCGAGCAGACCCGCCGCAGGCGAACCGATCACATCGATCTGCGGGTAGTGCGCGTGTACATCGATGAAGCCCGGGGCGATCAGGCAGTTGCGGCAATCGTGTTCGACACGCTCTCCAGCCTTGGGCGCGCGAAGCGGTCCGAAGCTGCCGCCGGCGTGCACCTCCACCACCTGGTCGCAAAGCACTTGCGCTTGCCCGGTGGCATCGAAGCGCAGCACATCGCCGCGCCAGCGGATAACCCCTTCCGGGTCCAGATCGCCAAGCATCGCCCGATGATATGCGATCCTACGCGGATACTCACCATGTCAGACCCAGCCTCCACTGAAGCCTCGATGCCGGGCGAACCCGTGCGTGACCCGGACCACGCGCAGCGCACCGGGCGTTTGATGGATGCGGCTCCGAGGCACCTGCGGTTCTGGCATCGGGGCCAGATGCACAGTGTGGAGCCACCTGCACCGCACACCACCTTGCTCGATTTTCTGCGCATCGAACGCGGCGATGTTGCGGTGAAGGAAGCGTGCGCGCAGGGCGACTGTGGGGCCTGCGCAGTGGCTGCGGCTTGCCTCAGCGACGACGGGCAATTGCGCTGGATGGCGATCAACGCCTGCATCAAGCCGCTGGCCTGGATCCACGGCAAGGCGGTTTTCAGCGCACGCGATCTTCCTCCGGCGCACCCGGTGATCTGCGCCCTGCTCGCCCGCGAGTCGAGCCAGTGCGGCTTTTGCACCCCGGGATTCGTGATGGCGCTTTTTGCGGTCTACCAGGAGGCTCGTGACAGGCCCGGGTCGCCGGTGTTCAACCGCGAGCAGGTGCTCGATGCGATTTCGGGCAACCTGTGCCGCTGCACCGGCTACCTGCCGATCATCGAGGCCGGCCTTGAGATGCTGCAGAGGCCGCCTGCGCTCGACTTCGACCAGGGGCTCGCTGCAATGCGCAGGGCACTGCTGGCGCATCGCGTGGAACACCCGGATGCTCACGAAGATCTCAGGGCAGTTCTCCAACGTCGGGCCGAGGCGCCCGAGGCCTGGGTCGTTGCAGGTGCAACCGACCTTGGCCTGCGCATCACGAAGGGCCATGAGCGACCTCGTTCGATGATCGATATCTCGGGGTTGGGTGCGCTGCGCACGCTGCAGGCCGACGAGGCGTGGCTCACGCTCGGCGCAGCACTCAACCTCCAGACGGTGTTTCAATGCCTTGCCGAGCGCTGGCCGTCCCTGGGTGAATACCTTTGGCGCTTCGCAGGGCGCCCCATTCGCAACAGCGCAACCCTGGGCGGCAACCTCGGTACTGCCTCGCCGATCGGCGATGCGCTCCCCGTGCTGATGGTGCTGCAGGCCAGGGTGCAACTGCTGCGCTGGGACCCTGACGCGCAGCGGGTGCTCGGCCGAAGTCTCGCAGTCGAGGACTTCATCCTCGGCTATCGGCAGACTGCGCTTGCACCCGATGAACTCATCGCTGCCGTGCAGATACCGACCCGCAGTTTCAACTGGCAGGTGGCCGCCTGGAAAGTGAGCAAACGCTTTGAAGACGACATCTCGGCGGTTTCGCTCGCGGTGGCGTGGCGCCGCGATCAGGACGGGAGGGTGGCTGCAATCCGGCTTGCGGCCGGCGGCGTGGCCGACCGGGCGCTTCGGCTGAGGAGCGTGGAGGACCTGCTCCTCGGAAGGCGCTTCGATCCCGCAGAACTCAGGCAGGCGGGTGAGCAACTCAAGGCTGCCATTGCGCCGATCAGCGATGCACGGGCCTCGGCAGCCTACCGGCGTGAGGTGTGTGGCAACCTTCTGCTGAGGCTGGGCGCACACGCATGAGTGGACCCTTGCACCATGAGAGTGCGCTTGCGCACCTTCGCGGGGAGGCGCGGTACCTCGATGATCTTCACGAGCCGACAGGCCTGCTTCATCTCGCGCCGGTGTGCAGCCGACTTGCACATGGGCAGCTGCATGGGCTCGACCCGTCGGCGGCGCTTGCGCTTCCCGGGGTGGTGGCGGTGCTCCGTGCGGCCGATCTTCCAGGTCCCAACCGGATCGCCAACATGGCCGGCGATGAGCCGATCCTTGCCGAGGGCGAGGTTTGTTACGCAGGGCAGGTCCTTGCGCTGGTTGCGGCAAGATCCCACCGCGAGGCACGGGCGGCGGCGGCCTGTGTGCAGGTGAAGGCCCACCCACTACCCGCCCTGCTCGCACTCGACGAGGCCATTGCAGCGCAATCGTGGATTTCGCCACCCGTGGTGCTCGAGCGCGGAGCGGTCGACGAGGCGATGCGCAGCAGTCCGCACCGGCTCAGCGCCGAGCGCAGCGTGGGCGCGCAGGAGCACTTCTACCTCGAAGGGCAGGTGGCAATTGCCTTGCCCGACGAGCAAGGCGGCTGGACTGTCCATTCCTCCACCCAGCACCCCGGTGAAGTGCAGCACTGGGTAGCGCATGCGCTCGGCACTTCGGCGCACCAGGTGCGCGTGCTTTGCCGGCGTATGGGAGGTGGCTTCGGCGGCAAGGAGACGCAGGCCGGCCAGGTGGCGGTGTGGGCTGCGGTGGCTTCGCAGGTGTTGCAGCAACCCGTGAAGATGAGGCTTGACCGCGACGATGACTTCCGCATCACCGGCAAGCGCCATCCGTTTCGCATGCGCTACCAGGTGGGCTTCGACGACGACGGACGGATCCTCGCACTCGAGGCGGAACTCGCATCCAACTGCGGCTTTTCGGCCGACCTCTCGATCCCGGTCAACGAGAGGGCCCTCTTTCATGTGGATAACGCCTACTACCTGCCCAATCTGCGCTTGCGGTCATTGCGTTGCCGCACCCATCTGCAATCGCACACCGCCTTTCGCGGATTCGGCGGACCACAGGGCATGTACCTCATCGAAAGTCTGATCGGCGACATCGCGCGGGCGCTGGGTCGCGATGCTTTCGACATCCGCCTGCTTAACGCCTACGGCGCCGCGCCGCGCAACACCACGCCCTACGGCATGACGGTGGACGACGAATTCATTGGCGATCTGATGCACGACCTCGCCAGCTCGTGCAGCTACCGCAAGCGTCGCCAGGCGATCGCGGACGCTGCAGCCGCAGACTCCACGGCTGCGCCCCGCGCCTGCTTTCGTGGCCTTGCGCTCACGCCAGTGAAGTTCGGGATCAGTTTCAACGCCACGCAGTTCAACCAGGCGGGCGCCCTCGTGCAGATCTTCACCGATGCAACCGTGGCGATCCACCACGGCGGAACCGAGATGGGGCAGGGGTTGCACACCAAGGTGATTGCGATCGTGGCGCAGGTGCTCGGACTCCCACCGGAGCGGCTTCGCGTGATGCCCAGCGACACGCACACCATAGCCAACGCTTCGGCAACGGCTGCATCCGCGGGGACCGACCTCAACGGCCGCGCGGCCGAGCACGCTGCGGTCGCACTGCGCGAGCGGCTGTTCGACTTCTGGGCGGCTCAAACCGGCTGGGATCGGGCAGCGATGCAACTGATCCACGGCCACCTGCGCTCGCACAACAGGGGCGAGCCCTGTGCAGTGGCGTTTGCGGAGCTTGTGCACAAGGCCTACATGGCAAGGGTGCAATTGTGGGCAGAGGGTTTCTACGCCACCCCGGGCATTCACTTCGACCGGATCACGCGGCGCGGCAAGCCCTTCTACTACTTTGCCTGGGGCGCGGCGTGCACCGAAGTGGAAATCGATGTCCTCACTGGCGAATACCGCGTCGTGGCGGTGGACATCCTGCACGATGTGGGCCGCTCGGTGCACGACGCCATCGACCGCGGACAGGTGGTGGGAGGCTTTGTGCAGGGCATGGGATGGCTCACCATGGAGGAGCTGGTGTGGGATGCCCACGGGCAACTGCTCACGCACGCCCCGTCCACCTACAAGATCCCAACAGCCGCCGATGTGCCGGAGCACTTCACCGTGCGCTGGTGGCCCTTTCCCAACCGGGTGGACAATGTGGGGGGATCCAAGGCCGTGGGCGAGCCGCCCCTGATGCTGGCGTTGTCGGTGATCGAGGCGCTGCGCGATGCGGTGGCACAAGCGCGCAGCAGCGCAGCGAACCCGCTGGGCAGCCCCTCGTCTGCGCCCAACCATGGCGTTGACCTCGATGCCCCGGCAACCCCCGAGCGCGTGTACTTCGCGGTGCGTCATTGAGCGCAACCCGCGCCGATGCGCTGCGCTGGCTGCGTGAGGAAAGGCTGGCAGTGCTCGTTGAACTTGTGCAGGTGCGCGGATCGGTGCCGCGGGAAGCCGGCACGCGGATGCTCGTGGCGGCCAACGACGCGTGTGGAACGATTGGCGGAGGGCATCTCGAACACGAGGCGATCCTCGAGGCGCGCGCGCTCCTGCGCGACGGGCAGGGGTTTGTGGCCGCTCCGGAGTTGCGTCGTTGCCTTTCCCTCGGCCCCTCGCTCGGCCAGTGCTGCGGCGGATCTGTGGAGCTTTCGTGGAGGCCGCTCGATGCCGCGGTTCTCGAAGCATGGCCGCCCGCCACGCCGCGTTTCTGCCTGCAGTTGCACGGCGCCGGTCATGTGGGCAGGGCGCTCGTGCGGATCCTGTTAGCGGTTCCCTGCCGAATCCACTGGATCGACGCGCGCCAGACTTTCGAGCCCCTGCCTGAGGCGCAGTCGGACCCCTCGCCGCGGCTTGCGCAGGTGCAGGTGCATCAGTGCGAGGAGCCGCAGAGCCTGGTTGCCCACGCCCAGCCGGGCGATCTGGTACTGATTGCAACCCATCGCCATGACCTCGACGAGCGGATTGCAGCCGAGGCGCTGCAACGCAACGATCTCGGGTGGGTTGGCATGATCGGCTCGGCCACCAAGCGAGCCAGGATCCTGCGGCGCCTGCTCCACCGTGGACTGCCGCCGGAACACTCCAGGGCGCTGGTGTGCCCGATCGGGATTTCCGGCTGCGAGGGCGTTGGCGCCAAGGAGCCCGGGGTTATCGCGCTTGCCGTGGCTGCCCAGCTTCTGCAAACCAGCGCCCGATCAGCGCGCGCTCCTGATCGCTGATCCCGGTTGCATTGTTCAACGGCATCTGGCGGGTTACCACCACCTGCTGATAGATTGCATCACGCTGCGAGATCACCAGCGTGGGCTCGTCGAGGCGTATGTTCTTGCTTGCCGCACCCGCGCGGTGACAGCCCACGCAATGCTGCTCCACCACCACACGGACTGCAGGTGGCAACTCCACTGCGCCTGCCTGCGGCACCGGTTCACGCGCCACCGGGATCGCGATCACGATCCCTGCGAGCAGCATCGCCGACGAGGCGAGCCACGGCCAGGGCCGCTGCAGTCCGCGATGGCGTGTCACGAACCAGTAGCGGATGATCGCCCCCATGGCCATCATCAGGATCAGCAGGAGTCCGTTGAGCGGGTGCTGATACAGCATGGCCGCATGGTTGGAGAGCATGGCAAAGAGCACCGGCAGCGTGAAGTAGGTGTTGTGAACCGAGCGTTGCTTGCCGCGCTTGCCATGGATGGCATCCGGGCTCTGCCCGGCGCGCATCGCGGCGATCACCTTGCGCTGTCCGGGGATGATCACCATCAGCACATTGGCGCTCATGATGGTTGCGAGCATGGCGCCTACGATCAGATACGCCGCCCGGCCGGCAAAAAGCTCGCAGGCGATCCACGAGGACGCCGCGACGAACACCGCGACCGCGACGCCGAGCAGGCGCTCCCGGAAGGCCTCGTCGGCAGCATCGCGACCTGTACCGATCAGGCGGCAGAGCAGGTCGTAGACTACCCAGCCCAGCAGCAGAAAACCGAGAGCAGTCGCAATCGCCAGCCACGCCGGCCAGTCGTGAACCCGCGGATCGACCAGGTAAGTCTGCGCGTTCAACAGGTAGATCGCCACGAAGAGGGCAAATCCCGAAAGCCAGGTTGCGTAGCTCTCCCAGTAGAACCAGTGCAGGCGCTCGGGAAGGCCGGGCGGGGCAAGCATGTACTTCTGCGGGTTGTAAAAGCCTCCGCCGTGTACCGCCCACAATTCGCCGTCAACGCCCTTGCGCAGAAGTTCGGGCTCGCGGGGCTTTTCAAGGTGGTTGTCGAGCCATACGAAATAGAACGAGGCACCGATCCAGGCGATGCCCACGATCACATGCAGCCAGCGCAGGAGGAGGTGCACCCACTCCGCGATCAACCCGCTCGTGATGGCTGCAAGCACTCTCAGGAACCCCGGTAGGTGGTGTAGGACCATGGGCTCACGAGGAGCGGTACGTGGTAGCTTTGCTCCGGGTTGGCAATTCCGAATTCGATCGGGACCTGATCGAGGAAAGGCATTGGCGCTTGCGATGCGTTGGCGTCTGCTCCGGCCGTTGTGGCACGCTGCCCGGCAAAGTACTCGCCCACCGCAAAGCGCAGGCAGTAACGTCCACCCACGAGTGCGTCGCCCTCGAGCAGGGGGCGATCACAGCGGCCGTCGGCGTTGGTGCGGGTGCGCAACACTGGTTCCCAGTGCCCGGTGTTTCCAAGCCGCAGGAGCACGAGCCCCATGCCGACGGCAGGGCGCCCTGCAGCAGTATCAAGCACATGGGTGCTGAGTTTGGCCAAGGTGTGACTCCACGCGAAACAACCGGAGGCTGATCCGGAAACCGGGTTGGATCATATACTCCGCACCATGGAGCGGTTTCTGGATGCCCTCAATCAGGCCCAAGGTGCTGAGGCGCGCGGGATGCTTGCGGGCCTTTATGAACACAGCGACTGGGTGGTGGAGCGCGCGCTCGAGCAGGCTCCGTTTCGCAGCCTCGCGCACCTGAAACATGCCTTCAGCCGCGCAGTGCGGGCTGCAAGCGCGCAGGAGAAACTCGCCTTGCTGCGCGCGCACCCGGAATTGGCGGGTCGTGCCGCGCTCGCCGGCGAACTCACCGGAGCCTCCCAGCGCGAGCAGTCACGTTCGGGGCTGCAGGAGTGCTCCGCTGAAGAATATGCAGCCTTCCATGCCCTCAACCACGCATACCGCGAACGCTTTGGCTGGCCGTTCATTCTCGCTGTCGGGGGTCCGCGCGCAAACGGTCTAAGCCGCGCCGAGATTCTCGAATCTTGGCGAAGACGCCTGGATCAGCCCGCCGAGAGCGAACTGGCCGAGTGCCTGCGGCAGGTGCATCGGATCGCCGAACTGCGCCTCAACGCGCGCGCCGGTTTCGCGCCGCACGATGGCGAAACGATCTGGGATTGGGCCGAGGCGCTGGCGGTGCACAGCGACGACGAGGCGCGTGCACAGGGGCAGCTCACCGTTACCTACCTCACCGCTGCGCACCGGCGGTGCGCGCAGCAACTCGACGCATGGATGCGCGAATGCGGCTTCGACGAGGTGGAACACGATGCGCTTGGCAACGTGGTGGGTCGCTACTGGGGCAGCACCGGGCCGGGCGCGCCGCTCCTTCTCACCGGCTCGCACTTCGACACCGTGCGCAACGGAGGCAGATACGACGGGCGGCTCGGAATCCTCGCCGCAATGCGCGTGGTGGCCCTGCAGCAGCGTTGCGGCAGGCGCTGGCCCTTCACACTCGAGGTGATAGGCTTCGCCGAGGAGGAGGGGCAGCGCTTCTCAACTTCCTTCCTGTCGGCGAGCGCGCTCGTGGGCAAGTGGGACCCTGCGGTCCTGCAGCGGCGCGATGCCTCGGGGCTGAGCCTCGAGCAGGTGCTGCGCCAGGCGGGTTTCGATCCGGAGCGGATCGGAGCGATTGCGCGCGCGCCGGAGCGTGTGCTCGGCTTTCTCGAGCTGCACATCGAACAAGGTCCGGTGCTGCTCGAGATCGACCTGCCGCTCGGAGTGGTGACTTCGATCAACGGTTCGGTGCGCATCATGGTGGAACTCACGGGGACCGCCTCGCACGCCGGAACCACGCCCATGCCGATGCGCCGCGATGCGGCCTGTGCGGCAGCCGAGATCGTGAGTTTCGTGGAGCGCCGCTGTGCGGCCGAGCCACAGCTTGTGGGTACCGTGGGAATGCTGCAGGTTCCTTCGGGTTCGATCAACGTAATCCCCGGACGGTGCAACTTCAGCCTCGACGTGCGTGCTCCAGACGATGCGCAGCGCGACCGTGCAGTGGCCGACATCCTCCAGCATGTTGAGGAGGTGTGCAGCCGTCGGGGTATCGGCAAGCGGGTCGACACCCTGATGTCGGTGTCGGCTGCGCCGTCGGATCCGGAACTGCAGGCGGCCTGGGAGCAGGTGGTTGGCCACTTCGGGCTGCCAGTGCACCGGATGAGCAGTGGCGCAGGCCATGATGCGATGCGGATGGCCCAACTCTGTCCGCAGGCGATGCTCTTCCTGCGCTGTGGCAACGGGGGCATCAGCCACAACCCGCTCGAGACCGTTACCGCCGACGATGCCCAGCTCGCGGTCGAGTCGATCGCGCGGATGCTGGAGGTTCTTGCCGGCAGCGAAGCATTCCTGCAGCGCCAGTGACTGCCGAGACCCCGGCAGGGCTGCCCGCGGCAGGGCTGCCCGCGGCAGCGCTGCCCCCGGCGGCGCGCCTTGCCTTGCGCGGCATGACCAAGCGCTACGGGGTGCTTCTTGCCAACGATGCCATCGATCTCGAGGTGCAGCCGGGAACCATTCACGCGGTCCTTGGCGAGAACGGAGCCGGCAAGTCCACGCTGATGAAGGCAATCTACGGCGTGGTGCAGGCCGACGCCGGCCGGATGTGGCTCGACGGCATCCCGTATGCGCCGCGCTCGCCGGCCGATGCGCGCAGCTTCGGCATCGGCATGATCTTTCAGCACTTCGCGCTTTTTGAATCGCTCAGCGTTGCCGAAAACATCTGGCTCGGACTCGACCGCCGCTGGAGCCTCGCAGCAGTAGACGGTGCGCTGCGCAAGCTTCACGACACCTACAAGCTCCAGATCGATCCCGATGCACGGGTGCACCGCCTGAGCGTGGGCGAGCGCCAGCGGGTGGAGATCTGTCGCGCGCTGCTTGGTCAACCGCGGATCCTCATTCTCGACGAGCCCACCTCGGTGCTTTCTCCCCAGGCAACCCGCGCACTCTTCGAGATGTTGCGTCTTCTCGCCGCGCAGGGGTGCAGCATGCTCTACATCAGCCACAAGCTGCACGAGATCCGCAGCCTTTGCGACGACTGCACCGTGCTGCGGGGAGGGAGGGTGAGTGGCAGGCTCGACCCGCGACGCAGCACCGAGGCCGAGTTGAGCGCCTGCATGATCGGCGCGCCCCCGCCCCCGCTGGTGCGTGCATCGAAACCTGAAGGCAGGATCATGCTTCGCGTGCGCGGTCTGAGACTCGTGACCGATGAGGTCCAATCCGGCAGTTCCGCCACGGGCACTTCCTCCTCGGGCGGCCCCGGGCATGCGCTGCGCGACATCGACCTCGATCTTCGGGAGGGCGAGATCCTCGGGATCGCAGGGGTGTCGGGCAACGGTCAGGCAGCGCTGCTCGATGCGCTGTCGGGCGAAACCCGCCAGCACTTTGCGCCTGCACCGAAGGTGTCCGGAACGCTCGAACTCGAGGGCCGCGATGTGCTGCGCCTCGGCGTGGGCGAACGTCGCGCGCTCGGTCTGCACGCCTTGCCCGAGGAGCGGCTTGGCAGGGCCACCGTCCCCGAACTTGCCTTGAGCGACAACATGCTGCTCGCGGGCAACGTCCTCGACCGCCGGTGGTGGCTCGACTTCGGAGCGCTGCGTCGCGCGGCCAATGCCGTGATCGAGCGCTTCATGGTGCGCGCCCAGGGGCCCGACAGTGCGGCGCGAAGCCTCTCGGGAGGCAATCTGCAGAAGTACATCGTGGGGCGCACCCTTGGCGAGCGGCCGAAGGTCCTGGTGATCAGCCAGCCCACCTGGGGTGTTGACGTGGGGGCGAGCACCCAGATCCGCCAGCAACTGCTTGCGCTGCGCGACACGGGCACCGCGATCATCGTGATCTCGGAGGAACTCGACGAACTCTTCCAGCTTGCCGACCGGATCCAGGTTATCGCCACCGGCGAACTCTCGCCGTCGATGGCGATCGACCAGGCAAGCGTTGAGCGGATCGGGTCGTGGATGGGCGGGGGCTGGCGTGAAGCTCAGGCTTGAGACCGCGCAATCCGGGCCCACCGCCAGGCGGATCAGCCTGGTTCTTTCCCCTGTGCTCGCACTTTTTGCCACCCTGTTGCTCGCGGCGCTCGTACTTGCCGCGATGGGCAAGGATCCTGCGCAGGTGTTACGTCTCTTCCTGATCGAACCGCTCAAGGACCGACGGGCTGTGGGCGAGGTGCTGCTCAAGGCAACGCCGCTCATGCTCTGCGGACTCGGGCTTGCCCTGTGTTTCAGGTCGAATGTCTGGAACATTGGCGCCGAAGGCCAGTTCCTCCTCGGAGCGATCGCTGCGGGCGGGTTTGCGATGTGGGCAAGCCAGAACTTCAGTGCACTCTCGCCCTGGTTTGCAGTGCCGGGCGGCGTGCTGGCGGGAATGCTCGGAGGCGCGGTCTGGGCCTCGATCACCGCGCTTCTCAGGGACCGCTTCCACGCCAACGAAATCCTGGTGAGCCTGATGCTGGTCTACGTTGCCAACCTGCTTCTCAGCTATCTGGTCTTCGGTCCCTGGAAAGACCCCCGTGGATGGAACTTTCCGCAGACGATCCGCTTTGCCGACTTCACTGCGCTCCCGCGGATCGGCACCGGTATGCGGCTCCATTGGGGCTTCGTGTTCGCACTCCTGCTCGCTTCGGTGATGAGCGTGCTGGTGTTCCGGACGCATCTTGGCGCGCGCCTGCGCATCGGCGGGCTTGCCCCTGCCGCTGCGCGCTTTGCAGGGTTTTCACCGCGTGAGGCCCTCTGGACCACGCTCCTGCTGTCGGGGGCGTTTGCCGGTATGGCCGGTGCCATGGAGGTCCTCGGGCCGATGGGCCAACTCACGCCGCATGTGTCGACCGGCTACGGATTCACCGCGATCATCGTGGCCTTCATCGGCCGGTTGCACCCCCTCGGCTGCGTGCTCGCCAGTGTGCTGCTTTCGATGTGGATGATCGGGGGCGAGCTTTCCCAGTCGCGCGTTGGTCTGCCTGCCGCAGTTTCGAGCATGTTCCAGGGAGTTCTGCTCCTCATGCTTCTCGGATTCGACGCCCTGAGCAACACCCGCATCGTCTTGACGCGGGTGGCGGGTGCCGGCGGATCCTCGCAATCCGGTGGCCCGTCTCGCTCCGAACGAGCAACCGTCGCCACCCCGTTGGCGGAACCGGGCGGCCGGCCATCGTCGGGCGGATTGCCAGGCCCTGCAGGCGCGGCACGGCCATGAATGAGCTTGCGCTGCTCATCGCGGCGGGCATGGCGTCGGGCACTCCGCTGCTCCTTGCAGGTCTCGGCTTGCTCATCAACGAGCGGGCGGGCGTTGTGAACCTTGGAGCCGAAGGCCTGATGCTGATTGCCGCAGTGGCAGGGTTTGCCGTGGGCTTTGCCACGGCAAACCCTGTGCTCGCACTGCTGGCAGGGGCCCTGGCTGCAGGCGCCTTCGCGGCGGTGCTGGGCGTGCTGGTGATCTACTTCAACACCAATCCCTATGCGAGCGGGCTCGCACTCAGCCTCTTTGGCACCGGATTCAGTGCCTTTGTGGGCGCTGGACTCGTGGGAAAGAAACTGTCGATCGGCGTTTCTCCAGGACTGCCCTGGCTCGCGGATCTCCCCTGGCTCGGACCGGCCTTCTTCCGGCAACATCCGATGGTGTACTTCGCCATCGCCCTTTGCGGGGTGCTCTACCTCTTCTTTCATCGTTCCCGCGCCGGCCTTCTCATCCGCGGGATCGGTGAGTCCCCCGAGGCTGCGCACGCGCTCGGGTATCCGGTCCGCCAACTGCGCCTGCTGGCGGTGATTGCCGGCGGCGCCTGCTGTGGTCTGGCGGGAGCCTATCTCTCAGTGGTCTACGCCCCGCTCTGGGTGGAGGGCATGGTGGCGGGACGGGGCTGGATTGCGTTGGCGCTCACGGTCTTTGCGACCTGGAGGCCGGGAAGGGTTCTCGTTGGCGCTTACCTCTTCGGCAGCGTGACCATGTTGCAGATGCACTTGCAGGCGCTTGGAATTCAGATTCCAACGCAGTTCATGTCGATGCTCCCCTACCTCGCCACGATCGTGGTGCTGGCGCTGATCTCGCGCAATCCTGCCTGGATTCGTGCAAACATGCCGGCTTCGCTCGGAAGACCCTTTGTGCCGGGGCACTGAAGGTTTCGCCCACCCGCAGGTCGGTGCCGCAAATGCACGGGCGAGGGGCGCTCCTTGCCGGTCTTTCATTGAAATCCGGTGCAAAACCTGCCCTCGGGCGGTGGCACCCGGGCAGATGTGTGATCCTTGCGGTGGCATCCGGGGCAGATGTGTAATGATTGGGGTTTGCGTATCCGTGGATCCGCTGCGCGCGCCGCTCAGGGTCCGGTCTTCCGCATAGGCGTTTCCCCACACAAGGAGTCCTCATGAACTCGTCGCATAAGCGCTGGTGGCTGCGTACCGGTCTGGCAGTCTTTGCA
>Ga0194129_10003645_pt1 | contig 21276 bp, 24 predicted proteins | sample TA2KigCa35mmetaG_FD_150862 | JGI IMG/M metagenome (GOLD analysis project Ga0194129, IMG submission 150862) | Freshwater microbial communities from Lake Tanganyika, Tanzania - TA2015038 Kigoma Deep Cast 35m | ecosystem: Environmental > Aquatic > Freshwater > Lake | place: Tanzania: Lake...
TACATTCTACAGGAATCGAACCTGTCACCATTAGCTTAGAAGGCTACTGCTCTATCCAACTGAGCTAAGAATGCATAAATAAAATTTTTCTCTCTCTCATTAGCATGCCTGTGCAAATTTAGAAAAGAATCCTATGCGGGTAATGAGAATCGAACTCATATCTTCTGCTTGGAAGGCAGATAATTTACCACTAATATATACCCGCACAATTGTAGAAATAATAGATAATCGAGAAAGACGGGAGTCGAACCCGCGACTTTTGGCGTGACAGGCCAACACTCTAACCACTGAGTTACTTTCCCCTTCGAATTTGTAAAAATTTTTAGTTAAAAATAAACTAGAACTATAATTACAGCTTTTTAGCTAACCAAACTTTTATTCCGAAAGCACCATAAAGTGTAATTGCCTGAGTTTGATAATAATCAATCGGAGTTTTAATAGTTTGAAGTGAAATTTGACCTTCTTGAATCACGATAGTCTTAGTTCTTCTCCGTTTATTAAAACGTCCCTTAATTAAAACTTTAATACCTTCTACAGCAAAGAAATCTGTTGGAAGATTTCGGAAAAAGGTTTGTAAACTTTTCTTTAGAAATCTTACAGTACTTGTATGTTTCCGATTCTTTTCTATCATATAAGAAATTAATTTTCCTAACAAAGCAGCATTACCATAACTAAAAGTACCTAAAACAAAATAAAGTGTCTCAATAGTTTCAGAAAAATAATTTCTCAAATCTTTACTTCTTTGTAAGTAAACTAACTTATGTTCAACAGCTCGTCGGTACAATTTTAATGTTGGTAGAAAGCTAAGCTGGCTACTGTAAATTCTTAAATGAATATCTTCAAATCCTGTAAAGTGATGTAAAGATTTACACAAAGCCTTATTTAATTCTAGAAGATTTTTTTTATCATACTTCGCAAGATAAATTGAATCTTTTAAATGGAAGTTTTGGAAATTATACTTAAATTTTTTTAGTGCAAACAATTTTTTAAGTTTTCCGAACTTCAATCTTAAAAGACTTGATTGCGAAGAATTTTTCACACTTCCTAGAATAGAACAATTATCCTTTTTTAAAAAATTCTCTTCCCTTTTTTTCTTTTTTAACAAGTAAAAGAAAAATCGATGTTTATATGTTAAAACCGATGTCTTAAATACGAAATTTTGTTTTCTCTTTTGCAAAAAAGATTTCTTACGTTTTTGCGGAAGAAGAAGATATTTTGTCTTTTCCCGATTGAAAATTGATTTGTAATCAGAAGTCTCGCCTGAATTTTCTTGAATCTCATCAACGAAAATTTTTAAGTCTCGCATTTTCTTCAACTCAACATATTTCTTTTTTATAGTTCGAAATAAGTTTTTTGCCCAGAAGAATTTTGATTGTTTTGCCAATAGCGAGCTAAAATAAAAATCAACTTCAATAAGAAGTTTTCTAGAAGATCGTGAAATTCTGCAGGCTCGTAAAAGAATTCCTTGTGAACGCAATAAGAAATCTATAAAATTACGGATTTCTAAATCTTGGTGTTGAAGATTCGCGACATGATCCTTTCTTGAAACCCATGAAGAAATTTCTGGCTTTGTAATAGATTGACGAAAAATAATTGGATTAATTTTTTGACCCATGTTTTATTTTTTCTTTTTTTTCTTTTTGAACTCGTAACGAGCTCGAGTTCCTAAAAATTCTCCTAATTTATGACCATGCATTTCAGGTGTTATCAGTAATGGGATAAAATCTTTCCCATTATGAACTCTCACACGCAACCCAAAAAGCTCGTTGGTCACTGTGGAAGCTCTTGACCAGGTTTTTAAAGACAAATTTTTATCTGATAGAAGAATTTTTCTTAACGGCAAAGGGTTTAAAAAAGTCTTTTCCGAATTAGTCATTAAAATTTAATTTTTTTTTCTAGGTACAATAATAAGAGGATTTCGTGAATGACTAGTCTTAGGACCTTTAGTTGGACGGCCCCAAGGACTAACAGATGGACGACCACCTGAAGTTCTTCCTTCACCACCACCATGTGGGTGATCAACAGGGTTCATAGCAACCCCACGAACATTTGGGCGCCGACCATACCAACGATTACGACCAGCTTTTCCTACAGTATTTAAATTACGATTTTCATTAGACACAACACCTAATGTAGCATAAGAGTTTAATGGTATTAATCTTTGTTCACCTGAAACAAGTCTTACACGACCGTAATTTTTTGTTTTTTGAATTAACTGAGCATAAGTGCCAGCCGCTCTACAGTATTGACCTCTTTTTCCTTCTGATGTCGATAAATTATGAATTAAACTTCCCACAGGAATTCTATTCAAAGGCAAAGCATGACCTAATTTGATTTCTGCTTCTGCACCTGATTTAATCAAGGACCCTACACATAGATTCTTAGGAGCTAAAATATACGAATGATTTTTTTCTCGATAATTATACAAACGAGCGATGTAAGCACTACGAAAAGGATCGTATTCGATAGCCTCTACGATTCCAAAGGTATCTAATCTTTGAAAATCAATTGCTCGATAAAGCTTTTTATGTCCCCCACCTCTTTGATAAGCTGTAATACGCCCTTTATGATTTCTTCCAACTTTACGATGTAAGAAGGAAGTTTTTCCTTTAATAGGCTTTTTCACCCAAAGAGTAGGTCTTTTAAGGACTTTTAATGCTCTTTGTGAAGGAGTAATTGGTCGGATTTTCTTAAAAAGAAGATTTTCCATAACAATATAATTTTATTTTTTTATAGTAAAAAGATTATAAATTTTTTGAAGCAAAAGAAGTTGACCAAGGACTTCGGAAATCGAAAGATCTAAACTCTTGAGTTAATTCTAAAGGTTGAGAAATCACACGTTTTAATTTCTCGTCATAACTTACTTCAACGTAACCACTTAAAGGGAAATCTTTCCGTAAAGGGTGACCTTGGAAACCATAATCTGTCAAAATCCGTCTTAGATCTGGATGGTTTTGAAAGAAAACACCAAAAAGATCCCAAACTTCTCGTTCCCACCAATTTGCAGCAGGATATAGTGAAGTAACTGAAACCAAAGGTGTAACCTCGTTTACAAAGGTCTTAACACGTATTCTTCGATTATGATGCAAACTCAAAAGTTCATACGCAACTTCAAATCGATTCTCTCTTTCAGGATAATCAGTTCCGGAAATAGCAGTTAAACAATTAAATTGACAAATTGAGCTATATTTTAGAAATTTGACAACCTCATATAAATTTTTTGGATGAACGGTAATAACTAATTCATTTTCTAAAATTTTAGCATTTTCTAAAGGAATAAGTTTTTTTAATTTATTAAGATATAGAATTCCAAGCATAATAAATTTTTTTGTTTTCGATCTTTATTCCCATTCTAGAGCGCCAATTTTCCAGGCATAAAGAAAGCCCAAAGCAAGTTCTATGATAAAATCAATCATAGTCCAAAAGCCCCAAGAAGTTAAATGACTCAAGGAAACTGCCCAAGGAAAAAAGAATACAGCTTCTAAATCAAAAATAATAAACAAGATAGCTACTAAATAAAAGCGAACATCGAAAGTATTTCTAGCATCTTCATAAGGGTCAAATCCACATTCATACGATGATAATTTTTCAGTATCCGGGTTTTGAATAGCTAAAAAATAAGACGCCCCAAAAATAACGATACTTAGTAAAATACTAACGAATAAAGCTACCCATATAGGGAAATATTCTTCATAGAATAAAGAAGGCATTAATTTTATTTTTTTTTTGAAATTTTTTTAAAAAGTTGTTTATGAACCACCCCACCAGTAGATACTAACAAATAAGAATAACCAAACAACATCTACAAAGTGCCAGTACCATGCTGCAGCTTCAAACCCAAAATGATGTTCCACAGTAAAATGGTAATTATAAAGTCTGATAGCGCAAACAATTAGGAAACAAGTTCCCACAAAAACATGGAAACCATGGAATCCGGTAGCCATATAAAAAACAGATCCATAAATACCATCAGACATACCGAAACCAGCATGATAATATTCATAAACCTGAAAACTTGTAAAATATATTGCATACAAAATAGTATAAATTAACGAACTAAGTGCATCTTCTCGTCGATTATGAATAATCGCTTCATGAGCCCAAGTTACGGTTGCACCTGAGGTTAACAGGATAACAGTGTTTAAGAAAGGAATTCCCCATGGTGACATTATTTCGATTGCTTTTGGTGGCCAGACTCCACCAATTTCTGGCACTGGAGCCAAACTTGAATGGAAAAATGCCCAAAAGAAAGCTAAGAAAAACATAACTTCCGAAACAATGAAAAGAATCATACCCATACGAAGACCTGACTGAACAGCTTTAGTGTGCTGTCCTTCAAAAGTTCCTTCTCGAACAATGTCTCTCCACCATGTAAACATTACAAAAAGCAAGAAAATAAATCCAGTAAAAAGAAGCGAACCTCCTCCACTGTAATTATGCATATATAAAACCCCTCCACTTGTCACGGTAAAAGCTGCAAAAGCTGCAACTAAAGGCCAAGGACTAGGGTCCACTAAATGAAAAGGATGTTTTTGAGTATTTTTTTTTACTAACTCATACATGTATTTAAGAAAATTGTTAAAAAATAATAAGGTTTTTTAATACGATTTAAATTTTCTCAACGTCGTAACGTATTAATTTTTCTTCTAAAATTCCCAATACAGGAACTAACACTAAAAAGAAAAAGAAATAATATAAAGTAGCAATAATACCTAAGTAAGTATAAGGTTCTGCAACTTCTTTTTGTCCGATCCAACCCAAGAAAAGGAAATCAAAGAATAAAAACCAAAATGCCTGAGCATACAACGGTCTAAAGTAAGTACTTCTTACTCTCGAAGTATTCAAGTAAGGCAAGATCAATAATAATACGATAGCTCCACCCATCGCCAACACACCACCTAATTTATGCGGTACAGATCGAAGAATCGCATAAAAAGGCAAGAAATACCATTCCGGTACAATATGAGCCGGAGTAGTTAAAGGGTCTGCTGGTACATAATTATCAGGGTGATTTAGTTCATTAGGAAAGAAATATAGGAATACAGAGAAGAAGATTAACAAAATGAAAAGACTAAATAAATCTTTTACATAGAAATAAGGATAGAAAGAAATCTTATCTCCGTAATATTCTACACCTAATGGATTATTTGATCCCACATCATGCAAAAGTGCAAGGTGTACAATAGCTGCACCAGCAATTACGAAAGGTAAAGTGTAATGCAAACTAAAGAATCTGTTTAGAGTCGGATTATTTACTGAGAAACCACCCCATAACCACTCTACAATATCTCGACCAACAAAAGGAATAGTTGAGAATAAGTTAGTAATTACAGTAGCTCCCCAAAAGCTCATTTGACCCCAAGGTAGTACATAACCCATAAATGCAGTAGCCATCATTAAAATAAAAATAACTACACCTGACATCCATAAATAATGTCTTGGATACATATATGAACCGTAATATAATCCTCGGAAAATATGACTGTAAACAACAATAAAGAACATTGAAGCACCATTTGCATGAATGTACCGAATAAGCCAACCGTACTTCACGTTTCTCATGATATGTTCAATACTATAAAAAGCATATTCCATTTTTGGGCAATAGTGCATTGCAAGGAAAATACCAGTAAGCATTTGAATACCTAAGCAAATTCCTGCAGTAGAACCAAAGCTCCACATATAATTTAAATTTTTAGGAGTAGGATAGTCGATAATATGACTATCTAAAATACCTGTTAAAAGATGTTTATTCCAACGCCAACACATAGCAATTTTTTTGTTTAAATTAAAATTCTCAAAGTAAGATTAATTGTCAAATAAAAACAATCTTTTATATTTTTCTAATTTTCAATAAGTTTATTCGGACTTATTATTCTCTTTGTCTTTCTTTCCATTCTTTGTTGCTAAAGTTTTAAAGTTAACAAAGAAGACGATAATCTTATTAAAAATTTTCCGAACGTCACCAAATAGTAAAAGTACAAGAAGAAGAAGGATAACTAATTGACCAAAACTAATCATACTTTTAATTAACAAGTTGCAGGAAATTTTAAAGCTGATAAAAGATTTACAACTTCTAAAGAAGTTTGAGCTCGGAAATTTAGATTAACATTTAACTTTGGTAAGTCTTGAAAGTAATCATATTCTTTTTCCAACTCTTTAAAAAGAAACAAATTGTCAATTTTGAAAAACACGTTATTATCAGTTACAGTATATTGAAAATTCTTTAACCGAGGTAAAATATATAGAACTAGTTTTTCAAAAAACAAAAATTTTTGTTTTCCTCTTAAATCAACTTTACAACCAATTGCAACCCCGCCTTTCACTTTTAATCTGATATTAGGCTTTTTTGAAGGCACCATATAAGGGGTTTGTGAGGAAATTAAAAGTAAAGCTGCTAATGAAGGAAGTAAGCTTCTTAAAGTCGATTGCGAAACTCCAAAATTTAAAACCACTTTATTCAAAGATGGAATTTGTAAAGAGTTTTCATAATTGAACTTTGTTAAGAAATCTTGTTTTAACACATTATTGTAGTAATATTTTGAAACGTACATGATAATGTTAAAAAAAACCAGATGATAAAGAAGCCACCTTCATAAATTTTGAGTGGCGCAGCTCTCTTGGAACTGGTCCTAATACTCTTGTAGCAATAGGTTTGTTTTTGTTAGTTATCAAAACTACAGAATTTTCTTTACACTTAATATGACTAGAATTCTGTCGAACAAGTTTAGCCTTTGTTCGAACAACAAGAGCATGAACCACTTCACCTTCTTTAATTTTCACTTTTTTCTTTTTATGCTGTTTTACGTCTCTTATTGAAACAACAATAAGATCTCCGTAGTTCGCATATTTTCTTCTAAACCCCCCTAAAACTTTTATACATTTTACTTTTTTAGCTCCAGAATTGTCAGTTACTCTTAATAATGTTTCTGTTTGAATCATTTTTTGTTATAAAATTCAAGATTAAAAAGTGCTACAAAAAACACAAACCATAATCGAGGATCATCGACAATAAAAAGATCTGAGTCTAAAGCAAAATTTAGGAAAAGGATGAAGCCTTGATACCAAATATAGAGAAAACATATATAATAACAAATTGTAAAAACGTTTTTCATGAATTTTCTCATATGTAATTTTATTTTTAAAGTATTAATTTTTTGGTTTTTGAAAATTAGTATTGATAAAGAATATAGCAACAATAAAAAGGAACCATAATCTTGCATCAGATAACACTAAGATTGAAGAGTTTTCTAATCGGAAGTAAGCTAAGAAAGAAATCAAACTTAAAACCATAGCTAAAGTATAATGATAAAAGAACCCAGTTTGTAAAACTTTTAAACTTAAAGCTATTTTAGAAACTAATCGAGTCAAACCGAAAGGACCTAAAGATTCAATTAATCCTCGATCCACTTGTTTATAAGTTAAATGGTAAGCCGCTGACAAAAAGAATTGTCCAACAATCTCATTGTAAACTTTATCAAAAAACCACTTACGATTTAGAAAGGTATAAAATTTCAAACCTAAAGGAGAGGTTTTCATCATATAAAGACTTTGAGACCCATACGAGTAAAGTAAATATGATGATAAAGCCCCTAAAATAGATAAGCAAACAGGTAATAATTTTGCTACTTGTGGAATATGCTCTGCATCTATTATATTAAAATTTTTTGGTTGGATATAAATTGCTCCTTGCCAAAAGTTTGTTCCTAACCCAATAATCATATCTTTAGTTAAATACCCAATAAAAATACTAGGAATTGCTAAAATGAATAGTGGAAGAGCCATTCTCCATGGTGCTTCATGAGCATTAAGAATTAGGACTCTATAACCATTTGGTTTTGAAAGGAAAGTCAAATATAACAAACGCATTGAATAAAACGCTGTTAAGAAAGCAGCCATTGTACCTAAAATATAAGCAAAATGGCCTGGGGTAGAGTATTTACCATAAGCAACTTCCAAAATTACATCTTTTGAGTAAAACCCGGTTAAGAAAGGGAAACCCATTAATGATAAGGATCCAATAAGCATCATTCCATAAGTAAAAGGCATAATTTTAGACAACCCACCCATTTTTCGCATATCTTGTTCATCTCCAACTGCATGGATCACACAACCTGCTCCCAAGAATAAAAGAGCTTTAAAGAATGCGTGATTTGCCAAATGAAACACTCCTACGTGGTAATTAGAAAGACCACACGCGAAAATCATATAACCTAACTGGCTACAAGTAGAATATGCAATAACCTTTTTCATATCATTTTGCAACAAACCAGTACTAGCTGCAAAGAAGGCTGTCATTGCACCAACAACAGTCACTACAGATAAAGCACCTGGTGCGTACTCAAAAAGAGGTGAACATCGAGCAATAAGAAAAACACCGGCAGTTACCATGGTTGCAGCATGGATTAAAGCAGAAACCGGAGTTGGACCTTCCATTGCATCAGGCAACCAGGTATGCAGCCCTAATTGAGCTGATTTACCAACTGCACCGATGAATAGTAAAATACCAACCAAGTCTAATAAGCCGAATTCAACATTCAAAAAGATAATAGTATCTGAGATATAATAAGGTGCTAAAGCGAAAACAGTTGAATAATCAACAGCACCAAAGGTTATGAATATACAAAATATACCTAAAGCTAATCCGAAATCACCGATACGATTCATGAACATTGCTTTAATCGCAGCTTTATTTGCTTGAATTCGAGTAAACCAAAAGTTAATAAGCAAATAAGAGCATAAACCAACACCTTCCCAACCAACGAACATTTGAATAAAATTGTCAGCGGTTACCAAAATAAGCATAAAGAAAGTAAACAGCGATAAGTAAGACATAAATCGCGGTAAATGTGGATCATGACTCATATACTCAGTCGAATACAAATGAACCAAAAATGAAATAAATGTAACTACAATCAACATAACTGCAGTTAAACTATCAAATTGGAATCCCCATGCAAAGCTAAAAAGCTCTGAATCAAACCAAGGCATCACATTAATGAAGCAAGGTGACCCAACTAAAGCTACTTCATAAAAAGCAAAACACGACATCAAAAAAGTTACACCCAAGCACAGGATTGTAATAAATCCAGCACCCTGTGAACCAATAAAAAAGCCGAAGAAACCAGCAGCTATTGAACCAAATAAAGGTAAAAAGACTAAAGTTAAATACATAATTTAAAAATTTTAAAGATAAAATAAAATACAAGAAGCTTACAAAGATAAAAAAGTAAGCAGACGCCGTAAATTTAACCAATAAGGTATTCTTGAATTGATTGTAGCCAAATCAAAAAATCCTAAATGAATGATTTCAAAGGTCTTGTAGTTAATTTCTAAATGTCTTGGGACATAAAATTGAAACAGCATTCGACGCCGTCTCCGAAGAAATCTAAGTAAACCAGTTTTTTTACGACTTTTTCTTTTTTTGCGTTTCCATACTAATTTTTTGTATTCCTTGTAATAATGCTTCTTTTTCTTCGAATACTCAGATCTTATTTTGTTGGAATACCCAAACAAGTTTTTCAAAACAAGACGAGTTCTTCTTAGCTGTAAAGAAACTTTTTTGTAATATTTTTTGTGAGAACCCAAAAAAAGAAAAAGTCTTCGCTCAAGAAACCGATTATACTTTTTTCGAAGCACAGAAAGACTTTTAACAGTTTGTAATTCTTTTTTCTTTTGAATTAATTCCGAGGTTAGAGTAAATTTTAGCTTTCTTGGTTTCCGATTAAAAATATTATAAGCATTTTTAATAGAAAAGTCATTAGAAGGAGCTAATTCATCTTGGTTAAAATCTCGAGTGAATTCACTTTTTTTACATTGTGATAACAAGCATCGGATGTAAAAATCAAGAATGCTTAACTGTAAGTGGTGAAAGTTTTTCTGTTTTTTTCTTTCAACTGGACTTAGATAGAACCCACTAGATTGCAGTTTCAAAGCAAAATTATCTAAACTTTTTACAGAAGATTCTTCACTTAACTCAAAACTTCCTTGTTTATGTTTTTTGTATTCCTTTAATAGAGCATAAAGAGAAGTTTTGATATTCAAGGTATTCGAGCCATTAAGTTGATTAGCAATCTTTAAACGATTGGATAGAAGCAGCTTTAAATCACCATGTAAATTTGTTAGAATTATTTTCTCTGAAAAGCGTTTTTTATGGATAAAAGTGTTTCTTTTTTTAATCAAAGAACTTTTGTTATTCACCATTTTTAATTAAATTTTTAATTTTTTTTATTCTTAAAAGCTAAAACAGTTGCCTTGAAATTATCATACAAATTAAAAGTATTATTTAAGATAATTGAATTAGCAAAGGCTTGCTGTTTTCGAAACAAAAATTTTCGACGCAGTTTTTTCTGTTTAAAGTGGAAAACCAGTGCATTTTGTTTTAAGTAATGAGCAACAATTTCATGCAATCTTGCCGGATCTACTTTTAAGGAATCTAACTTTCCTAAAGTATATACGCAATTCTTGACAACTTCATTTGAAATTTGAATATGATTAGAATGAATGAAACGTCGAGCTTCCATTAAAGACGACACAAAACCTAATCTGTATAAAAGATTTTGGGTTCGATTTTCCATTAGAGACAACATAACTTTTGCAGGACTTACTGCAGTATTTTGACTTATTCGCATTGCTTCTTTAGTCAATTGTTTTAACTGATAAGTTCTTAAGCGTCCTGCACCATAGAAAAGCTGAAGCTTTTGTTTATCTCTAAGCAAAAACTTGTAAGTTTTTTTCATACGAATAGATTTTTCATCATCTAAACTTCTACTTAAAAAATAAGCAGATTTATCTTGATTGAAAAATTTATAACGTTTAGGGTAATAAAATCTTTTTATACCCGCCCACTTTTGTTTTCTAAACTTTTTGATTTTTCCTTTTTTCTCAAACCAAAAAGCTTGTCTAAGTTTATTCAATTTTTTATACTTAGGTGTATAACGTTTGATAGCCATTAAAACTTTATTTTTTGCCGTATTTCCCATTTGCATGGTATCTTCGGATCGAGTAAGATTTCCTATCGAGTTCGAAATGGATTCGTGGATTCTACACTCAAATTTTTTTAAACGTTCGAAAACCTTTTGAATTAAATCTTTTTGGCTTTCTTTTCTAAATTGCTTTTTTTCTTATAATACTTTGTATCATTTGTTTTCAACAAATGATAAAATAAATTATAAATAAAAAGCCCACCTTTTTGAGATCGAATGTTAGCGGGAATTGGGTAATCAATTAATGAATAATCGTCTTCGCTGCTAACAAAACTGATTACAGGTATGTCTAAAGCTTTGATTTCAGCAAAAACCATTGAATCCAATGAAGGATTAAACAAAAAAATAAGATGGGGTCTTTGATTGATCTGAAGTGATTTAGAAAAACCTGGGTAAATTTTGTTTTTGTAGTTAGTAAAAAAACCATAAGGAGCTTTTTCCATAAAATAATGCTTATTTTTACTACACAACATAGAAAATTCTTTTTCCAAGCCAGTTGGGGCACCGATAAAAAGGATTTTCTTGTTAGAAAGATGTGCTTTTAATAAAATCTTGATAGAACGTCGCAAGTATAATAAGGTTAAATTAGGATTTAATATGCAAAAATTATTTCGGAAACCGCTTAAAAAGGGTTTAAATTCTGGATTCCATATTGATTTTAAAGAGCCAATATGAAGACCATATGAAATAAATTTTTGTAAAACAAATTGATTGATTCCTTTCTGTAAATTTTTCATCATTTTATGTTTTTTTACCTTGTTTTAAAGAAAGTTTTTCTCCAGAGTAATAAATACCTTTTTCTTTATAAGCTGAAGGTAATTTTAATCGACGCAAAACTGCTGCAAAATTATTTAATTTTTGTAAATTAATACCTTGAATTAATAATATCCGTGGTTTTGGACAACTTACAGAAGCATAAGATGGAACCTCAATATTAACTTGATGGCTAAATCCTAGTTTAAAAACCAAATATGTAGAAATATCTTTTTTTTCTACGGCAACTTGATAACCAATTCCAACTACATTTAATTGTCTTCTATAACCTAACAAAACCCCTAACGCAGCCTGTGTTAAAAGAACTTGATACATTCTAAAAAATGCTTTTTTTTTATCAGCATCAAAAGAACTCTTGAACCAAAGCTTTTTCTCAGATTTTGAATATACAAGTTCTCCGTACAAAGGGCAAGCAATTGCACCTTTAGGGCCTTCCAAAGTCAGGACTTGTTGTTTGCACAGCAAACTAAGTTTTAAATCTTTCGGTTGACGTAAATATTGACTTTTAGAAACAGACATTAAGTTTTTTAAAGCAAACTACAAAGAACCTCTCCACCTAAACGTAATTTTCTACATTCTTTGTCTGATAAAATACCACGAGGTGTAGAAACGATTAAAGTTTGAAGAGAAGTACTAAGTTTCCATAAAGAATCAACTTTAGTATAAATTCTTCGGCTTGGTTTTGAAATAGTTGAGAATTTAGAAATTGCGGGTTTACCGTTACTATATTTTAAGAAAATTTCTATTTTATTTGGATGATTAGGTAACTTACGAAACCCGTTTATATATCCTTCTTTATACATCACTTTTAGCACATTAATACAAATGCTTTTGTGAGGATGTACAACAGACTTTTTTCGGGCAAGTAAACCATTATGGATAGTTGAATACATCTTCCAAATAGAATGTTGCATTTTAAATACCAAAGAGGGGACTTGAACCCCTACTCCTGAAAAGAACTAGAACCTAAACCTAGCGTGTCTGCCAATTTCACCACTTTGGTTTGAATAATTTAACTTTTTAATTGAAAAACCAGATTCAATAGACTTGCATCTAATGGATCTAGAAAAACTTTAGGGTAAATACCCATCAATAGAGTACCAAGAATTAAAGGTAAAAAAACATAAAATTCTCGTCTATTAATATCATACGAGTATTTTAAATGTAAATGACCTTCATCTTTTTTTAAGTTTCCATAAATAACTCTATTATATAACCATAGCGAGTAGGCTCCTCCTAAGATCATACCAGTAGCACCTAAGAAAGTTACAGTAGTATTTTCTTTAAAACTACCAGCAAGAATCAAGAATTCACCAACAAAACTACTTGTTCCAGGTAATGCAATATTGGCCATAGTAAAAAATAAGAAAATTATAGCATAAAGAGGCATGATATGCGCTAATCCACTATAATACTTAATTAATCGAGTGTGGAAACGATCGTAAACAACACCAATAACTAAGAACAATGCACTTGAAACAAATCCATGACTTACACTCTGTAAGATTGAACCACCTAAACCAATTACATTAAAGCTATAAATACCAATCATCACAATATTCATATGTGCAACAGAAGTATAAGCAATAATACGTTTAAAGTCAGTCTGTCGAATCGCTGTTAAAGAAGTGTAAATAACACCTAAAATAGCAATTGTGTAAACTAATGGAGTAAAATAAAAATTCGCTTCTGGAAATAGAGGCAGAGAAAATCTTAGGAAACCATAACTCCCTAATTTCAACAAAATACCAGCTAGAATTACCGAACCTGCAGTTGGAGCTTCAACATGGGCTTCAGGCAACCAAATATGAACTGGAAGCATTGGAACTTTAGTCGCAAATGACAAAAAGAACGATAACCAAAGTAGGCGTTGTTCAAACGAAGTAAACTGCGCTGAAGCAACAATAATTTGATAATCAGTACTTCCAACAACCCAGTAAATATACAAGATACCAGCTAACATAAAAACAGAGCCAAACAAAGTATATAAAAATAACATAGTTGCAGCTCGAATTTTACGTTCTCGTGAACCCCAAATCAAAATCATGATAAACATAGGAATCAAAGTCGCCTCAAAAAGAATATAGAAGACTAACAAGTCTAATATTGTGAAAACTCCTAGAAGTAGAGACTCCAATACAAGAAAGGCTAAAAGATACTCTTTTAAATAAGTGTGAATATTATCCCAGCTAGATAACAAACAAATAAAAATTAATAAAGTTGTCAGTAGGATAAAAAACAACGAAATTCCGTCCACTCCTAACAAAATGTAAGTCGAAGAGCTAGAATCCCAAGGGAACCAATAATTAATTGATTCAACAAATTGAAACTTTGACAAAGACTGGTTAAAGTTAACCCATAAAGACAATGAGAAAAGAAATACAGTTCCAGAGGTTGCAAGCGCAATACTCTTGATTAGAGTCTTTTTTTCTGCAGGTAACAATGCAATAACAAAGCTACCAAACAAAGGAAAAAAAATTAAAAAACTCAAAATTGAATCTGTACTTACTACAAAATTATAAGTTAGAGCTATGAACAGTCCTACAAAAATTCTTGAAAATAAAGTCGAAGAAGTTAAAAAATTGAGCATTTTTTGTTATAAAGTTTATTTTTAATTATAAAAAGATCAAAAACACAAATATAAGATAAAACAAAAACTCAAAAAATAAGTTAGTTTTATTTTTGTAAATAATTAGTTAACAGATTTCTCTCATTAGCCTGCCAGTGCAAAAGTTGAAAAAGAGAAAGTCATAAGAAATTTTTGTTAGACTCGTCGCGCTTTGCGTGGTCTACATCCGTTGTGTGGATTTGGAGTAAGATCCCGAATACCTTCAATCTTTAAAGCATTTTTCTTTAAACAACTTAGAACAGCGAATCGCGCTTTGGCAAACCCATTTAAATGAACAAAAACACTTTTGTGTCCTTGTTCTTTAGCTTTTTCAACAATAGAATATAAAGTTGATTCAACCGCAAACTTTGTAGTACGTTTTTTCTTTCCTTGAAAACCCATACTACCGCAAGATTGAATAAACTGAACTTTACCTTTTAAGTTGGTAAGACTTACTATTGTATTGTTTCTTGAAGCTTTGACATAAAGAATAGCTTGACAACCTTTAGATAATCCTGAATCAGTATTAACCGGAAGATTTATTGCTGAAGGGTTAACTAAAAGCTTATTTTGTAAAGAAAAATTATTCTTTTTTAATTCTCGTTTATATTGGTAAAATTCTTTTAGTTTTAACATTATTTCACTCGGAAAGAAATTTTTGCAAGAATATCAGCTGACAATAGAGCGTTTAAATTCTGAATAAATTCACGCTCAAAAACACTGCTTTGGAAAACAGCCAAACCATTATAAAGCCGAACCTCAAATTGCTCTTTAGCTTTTTTGTTAACATGAGGTGATTTTAATATAGTAAGTTTTTTTCGTTTCATTGGCAGGCTTATAGAAGAGAATTTAAAATTCTTAGTTTTCGCTAAAGAAGCTAACGCTTCTTTAAAACTTTTACAACTCTTTTTGTCATATGTTTGGAAACGTAACAGTAATTCAGAATACTTAGTTTGTTTCATTATTTTAATAATTTTATTTTTATGAACAGTTTCAATGAAAGTCACACGATATTTTTTAGAAATTTATAATAGATTTCTTATAATTATTTTTACATGCGGCTTAAACTTTTTTGTTCTTTTTTATTATAAGGAACAAATTGTTTATATTTTAGGACAGCATCAAGACGCAACCTTCCCATATTTTATATCAACAAATTTAACTGAAATTTTTTTTGTTTATCTTAAATTGAGTAGTTTTCTTGCGTTTTATTTTGCTTATCCTATAATTGTAGTGCAAATAGTTTTATTTATAATACCAGGATTATACAAGTACGAATATTTGATAGTTCGTAACTTTTTCGTGTTATCCTTTTTATTATATACTGTAACTACTATTTTTACTTATGAAGTTTTTTTACCTTATTGTTGGAAATTCTTCAGTAGCTTTCAGTTAAAAGCGGAGGAGAGTCTAATTAGTTTACACTTAGAAGCAAGAATAGCAGACTATTTAAGCTTTTTCTTTGAAACTTATTTTCTTTTAAACGTAATCCTCCACATTTTTTTAGTTTTTTTGTTTTTACTATACAAGATTACATTGAATTATATTTTGAAATACAGAAAATTGTTTTATTTATTATTTTTTGTATTTGCTACATTAATGACTCCACCTGATGTTATTAGTCAGATTGTTGTTGGAATCTTTTTTCTTGTATTTTTTGAAGTTTTTTTATTTTCTTTGTTTTTATCAAATGAATACAAAAAGGGCGAATAACGGGATTCGAACCCGTAGCTTCCAAAGCCACAATTTGGCACTCTAACCAACTGAGTTATACTCGCCATCATTTTGGAGTAAAAGGATTCGAACCTTTGAATATCCGTACCAAAAACGGATGCCTTGCCACTTGGCTATACTCCAGTTATATTATATTAAAAATAGTATTTATATTAAAATGTTTTTTAATTAGGTAACCAATTAAAACTAATCAAGATACTTGCAGTCAAAATTAACCAACCTAATGAAAAAGGCAGAAATACTTTCCAACCTAGACTCATAAGTTGATCATATCGGAAACGAGGAAGACATGCTCTCATAACGATAAACAGAACTACAAAGAACCCTATTTTCAAGGCGAACCAAACTGAACCTGGTACAAGAGTAAATGGAAATATGTCAATGATTGGTAACCAGCCACCTAAAAAAAGAATAGCAGTTAATGCACTCATTAATAACATATTGGCGTACTCACCTAAGAAAAATAGAGCAAATCCCATAGCTGAATACTCAACATTATAACCAGATACAAGTTCTGCCTCAGCTTCAGGTAAATCGAAAGGATGCCGATTAGTTTCGGCCAATGCTGAGATAAAAAACAGAACAAACATTGGTAAATGTGGTACACAGAACCACACTTTTTCTTGAGCTAACACAATAGATGAAAGATTAAAAGATCCTGCACAAAGAACAACAGTGATTATGATAAAGCCCATTGAAACTTCGTACGAAACCATTTGTGCTGCTGATCGCAAAGCACCTAAGAAAGCGTACTTAGAATTACTAGCCCATCCGGATAAGATGATACCGTAAACTCCTAAAGCCGAAACAGCTAATAAGTAAAGAATCCCAACATTAATGTCAGCCAATACTAGTGATTCGCCAAATGGAATCACTACCCAGCCCATTAAACTTAACCCAAATGTAAGCATCGGAGCAAGAATAAATAGAGCTTTGTTAGCATTACTTGGAAGGATACTTTCTTTAACAAACAACTTTAACCCATCAGCTAAAGGTTGTAAAAGACCTTGGAAACCAACCACGTTTGGTCCCTTTCGTCTTTGAATAGTACCCATTATTTTTCTTTCAGCTAATGTAAAATAAGCTACACCTATTAAAACAACAACTACAACAGATAAAATCTTCAAAACTGTTAAGATAATCATTTATTTTAGATTTTTTTTGTTTTAATGTGAAGAGTTTTTCTATCTGTTTTTTCTATAACCTTAATGAAGATTGATAGAGTCATTCAGATAGATACAGGTCAATACAGTGAATACGTATGCTTGAATTACAGCAACACCAAGCTCTAGACCTACTAGAATGAATAAAACACCTAGTGGTAGAACATGAGCTACAAAAAGCAAACCGCCTCCTTTCATCATACTCCAAGCGAAACCAGCAATAACTTTTAATAAAGTATGCCCAGCCATCATATTTGCGAACAATCGAACTGACAAACTAATTGGTTTTGAAAGGAAAGAAACAATTTCAAGTGGAACTAGCAAGAACGCTAATGGTAATGCAGTACCTGAAGGTAAGAAAAGATTCAAGAAGTGAACTCTATGAATATTGATACCTACAATGTTAACTCCAACAAACACAATAAGAGCCAATGAAAATGTTACAATAATATGACTAGTTACAGTAAAGCTGTATGGAATAAGCCCAATCAAATTTGATTGAAGGACAAACACAAATACAACAAAAAGGAAAGGAAAATATACTTGGCCTTTAATTCCTACGTTATCAAAAAGTAGTGAAGAAATAACAATATATAAGTTTTCAATTAATAAAAACCATCGATTGTTAGGAACTAAAAAGATTCCAGCTGCTTCGGTTAAGTAAAGAGCAGGTGAAATAAATAAGTAAACTAAAAATAAAAAGCTACCCAAAGCTAAAACTAAGATTAGGGCAGAATTTGTAAATGATAAATCCAAACTTCCTAAATTGAATTGAAAAATAGGAAGGATTCGAAATTGATCTAACGGACTTGTAAGCATTATATTAGGCATATATTTTGAATAATTTAATAAAATTTTATTTTTAGGTATTAGAAAGAATAATAAAAAACAACTAAACTACTGACAAAGCCATTTGTTGAGACAGAAGCAGTAATAAGTTAGGGTTGATAAAAAGAAAAAACAGAAGAACTAGAGAAATAGCAAGAACAATTGATTTTTCTTTAGAAATTGTATCGTACAAAATCCAATTTTTATTTTTTTCAAAGTAAATTGTCTTAACTACACTAATATAGTAAAAAGTTGAAACAACACTTACTGCTAAGACAACAAAAGCTACTAAATATAGTGAAGCCTTGATAGCAGAGAAGAAAACAAAAACTTTAGAATAGAAACCAACCAATGGTGGAATACCGGCTAAAGAGAAAAATGCAAGCGCTGCTAGAATGCCTAAAACAGGTGACGCGTTAGGCAATCCTGCTAAAATACCAATACTATTCTGTGAATTTTTTTTCCCTTTCATACTAGCCAAAACAAGTGCCCAAGTTGGTAATGAAGTAATCATATAAACCAACAAGTAAAAAAACATAGCTTGAAGACCATCTAAAGTATTGGTAGTAAGAGGTAACAATACGAAACCAACATGACCAATACCACTATACGCAAGTAAACGCTTCAAACTGTTTTGTTTAATAGCAACAAAGGCTGCATAAAGAATTGAACCCAATGCAGAAAACAGTAATACTTTTTCCCAAACTCCCGCAAAGCTAGAAAAACTAAAAGAGTAAAGTCGCACGAAGAAGGTTACGATTGCAAGTTTAGGAACTACAGCAAAAAATATAGTTGTTGAAGTTGGCGCACCTTCATACACATCTGGTGACCACATGTGAAAAGGGAAAGCTGCAATCTTAAATAGAAACCCTGCACTTAAAAAAATTAATGCGATTTGAATAATGTTTGCTCCTTCAAAGTGTGGATTTAAGCAGAAGTTTTTGATATTGATTAAATTGGTTGTACCAGTTACACCATAGATCAAAGAAAAAGCATATAGCAATAGTCCAGACGAAAAAGCTCCTAAAATAAAGTATTTTAGTCCAGCTTCAGTAGAGAAAACTGAACGTCTTTGGAAAGAAGCTAAAACATAAAAAGACAATGCTTGTAATTCAATTGCTAAGTATGCTGAAATTAAGTCATATGAACTAATCAACAAGTTTAAACCAAAAATAGAAAACAAAATTAATAAAAAGTATTCATAATTATTAATTTGTGAATTTTCTATATAGGATTGAGACAATATCAAACAAGCAAAAGAAGACCCTAAAACAAACAATTTAGCGATTCTTGTCAAATCATCGTGGAGAAAAGTTTTCTGGAAAATTAATGCGTAGTCTACTGGATTATTTAAAACCAATAAACTGGTTAAAAAAATAATAAACAATACAAACGCATAAATATTTCTAGTAATTAAAGGGTAATTATAAGTTACCGAGGTTGCTAAAAGAACTCCATAAATAAGAACGATTAAAATCGCTAAACTAAGAAAGATTTCAGGGAAAAATATTTTAATATCATTAGCAAACAGGATAGAAAAATTCATTCGTAGTGATTAAATCAAGTAAACAAAAAAATGGACCTAAGTAGATTTGAACTACCGACTTTACGCTTATCAGGCGTACACTCTAACCAACTGAGTTATAGGTCCTTGGGGAGAAAAAATTATAAAATTATAGAGTTGATAAATATTGAATATTTCTCAAGAATGTTGAGTAATTCAAGAATATGTAAGTATATTCTTCAGCTAAATGGCTGAAATAACCTTCTGCAAGTTTATTTAAAGTATATTTATCTTTCGCAATAATCTTGAAGATATATTTCAATCGAGGATCCATTTCTGCTTTAGAAGTTAAGAACTTTTCATAAAGCGGAACTGATTTCACAGGAACAGCATCGATATAAGATCGTACACCTGCGAAGATCACGAAGATCTGATTTAAGATTGGAATTGGATCAAATCGAGGCTGGTTTAGCAATGCTACCAGTCGTGATCCATGGTGTAATTGTTTCAAAGTACCTTCATCCAAATCTGAACCAAATTTAGCGAATAACTCAACCTCTCGATAAATAGCAAGCTCTAGCTTCAAACTACCTGCAATTTGTTTCATTGCTTTTAATTGAGCAGCTGAACCTACTCGACTTACAGATAGACCTACGTTAATTGCAGGTCGGTATCCTTCGTTGAATAGACGAGTATCTAGGAAAATCTGACCATCGGTAATAGAAATTACGTTGGTTGGAATATAAGCAGATACGTCACCAGCTTGGGTTTCAATTACAGGAAGAGCAGTTAAAGAACCACCACCTAGAGACTTGTTCATTTTTGCCGCTCGCTCAAGTAGTCGAGAGTGCAAATAGAATACGTCACCTGGGTAAGCTTCTCGGCCTGGAGGTCGTCTTAGTAGTAGAGACATTTGTCGGTATGCTACAGCATGTTTTGATAAATCATCGTAGAAAATTACAGCATGATTTTCAATTTTTAGAGCATCTCGAATGTACTCCCCAACAGTTGCTCCTGCATAAGGAGCTAAAAACTGTAGAGGTGCTGCATCAGAAGCAGTTGCTGCTACAACACAAGTATACCAGTTTTTTTTCTTGTTGAAAACAGTATTTACCAACTGAGAAAGAGTTGATCGTTTGATACCAATACCAACATAAATACATCGGATTTCACCTTTAGTTGCTTTTCGTTGGTTCAAGATAGTATCAATTGCAATTGAAGTCTTACCAGTTTGTCGGTCACCAATAATTAATTCTCGCTGACCTCGACCCAACGGCACTAAAGCATCAATTACTTTAATACCAGTAGTTACAGGCTCATTTACTGATTGTCTCGCAATAATCCCAGGCGCTTTTACTTCAATCTGAGATTTTTGAGTTTTCAGTTTAGGTCCTTTATCTAGAGGGTCACCTAAAGGGCTTAATACTCGGCCCAAAACTTCAGTACCCACAGGGATACTTACAATTTCATATCCTCGGAATACGAAATCGTTTTCTTTTACAAAACGGTCATCTCCGAATAGTACAATACCTACGTTATCACGCTCTAAGTTAAGAACTAGACCTCGTAGACCACTTTCGAAAATAACTAACTCACCTACTTGAACATCAAAAAGTCCTTCGGCTCGCACTACACCATCACTAATACTAATTACTCTACCAGTATCCTTACTAATTGAAG
>Ga0194129_10003648_pt1 | contig 21267 bp, 25 predicted proteins | sample TA2KigCa35mmetaG_FD_150862 | JGI IMG/M metagenome (GOLD analysis project Ga0194129, IMG submission 150862) | Freshwater microbial communities from Lake Tanganyika, Tanzania - TA2015038 Kigoma Deep Cast 35m | ecosystem: Environmental > Aquatic > Freshwater > Lake | place: Tanzania: Lake...
GCCTTTCAAAGAGCTTGTCCTGCAGAAGCCCGGTCGGCCAGCAGCCCCTGAACGGCACGAATCCCCGGGAGTACCGAAGCGGTGTTGCACGCAAAGCGTGCATTGACCGCTGGGGGGCTTCCGGGGATTCGGTGGAACCAAACGAGGGGCTCAGCCGAGCAGCTCAGGCCATCGCCGACGCGCCACCCACCACCTCGAGGATCTCCTGGGTGATGGCTGCCTGACGGGCCTTGTTGTAATCAAGGGTCAGGGTCTTGGCGAGGGCCTTGGCGTTGTCGCTGGCATTGTTCATGGCCGTCATGCGGCTGGCCAGCTCGGAAGCCGCCGCTTCCTGCAGAGCACGCAGCAGCTGGTTCTCCAGATAGAGCGGCAGCAGGGCGTTGAGCAGCTGATCCGGGCTCTGCTCAAAGACGATGTCGGAAGGAAGCGTCGGCACCTGATTGGTGGCGGTGCCTGGTTCGACCACCAGTTGTCCCTCGCGGGTGGTGAGACGGAAGATCTCATCATCCGGGGAAGCGATGCCCTGGGGGTCGAGCGGCAGCAGGGTCTGCGACACGGGGCGCGAGCTCACCAGGTTGATGAACTTGGTGAAGATGATCTCGACGCGATCGGTACCGCCACCGATGAAGTCAGCCAGGACCTCATTGGCAATCTTCATGGCCTCGGCGGCATTGGGCACCTGCTCAAGACCCATGAAGCTGGCCTTGATCGGATAGCTCCGGTTCTGGAAGTAGGTGATCGCCTTGCGACCGATCAACACCAGATCGACGCTGTAGCCCTGGCCCTTGAGCTCGGCAAACCGCTGCTCGGTGCGCTTGATGATGTTGGCGTTGTAGCCACCACAAAGGCCGCGGTCGGCACTGATGACCAGCAGGGTGATCGTCTGCAGATCCCGGGTTTCGAGCAGCGGTGCGTCGACATCCTCAAATCGCATGCGCGACTGAAGGTTCTCCAGCACGCGGGCGAGACGATCAGCAAATGGCCGGCTGCGCAACACCTGCTCCTGGGCACGGCGAACCTTGGCCGCTGCCACCAGGCGCATGGCCTCGGTGATCTTGCGGGTGTTCTTGACCGAACTGATCCTGTCGCGGATCTCCTTGAGATTGGCCATGGGTGGGGGATCTCCGTAGGGCCGTCAGAATCAGGCTGCCGCCAACATGGTCGACTTCACCTCGTTGATGGCGTCCTTGAGCATGGCTTCGGTGTCATCACCAAGCTGCTTCTCGGTCATCACCTTGTTGATGAAGTCGGCCTTGTTGGTTTTGAGGTACTCGCGCAGCTCGCGGCAGAACTGCACCACCGAGTCCACAGGAACCTCGTCGATCATGCCCTTGACGCCGGCGTAAACCACGGCGACCTGCTCAGCCAGGTTCAGGGGGCTGAACTGGGGCTGCTTGAGGATCTCGCGCAAGCGCTTGCCGCGGGCCAGCTGGGCCTGGGTGGCGGCATCCAGATCGGAGGCGAACTGGGAGAAGGCAGCCAATTCATCAAACTGGGCAAGCTCCAGCTTCAGGGTGCCGGCGATCTTCTTGATGGCCTTGGTTTGGGCGGCACCACCCACGCGGCTCACCGAGATGCCCACGTTGATGGCCGGGCGCAGACCCGAGTTGAACAGGTCGGAGCTGAGGAACACCTGCCCATCGGTGATCGAGATCACGTTGGTGGGGATGTAGGCCGACACGTCGCCGGCCTGGGTTTCGATGATCGGCAACGCGGTCATCGAGCCCTTGCCCATGGCGTCGCTGAGCTTGGCAGCGCGCTCAAGCAGGCGGCTGTGGCAATAGAAGACGTCGCCGGGATAGGCCTCACGACCGGGCGGGCGGCGCAGCAACAACGACATCTGGCGGTAAGCCTGGGCCTGCTTGGTGAGGTCGTCGTAGATCACCAGGGTGGCCTTGCCCTTGTACATGAACGACTCGGCAAGAGCCGCACCGGTGTAAGGGGCCAGGTACTGCAGGGCAGCCGATTCAGAGGCGTTGGCGGCGACCACGATGGTGTAGTCGAGGGCGCCTTTCTCGCGCAGCACCTCAACCACGTTGGCCACGGAGGCGGCCTTCTGACCGACGGCCACATACACACAGACGACGTCTTCGCCCTTCTGGTTGATGATCGTGTCGATCGCGATGGCGGTCTTGCCGGTCTGGCGGTCACCAATGATCAGCTCGCGCTGGCCGCGGCCGATGGGGATCATCGCGTCGATGGCGGTGATACCGGTTTGCATCGGTTCGTGCACCGACTTCCGCTGGATGATGCCGGGCGCCATCGATTCGATCAGGCGCGTCTCGGTGGTGGCGATGTCACCCTTGCCGTCAATCGGCTGGCCCAGAGAGTTCACCACGCGACCGAGCATGGCGTCACCCACGGGCACCGAAGCGATCTTGCCGGTGGCCTTGACCGTGCTGCCCTCCTGAATGCCGCGGCCTTCGCCCATCAGCACCACGCCGACATTGTCGTCTTCGAGATTGAGCGCGATGCCCTCGGTGCCGTCCTCAAACTGGACCAGCTCGCCCGCCATCACCTGCTGGAGGCCATAGATGCGAGCGATGCCGTCGCCGATCTGCAGCACGGTGCCGACATTGCTGACCGAGACCGACTTGTCGTAGTCCTCAATCTGCTTCTTGAGGATGGCGCTGATCTCGTCGGGGCGGATGGAAACCATGGGATGAACTCCCTCGGGGGGAGCAGATGGATGAGGCGGAGGAGAAAGACGAAGAGGGGAGAGGTCTAGACCTTGACCAGCTCAAGGCCGAGGCGTCTGACCTGACCGGCCAGGCTGGCGTCGATGACCTGGGAATCCAGGCTGACGACGAAGCCACCGATCAGAGCTGGGTCGACCTTGAGGTCGAATTCAACCGACTTGGTGCCGGCGATGGCCTGCACCTTGGCGTTGAGCTGGGCCTGCTGCTCATCGCTGAGCGGCGTGGCCGACGTCACCTTGGCGAGGGTGATGTTGCGCAACTGGCGGTAGAGCTCCAGAAAGCGCAGCAGAACTGAATCGAGCACAGCGATGCGCTGTCGATCGGCCAGCAGTTTCAGCAGGTTCTGCAGCGACTCGGTGAGCTGGCTCCCAAACAGGGCAGCCAGTGCAGCTTTTTTGGCCTCAGGCTCGAGCACGGGAGACGCCATGGCGTCGCGCAGCACGCCGCTCTCATTCCAAATCGCCAGCAGATCCCTGACCTGTTCAGCGACTGTGTCGGTCTCCTTGCGGCTTTCGCACACCTGAAGCAGGGCTTCGGCGTAGGGAGTGGCCAGGGAGTTGAGAAGTGGCATCAGACGTTCCCCAGATTGGCAATGGACTGATCAAGCAGACGGGACTGGGACGACTCATCCAACTTGCCGGGAAGGGTGGCGAGCGCTTTGTCGATCGCTTGGCGAGCGGCCTCACGACGCAGCAGCTCCGACACTCGGGCCGCCTCAGCATTGAGATCAGACATCGCCTCCAGCTTGAGGCGGGCCATCTCCTCAATCGTGCGCTGCTCGCTCTCGACACGGATGGCTGCAGCCCGGGCCTTGCCATCGGCGCGGATCTGCTCGGCTTTTTGCTGGGCGGCGGCGAGATCCGACTGGGCCTGTGTCAGCGCACGGCTGGCTTGGGTCAGTCGGGCTTCCGCGTCGTCCAGCTCGGCGAGGATGGCCTCGCGCCGGCGATCAAGAATTCCGCCGAGGAATCCCCGCAGAAACCAAATCAACACCCCGATCACAATGATCAGGTTGATGAGGTTGGTGTCGAGAAGATTGAGGTTGATGCCGAATGCGCCGCCATGGGCAAGCAGGGAGACTGGCGTGGAGATCGAGCTGGTCATTGGGCAGCAAGCAGGCGGTCAACAATCAGTGCCCCAAGCTTGTCGGACTGGCCCGCTAGAGAAGCGAGGGCTTGGTCCCGCTGTTGCTCGATCTCACGACGCGCTTTTTCGCGGGATGCATTGGCATCGGCCTGAGCCAGTGCAAGTGCTTCGCGGTAGAGCTTGTCGACCTCTTGCTCAGCCTCAACAATCAAGAGCTGGGCCTGTTGGCGAGCGTCCTTGAGCTGATCCTTCAGATCGGCTTCCAGACGCGTCACCTGAGCCAACTGTTCCTTGGCCTGGGCGCGACTTGTGGTGATGTAGCCCTCGCGATCCTCAACAGCTTTGCCGACAGGTCGGAAAAACAGGGCGTTGAGCACGAAGGTCAACAGCACCACCTGCACCGCCATCAGAGGCAAGGTGGCATCGAGGTCAAACAGACCTCCGCTGGGCGTGGCGGCAGCGGAAGCCCCTGCCTCGGCGAGCATGAACCAGCTGGACATGGGGATGGCAGGCGGGAGACGGTAAGGGGAAAGAGAGCGAAGGGGATGCGCCCCGGATGGGGGCGATTCACCACTTCGTCATCCGCCGTCAGCCGGCAAAAGGATTGGCAAACAGCAGAACCAGTGCGACCACCAGGCCGTAAATGGTCAGAGCTTCCATGAAGGCCAGGGAGAGCAGCAGGGTGCCGCGGATCTTGCCTTCAGCCTCGGGCTGACGGGCAATGCCCTCGACTGCGCCGCCGGCAGCGGTGCCCTGACCGATGCCAGGGCCAATGGCGCCCAGACCAACAGCCAGGCCAGCAGCCACAACGGAGGCAGCAGAAGTAATCGAATCCATGGTGGGAAGGGGATGAAGGGCGCTGGTGCAGCGCTGATGGAACCGGTGGGAAACCTGCGCCTGGGACATCCGTTGGAACGGATGGGCCCGGATCATGCCGGACCTGCGCTCGCAGTGAGTTTGCCAGACCGCGGACCCGGAATGGGCCCGCCGCATCGGGCTCAGTGGTGTTCTTCGTGAACCGCCTCGCCGATGTAGTAAGCGGCAAGGGTGGCGAAGATCAGGGCCTGAATGGCGCTGGTGAACAAGCCCAGGAACATGGCCGGCAAGGGCACGATCAGGGGCACGAGGAAGGCCAGCACGGCCACCACCAGCTCGTCCGCCAGGATGTTGCCGAAGAGACGGAACGACAGGGAGAGTGGCTTGGTGAAGTCTTCAACGATCTTGAACGGGAGCATGATCGGGGTCGGCTCCACGTAGTACTCGAAGTAACGCAGGCCCTTGCGGCTGAGGCCGGCGTAGAAGTAGGCCAGCGACACCAGCAGGGCAAGGGCCACCGTGGTGTTGATGTCGGCGGTGGGTGCTCCGAGCTCCCCGCTGGGCAGTTCAATCAACTTCCAGGGAATCAGGGCGCCGCCCCAGTTGCTGACAAAGATGAACAGGAACAGGGTGCCGATGAAGGGCAGCCAGTCGCGATAGGCCTTTTCACCGATCTGTTCCCGCGCCAGATCGCGGATGTAGGACCAGAGAAACTCGAGCAGGTTCTGGACGCCGGCGGGTTTGCGCTCCAGCTTTCGGGTGCCGATGACCACCAGCGCCAGCAGCGCTCCGATCACCACCCAGGAGCTCAGGAACACCTGACCGTGGATGTAGAGATCGCCGAGATGCCAGTAAAACTGCTTGCCGACCTCAAGTTCGGCAAGCGGCATCGGGGGGAGCACGGGAACCATTGGGATCGGGTGGTTCAAGGGGCGAGAACCGCCTGCAATAGCAGAGCGGGTTTGTAGAGCACAAAACCGGCCAGGGCCGGAATCAGCTCAAGGGAAGGAAGACGGGTGCAGGCCACCACCAGCAGGGCGGGGACCACGATCTGAAGCCGGCTCAGGGACCGCGCTTCGTTGCCCAGGCGGGCCACGCTGCGCGCGAGCAGTCTGAGGTACAGAAGACCGCAGCTGGCACCGATCACGAGGCTGCAGCCGGCGGAGGCACCGAAGACAGCGAACGTGATGGCACTGGCGACAACCGAGAGCAGCAGAGTGGCCAGAAGCAGACGGCGCTGGAGCCGAAGGAACTCATCCAAGGAATTGGATGCAACCGGTTCGATCCCAGAGCTGTCGGCCTGACCCGTGTCTGCGGCGAGGGATGCCTGCAAGAGCCAGATCTCAAAAGCGGCCGGAATCTATCACGCAGTAGCCAGACAGCAGCCGGGCGCAGCCTTCTCGCGCCCAGCCCTAGTCTTGGATGCGATGCAGCAGCCTCTCGCTGAGCAAGGTGCGCAGGCAGCGGCAGCGATCACCCGCCCCCAGGTCCATGGGCAGCTCCGCCAAGGTGGCCTGGGGATGCTTCTCCCAGGCCTGCATCAGGGCGAGCTCCTGGGGCGTGAGCTGGAGGGGCATCAGATCAGGCCCCAGCAAGGCGGCCGATGGCCATCCCCAGAGACAGCGGTTGCGCTCACAGCGCGAGGCCATCAGCTCGGCATCCGTGGGCGGTTGCCGCGGCACAGGGGCGCCCCGGCGCAGAAAGAACTCGAAATGACTGATGTCGGGATCGAGCGCTTCGATCAGACGCCAGCGCTGCAGATCAGGGAGCCCACGGGCCCGCCCCAGGAGCTCGCCTTGCAGCAGCCGGGCCGGGTCCCACACCTCGGGGTTCGAAAAACCGGCGAAGGCCAGCCCGCTTGCCGCCACAACAGCCAACAACCGCTCGACCGAATAGCTGCATTCCTGCGGATGCAGATACATGTCAGCGAAATTGGCATCGGCGGCGGTGTCGAGGGCCCAGCGCTGCTCGTGATGGCGGCGCAGGCGGTTGCTCTCGGGAAGGGTGGCCAGCAGCTCCCGCCCCAGCTGCAGTCCCTCGGCTCCGTGACCGACCCCGAGAAGCTGCAGCGCTGTCTGGGTGCGCTGGATCTCCCAGCGACCGCCATCGGCATACAGAAAGAGATGCAGATGCCCGCCCGCCCGCAGGCGCTGGGCCAGGGCCTGAAGGCCGGCGGCGGGCTGGTCCAGGTGGTGCAGCACGCCAACGGAGTTGATGTGGTCAAACTCCCCCTCATCCATGAGGTCGAGCAGACTGCGCTGCTCGATGCGCAGCTCGGCCATCTGTGTGGCTGCAGCGGAGCGGCGGCAGCGCTCCCGCGCCACCTCCAGGGCACCGGCACTGATGTCCACCGCCAACACGGAGCTGCCGGGATTGAGGTGGCAGAGGTAATCGGTGCTCACCCCAGTGCCACAGCCGGCATCGAGGATGCGCCAGGGGCGATGGCGTTGTTCGGCAACAAGCGGGGGCAGAGCGCCCTCGACGAATGCCCGCACACTGTCGACGCACCAGCGCCAGTTGTATCCCGGGGGCGGACCGTCCTGGAGTGGATCGCCGGGGTAGGGAAAGCGGTCGTAAAAGGCGCTCACCGCCGGTGTGGCGGCATCACTGGAGGGCTGGGAACGCAAGGGGCGGCAACGGCTGCTAGGGAGCATTTCACGACGCTCACCCCGGCCAACTGCAACAAGGCTGCAAACATTTGTTCATTGCCTCCCGAAGCGCCTTGAGGCCAGCCGTAACCTGACCCAGCCCGGACCGCGCCCTTCGATGACTGTGACCGCCAGCAGCGGCAGCCCCAGGGTCTCCCCCCAGCGCTACGACACCCTGCCGCTCTCCAGCATCCGTCAGGCCGAACAGCAGGATCGCTTCCCTGACCGCGGCGAGCTCGACACGCTGATCACCTTCTTCCAGAGCGGCAGCGTCAGAGTCGAAGCCGCCAAACGGCTGTCGGCCAATGCCACAGCGATTGTGGCCAAGGCTGCCAACCGCATCTTTGCCGGCGGCACCCCCCTTTCCTACCTCGATCTGCCGAGCGGTTCCGCCGCCACCGCCGAGGGCGTTCCCCTGGCGGCCGACCAGGCAGCCTTTGCCCAGTCGGTGCAAACCTTTACCGGCACTGCCGCCAGCCGCGGCAACGTGTTGAGTCGCCTGCTGGAAGGCGCCGGCGGCGACGCCGATGTGCGCGTGGTGCTGCCGGCGGGATTCAGCCCGATCAGCGTGGCCCGCTACGGCAATGACCGCATGCGCAAGTCGCTGCGCGATATGGCCTGGTTCCTGCGCTACGTGGGCTATGCCGTGGTGGCGGGTGATCCCAGCATCCTGGCGGTCAACACCCGCGGGCTTCGCGACGTGCTCGAAAAGGCCTGCTCCCTGGCCGCCACCAACGTGGCCCTGCAGGAAATGCGGGCAGCGTCGGCGACCCTGTTTAAAGACGAGCCCCAGGCCCGCCAGCTGGTGATCGACTGCTTCAATGTGCTGCTGCAGGAGCTCGCCGTTCCCACCCCGTCGACCCGCCAGCGCCTGGGCAGCCCCGTGAATCAGGGCTTGCAGCTGCCGGCCACCTATGCCCTGGCGGCCGAAGGGCGGCAGCGCTTCGTGATGCGCCCCCGCCTCAGCGGCGCCCAGAAGGCCGAGGTGATCCGGGCGGCCTACCGCCAGGTGTTTGAGCGCGACATCGCCAAGGCCTACAGCCAGATCCCCTGCCCCGTGGAAGCCACCCAGGTGCGTCAGGGTGACATCTCAATGCGCGAATTCATCCGCGCCCTGGGCCGCAGCAAGGAGTACCAGCGCCAGTTCTATGGCCGCTTCTCCAACAGCCGCGCGGTGGAACTGGCCTTCCGCCACTTCCTCGGGCGCGGCATCAGCTCGCGGGAGGAATTCACCCGCTACTTCGACATCGTTTCGGCCCAGGGACTGCCAGGGCTGGTCGACTGCCTGGTGAATTCGATGGAGTACGCGCGGGTGTTCGGGGAGGAGACCGTTCCCTACCTGCGCGAACTGGGTGAAGAAGCCCAGGAGAGTGCGGGCTGGGGCTCCAACCGCAAACTCTTCCGCTTCAGTGCGCCGTTTGAGGGAGCGCCGCAGTACGTGACCCTCTACGCGGGATATCGCCAGCCTTTCGCCGACCAGCACGCCTATGGCGGCGGCAACGACCCCCTGGCCCTGACCTACGGAGCCATCTTCCCGTCTGGGACAGCCCATGTGTCGACCCGACCGGCACCGACGCCCTACGACAGCCGTCGGATTCTGATCGGCAATGGCATGGCCCAGCCCGGCCAGATGGACAGCCCCCAGTTCCGCAAGGCCAGGCCCCGCCGCGTGGGGCCCAAGGTGGTGCGTCTGCAGCAGATCGCCACAGGCGGCAGCTCGGTGCCGCGCCGCGGCGGTCAGCCGAGCATCCGCAACACCGAAGCCAGCACCCAGGCTGTGATCCGTGCCGTGTACACCCAGATCCTGGGCAACGCGGGTTACGCCGGTGAGCGCAACAAAGTTGAGGAGATCAAGCTCGAAAACGGCGACATCAGCCTGCGCGAATTCGTGCGTCAGGTGGCCCGCAGCGACGCCTTCCGCCGGCGCTACTGGAGTGGCCTGTACATCACCAAGGCCATTGAGGTCATGCACCGCCGCATCCTGGGCCGGCCCACCTTCGGCCGCTGGGAGATCGACAGCTATTTCGACACCGCTGCCCGCAAAGGCTTCTATGGCGTCATCGACGCCATGATCAACAGCAGCGAATACAACGACTGCTTCGGTGAAGACACCGTGCCGTTCGAGCGCTTTGTGACCGCCGGCGATCGCAACGCCCGGCGGGTGCCAGCGCTGCGGGTGGCCTTCAACCCCGCGGCCTACGCCGAGCCGCCCAGCAACCGGCCGGATGTGAGCGCGCCGCTGCAGCTGCGCACCAGTGGCGATGTGGTGCGCCGCAACCTTCCCAATCCCAGCCGCGTTGTCACTGGCATCTGGACCGCCGCCATTGTCGATGGTGAAACCATCAGCACGCCCCAACCCAGCCGCAGCGGCCCGGAGAGCATCCGCCAGCTGCCGCTTCCGAGCCGCCGCTGGCGACCCGATGGCGCCCAGGCCTGGCGTGGCCTTGGGGCCACCACCAGCCCCTAGGCCCCCAGCACACGATCGACGGCACAAGGCGGATGGACCGCCAGCGTTTCGGCAGGTGCAGCCTCGGCGAGTGCACGCCAGCCCTGAGCGGCCATGGTCTCGGCCCTCAAGCCGGGCCGGCCCCAGGGCTTAGAGCGGCGGCGGAGCCTGAGCAAGCAAGTGCTGCTGCCCGCAGGCCCCACCACCAGCCAGGGGCAGGCGGCAGTGGAAGCCACCTAAAAGCAATTGCTGAATCGCAATCCGCTTCCAGCCGAACGGCTCAGCGATGCTGAATCCCTGCTGCGCGATGGCCAATTGACCATCGCCGGCTTCGTGGCCCAGCTGGCCGGCAGCGAGCTGTTCCAGCAACGCCTCAACCGCATGCCACCCCTGCAGGCTGCGGCTGCGGCCTACCTGGCCCTGCTGGGACGCGCCGCACAGCCTTAGGAAACCAACCGCTTCCTGGCCACACGGGTGAGCCGTGGCCTGCAACAGGCCATCAACGATGTGCTCAGCAGCCGCTATGGCCAAGACACCTTGCCTTACATCAGGGGCATGGCCACCAGCGACGGGGTTCCGCTGAGCACGGTCAACCATACGGCCAACCTCTACCAGGGCAATGCTGGCCTGTCGCCACAGCCGCGCGACTCGATCTGAACGCCGCTGGGGGATCGCAAACCCATGCTGCTTTGACAGCGCAAAAGCGATCCCAGACCAACCTGGCGATGCCTGAATCCTGATCACTCAGGCCAGACCATTCGACGCTCCCCGGAAACAGCCTCCGGGGATTTTTATGGCGAAGAATTCACAACAATATGCATCATATTGTCATGCCTTGTCATCAACGGACGGACTTCAGAAGGCCATGGATTTGAACAAAGCCTCCCGAAGGCGCCATCCCGGAGCGGACCGGCAAAGCCCCTGGCGCGCAAGGACTTTGCCAAGCCCGCAGGCCGTGAAGAACTGTTACCGCCTGCCGGGGGCGTGCAAGGCGTTGCCACAGAATGATGCGGCGATCGGGACCACCGATCCTCCCTTACCCACCGGATACCGGTCTCCGAAAGGCGACCGCTTGTTTCGAGGCAGAACTGCATGAGCATCGTCTCCAACTCGATCATCAACGCGGACGCCGAAGCCCGCTACCTCAGCCCTGGCGAACTCGACCAGATCAAAGCCTTCGTTGCCGCTGGTCAGCGCCGCGTGCGCGTGGCCCAGGTGCTGAGCGAAAGCCGCGAACGCATCGTCAAGACCGCAGGCGGCGCCCTGTTCCAGAAGCGTCCCGACGTGATTTCTCCCGGCGGCAGCGCCTACGGCGAGGAAATGACCGCGTCCTGCCTGCGCGACATGGACTACTACCTGCGCCTGGTGACCTACGGCCTGGTGGCTGGTGATGTGACCCCGATTGAGGAGATCGGCATCATCGGCGCCAAAGAGATGTACCGCTCCCTGGGCGTGCCTCTCGATGCTATGGCCGAATCGGTTCGCGAAATGAAGAACGTGGCCATGGGCCTGCTCACCGGCTCCGATGCCGAAGAAGCCGGTTTCTACTTCGACTACGTCGTCGGCGCCCTCTCCTGAGGCTGCTCGTCACGCTGATTCCCTACCACGTCTAACCAGCAGAACTCATGCAAGACTCCATCACCAACGTCATCAATCAGGCCGACGTTCAAGGCCTGTACCTCGACGATTCCGCCATGGGCCGCCTGGAGCAGTATTTCGCCAGCGGCGAACTGCGCGTTCGCGCCGCTGCCACGATTAGCGCCAATGCTTCGGCAATCATCAAGGATGCGGTGGCCAAGTCATTGCTGTACTCGGACATCACCCGTCCGGGCGGCAACATGTACACCACCCGTCGCTATGCCGCCTGCATTCGCGACCTGGACTACTACCTGCGCTACGCGACCTACGCGATGCTCGCCGGTGACACCTCGATTCTCGATGAGCGCGTGCTGAACGGCCTCAAGGAGACCTACAACTCCCTGGGTGTGCCCATCGGCGCCACCGTGCAGTCGATTCAGGCCATGAAAGAGGTGACCGCCTCGCTGGTGGGCCCTGATGCCGGCCGCGAAATGGCTGTCTATCTCGACTACATCTGCTCCGGCCTGGGCAACTGATCGCCGCACATTCCGTTCTGAGGATCAGCCATGCGGCTCTTCAAGATCACAGCCTGCATTCCCTGCCCGGACAAGGCGCGCAGCCAGCGTGAGCTTCAGAACACCTACTTCACCAAGTGGGTGCCCTACGAAAGCTGGTTTGCTGAGCAACAGCGAATCATGAAGCAGGGTGGAAAGATTCTCAAGGTGGAACTGGCCACCGGTCGTCGTCAGCAAAACTGCGGAAACTGACTGTCTTCCCCCCTAACTGCTTTCCAGCAACCCGGCTCTGCCGGGTTTTTTTGTGTGCTCCCACTCGACAAGCAGGCCTGCATGGCCCTGAATGGAACCTCCCCAACGCGCCTCCGTGACAGGCCTCAGCCAGCAGGTTGCCCCACACCGCCGCGGCCGTGACACCACGACCGCCAAAGCTGCGGGATTGCCCCTGCCCCTGCCCTGGCCGCTGTGGCCTGCCGAAGCACGGCTATTGCTGGCGATGGTGGGGTTGTGGAGTCTGGTTGGCCTGCTGGTGCTCACCTCGGCCAGCTGGTGGGTGGCCGAGCGTGAGATGGGCGATGCCGCCTACTACCTGAAACGCCAGCTGATCTGGATGGTGGCCAGCTGGGCCCTGCTCTGGCTGGGCATCCGCACCAGCCTGCGCCGCTGGTTGCAACTGGCTCCACCCGCATTGCTGCTGGGCTGTGTGCTGGTGGCCGCAACCCTGGTGATGGGCAGCACGGTCAATGGCGCCAGCCGCTGGCTGGTGCTGGGACCCATCCAGCTGCAACCCTCCGAGCTGATCAAACCGTTTGTGGTGCTCCAGGGGGCGGCGCTGTTTGCGCAATGGAAACGCAGCGGCCTGGATCAGATGCTGCTATGGCTGGGGGTGTTCGGGGTCCTGATCCTGCTGATCCTCAAACAACCCAACCTGAGCACCGCTGCCCTGACCGGGATGTTGCTGTGGTTGATGGCCCTCGCCAGTGGGATTTCGCTGCCGCTGCTGCTGGGCACCGCCACGGCCGGGGGCCTGGTGGGTGTGGCGAGCATCCTCAGCAACGAGTACCAGCGCCTGCGGGTGGTCTCGTTCCTGAACCCCTGGAAGGATGCCCAGGGGGATGGCTACCAGTTGGTGCAGAGTCTGCTGGCCATCGGCTCCGGGGGGCTGCTGGGCGAAGGATTCGGGCTCTCGACCCAGAAGCTGCAATACCTGCCGATTCAATCGACCGACTTCATCTTTGCCGTGTTTGCCGAGGAATTCGGCTACGTGGGATCGGTGGTGCTGCTGCTGTTTCTGCTGCTGTTCGGGTTCGTGGGACTGCGGGTGTCGCTGAGCTGCCGCAGCAACCAGCAGCGATTGGTGGCCATTGGCTGCACGACCCTGCTGGTGGGTCAATCTATCCTCAACATCGCCGTGGCCAGCGGTGCCATGCCGACCACCGGCCTGCCCTTGCCGCTGATCAGCTACGGCGGCAACTCACTGATGGCCAGCCTGCTGGTGGCGGGCCTGCTGATCCGCTGCAGCCTGGAATCGACGGGCCTCACCGGGGGCCGGCGGCGCAGCGCCAGGGTCAACGGCACGGGCGATAAGCTGCAAGCCAAGATCTAATGGTCCAGACACACCGATGTGGAGCCCCGGGCCCCTACTGGCTGACTGGGCCCGCACCGCCGAAGACCTGATCCAGCACTCCCTGGCTGCCCCAGGCCCGCTGACGCTGGTGTTGGTGTTTGCTGCCGGCCTGTTGACCAGTCTGGGCCCATGTTCGCTGTCGCTGCTGCCGGTGACCCTGGCCTACCTCGCCGGCTTCAAGGGCGAGCAGGCTCCCTGGCAGCGCAGCGTGAGCTTTGTGCTCGGCGTGGTGCTGGCCCTGGTGGGGCTGGGCCTGAGCAGCTCGCTGCTGGGGCGCATCTATGGCCAGGTGCCTGGGCTGGTGCCCGTGCTGGTGGCCCTGCTGGCCGTGGTCATGGGCCTGAGTCTGCTCGGGGTGATCCGCCTGCGGCTGCCGGCAGGCCCCGATCCTGAGAGCTGGCGCCAACGCGTGCCGGCGCCGCTGGCGCCGATCGCCGCGGGCCTGGCCTTCGGCCTGGCCGCCACCCCCTGCACCACCCCGGTGCTGGCGGTGTTGCTGGGCTGGATGGCGCAGGCGGGCCAACCCCTGGTGGGCGCCCTGTTGCTGGGTTGCTTCGGGGCCGGCCAGGTGATGCCGCTGCTGCTGGCCGGCACCGCGGCGGCGAGCCTGCCGCGCCTGCTCAGCCTGCGGGCTGCGGCCCAATGGGTGCCGCCGATCAGTGGCGTGTTGCTGCTGCTCAGCGGTGGGCTCACGCTGGCGGCGTACTGGCCATGAGTGACTCAGCCCAGCTCCCACCCAGACGCCTGCTGCTGCGCCTGGTCGCCCTGCTGGCCGACCTGCGCCTGGCGATTGTGCTGCTGGCGGTGATCGCCATCGCCAGCGGCATCGGCACCGCCATTCCCCAGCAGGAGCCCAACGGGTTCTACCTGGAGCGCTACGGCCAGAACCCCTGGCTGGGCTGGCTCGATGGCCGCGCCGTGCTGCGGCTGCAGCTGGATCACGTGTATTCGAGCAGCTGGTTTCTGGCCCTGCTGGCCGCACTGGCCCTCGCCCTGCTGCTGTGCAGCTGGAGGCGGCAGTGGCCCGCCCTGCAGGCCGCCCTGCGCTGGGTCGACTACCGGCAGCCGCGCCAACTGAGCAAGTTGGCCGTGGCCGAAACGCTGTGTGCACCGCTGCCAGAGAGCAGCCTTGATGCCCTGGAGCAGCGCCTGCGGCAGCAGGGCTGGCAGCTCAGGCGTCAACCGCAGCGCCTGGCGGCACGCCGGGGATTGATCGGGCGCGTGGGCCCACTGCTGGTGCATGCCGGCATGGTGCTGCTGATGCTGGGCGCGGCCTGGGGCAGCCTCGGCGGGCAGCGGGTGGAGCAGTTTCTGGCTCCCGGTCGCAGCCTGGAGCTGCTCGATCGCAACGGCCGCAACCAGCTCACCCTCGAGCTCAAAACCTTTACCGTGCAGCGCGACCCGGCCGGCCGGCCCGAGCAGTTCAGCTCCCAGCTGCGCTTGATCAGCGGCCTGGCCACCCCACCTGTGCCGGCTGTGAGCGGGGCCGACAACGACCCCGAGCCGCCGCCGCAGGAGGCGCCCAAGAGCCAGGTGCGTGAGGCAGAGATCAGCGTCAACCATCCGCTGCGCTACCGCGGCATGACCCTGTACCAGGCCGACTGGGCCCTGGCCGCGATCGACATCCAGCTCGGTCGCAGCCCCGTGTTGCAGCTTCCACTGCAAAGCTTCCCGCAGCTGGGCGAACAGATCTGGGGGCTGCTGCTGCCAACCAAACCCGATGGCAGCAACCCGGTGCTGCTGATCCTCAGCAATGAAGCCGGGCCCGTGGAGGTGTTTGGCAGCGAGGGGCGATCCCTGGGGCAGATCAGCGTTGGCGGTGATCCCCTCGACGTGGATGGTCTACCCATCCGCGTGAGCGCGGTGCTGCCGGCCAGCGGGATTCTGCTCAAACGCGATCCTGGCGTGCCGCTGGTCTACGGCGGCTTCGCCCTGGTCCTGCTGGGGGGAGGCTTCAGCCTGGTGGCCACCCGCCAGCTGTGGGCCATCAGCGAAGGCTCCGGCGAGCAGGGCCGGCTGCACGTGGCGGGGCTGTGCAACCGCAATCTGACCGCCTTTGCCTCAGAACTGCCGCTGCTGCTGGCCGAGCTCTAACAAGGCAGGCGCTCGCCGTGGCTCACACGCACCACGGTGTGCACATTGCCGCGCGGGTGAAAATCGGCTTCCAGCTGCATCCACTGGGGCTCGCAGGCGGCCACCAGATCATCGAGGATCCGGTTGGCCACCTCCTCATGAGAAATCGCGCGATCGCGGTAGCTGTTGATGTAGAGCTTGATGGCCTTGAGCTCCAGCACCCGCGGGCCGGGTTGATAAAGCAAGCGCAACACCGCAAAGTCGGGATAGCCCGAAAAGGGACATTTGCAGGTGAACTCGGGCAATTCAATCGCGACCTCATAGGCGCGCCCCACCCGCGGGTTGTCAAAGCAGATGAGCTCGGCCTCGGCAATCGCGCGCTCGCCATACAGCGGCGTCCGGGTCTGGGGGGCGGGGGCAGGGCCGGGGGTGGCGTCGGTCAATGGATCAGCAGGACGGCGGCATGAGGTGTCACCGGGCCGACGTCAGCAGCGGCAGCCTCAGACCACCATGGCAGGCACAACCCGATGGTTGGACTCTAAGGATCAACGGCAGGGCCCGCCAAGCCAAGCAGTAACAATGGCTACGTCTGCAGGGGCCTCACTCGGGTGAGATGGACCCTGTCCCTAAGCTGCCTGCCTGCGCTGAAGCCATGAAAAAAGTCGAAGCCATCATTCGGCCCTTCAAGCTGGAAGACGTCAAGATCGCGCTTGTGAATGCGGGAATCGTGGGCATGACCGTGAGCGAAGTGCGCGGCTTCGGACGGCAAAAAGGCCAGGTGGAGCGCTACCGCGGGTCGGAGTTCACGGTGGAATTCCTGCAGAAGCTCAAGCTCGAAATCGTGGTGGACGACGACAAGGTCGACACCGTGGTCAGCGCCATCCAGGATTCCGCCCGCACCGGTGAGATCGGCGATGGCAAGATCTTCGTCAGCACGATCGATTCGGTGATTCGCATCCGCACCGGCGAAGCCGGAAGCTCGGCGATCTGACCCGCCAGCGACCCTGGCTGACGGATCAACCGCCCAGGGTCTGCCTCACCACCCGCTGAATCACCGCCTCGTTCACCGCCCCTTCAGCGGCAGCTGTGTGCAGGAGCTGGTGCTGCAGCCACAGCAGGTATTCGTGGTTGCCGGCCGGCCCGGTGATGGGCGAGGCGATCAGCCCTGCGGCGCTGAGCCCGTGCTGAGCCGCCCCCTGCAGCACCCGTGTGATGGCCTGCACATGCGCCGAAGGCTCGCGCACCACACCGCCTTTGCCCACCCGCTCCCGGCCCACCTCGAACTGGGGCTTCACCAGCAGCAGCAGCTCCACTCCCCCGGCCTCCGGGTGGGGCTGCACCAGGGCCATCAGGGCTGGCAGCACCAGGGTCAGGGAGATGAACGACACGTCAGCCACGGCCAGATCGGGCCAAGGATCCTCCGGTCCATAGAGCTGCTCGGGGCTGAGGTGGCGCAGGTTGGTGCGCTCCTTGAGCACCACCCGCGGGTCGCTGCGCAGGCTCCAGGCGGTCTGGCCATAGCCCACATCAATGCCATACACGCGCGCGGCACCGGCCTGCAGCAGGCAGTCGCTGAAGCCACCCGTCGAAATGCCGCCATCCAGGCAGATCCGGCCCTGCACCGGCAACGCGAAGGCCTCCAGGGCCGCAGCCAGCTTCTCGCCGCCCCGGGAGACAAACCGCGGTCGCTGCGCCACCTGCAGCTCCGCTTCAGGACGCACCTCGTGGCCAGGCTTGTCGAGCACCTGGTCGCCACTGCGCACCAGACCGGCACGGATCAGCTGCTGCGCCTGCTGACGGCTGTCGGCCAGGCCCCGGGCCACCAGCTCCAGATCGAGACGCTGCTTGCGGGCCATGGGCGCTGGCGCAACACCGTGTTGCCTTGCTTCATCGAACCACACAGGAAACGGAACAGATTCCGTGCAACGGCAGCCGCGGATAAAAACCACCGGAGGATGGCGCGAATTCAGGACCTGTGTTCACCGCCATGGCAACGATGGGAGCCTCCCACCCACCCGGCCAGCAGAGATCACGGCGCCGCCCGGCGCCCGACAGCAACACAAGCAATGTGGTGGAGCTGCTCCCCCCGGGGAGTTTCGTGAAACTGGTGAACCAACCGTCTGACCTGCCGCCGTTTCAGTTGATCCAGTGCAAGGGTGGGCGCTGCTGGGTGCGCCAGCAGGCCTGGGGCCATCTGGTGCAGTGGGAGGTGCCCCACCGCCGGCTGACCATGGCGGGCTGAGGCACCCTGCTCCCGGCTCAACCCTCCGTCGGCTGATGCCCGCTGCGCGGGCAAAGCCGACGGAGGGTTGAGCCGGAACCGAGACCATGGTGCGCTTCCAAGCGGCAGGGGATGGATCCTGCAGAGGAGTCTGGGCCGCCGCTACAGGCTTCCAGAGCGGGCGCCCCATACATTGGTCTGGATGTGAGCCCCCGCGGCGGCCTTGATCGAGCGTTACACCCTGCCCGAGATGGGCAACCTTTGGAGCGAAGAGGCCAAATTCCAGAGCTGGCTGGATGTGGAGATCGCCGCCACCGAGGCCAACTGCGAGCTGGGCCGGGTGCCCGCCGAAGCGGTGGCCACCATCAAGGACAAGGCCCGCTTCTCGGTTGAGCGCATCCTCGAGATCGAGGCCGAGGTGCGCCACGACGTGATCGCCTTCCTCACCAACGTGAACGAGCACGTCGGTGATGCCGGTCGTTACATCCACGTGGGCATGACCAGCTCCGATGTGCTCGACACCGGCCTGGCCCTCCAGATGAAGGCGTCGGTGGCGCTGCTGCGCACCGAGCTCGACAAGCTCGCAGGTGCGATCCGCACGCTGGCCCGTGAGCACAAAGGCACGGTGATGATCGGCCGCAGCCACGCGATCCACGGCGAGCCGATCACCTTCGGCTTCAAGCTGGCCGGCTGGCTGGCGGAGGTCGAGCGCAACCGCGAGCGGCTCGAGCGGCTCGAGCGGGTGGTGAGCGTTGGCCAGATCTCAGGCGCCATGGGCACCTATGCCAACACCGACCCCCGGGTGGAGGCGATCGCCTGCGCCAAGCTGGGCCTGGCGGTCGACACCGCCAGCACCCAGGTGATCGCCCGCGACCGCCACGCCGAATACGTGCAGACCCTGGCCTTGGTGGGGGCAGCGCTGGAGCGGTTCTCAACCGAGATCCGCAACATGCAGCGCACCGATGTGCTCGAGGTCGAAGAAAACTTCGCCAAGGGCCAGAAGGGCAGCTCGGCCATGCCCCACAAGCGCAACCCGATCCGCAGTGAGCGCATCAGCGGCCTGGCGCGGGTGCTGCGCAGCTACGTGGTGGCAGCGCTGGAGAACTGCGCCCTATGGCACGAGCGGGACATCAGCCACAGTTCGGTGGAGCGCATGATGCTGCCCGACTGCTCGGCCACCCTGCACTTCATGCTGCGCGAGATGACCGCCGTCATCGAGGGTCTGGGGGTGTATCCGCAGAACATGGCCCGCAACATGAACGTGTACGGCGGGGTTGTCTTTAGCCAGCGGGTGCTGCTGGCCCTGGTCGAGAGCGGCATCAGCCGCGAAGACGCCTACCGCATCGTGCAGCGCAACGCCCACACCGCCTGGAACACCGCCGGCGGCGACTTCAGGGCCAACCTGGAGGCCGACGCCGAGGTCACCGCCAAGCTGAGCCCGGCGCAACTGGCCGAGTGCTTTGCCACCGAGGTACACCAGACCAACCTGGGCGTGATCTGGGAGCGGCTGGCGATCTGAGCGGCGCGCTTGCGCCCTACAGCTCGGCCAGGCCGCGGCCAAGCAGCACGAGCGCAAAGGCAGCCGCCACACCGCCGTCAATGGCGCGGCGATGGCTGCTCACCCAGCCCCCCAGCCGCCTCAGCGACTCTGCACCGACGGGGCCGCTGAGCACCACCAGCAACAGCGTCAGCCAGGCCGGCAGCAGGGTGATGGCATCCAGGCCCAACCAGGCCAGCCCTTGCTGGGGCAGGGGCAAACCGGAGCGTCCCACGTCCTGGGATGCAGGTAAAAACAGCACCAACGAGGTGATGTTGGCTGCCATCAGGCTCAGCCCCTGGAGCCAGGCCCGCAGCAGCGAGGGCGAGCGCACAAGCGCGGCCGGCTCCGGCCCGTTGTCGGGGCCCAGGCGGCACACAATCCGCACGGTCAGGCAGACCAGGGCCAGCGCCAGCATCAGTTCGAGCACGGCCGCCACCGGATCGGGGCCCGGTTGCCGCGCTGGCAGGCGTGCCGCAATCCAGCCGCCGCAGCCGCTCCACACCAGCACCACCAGCAGGGTTCCGAGCAGGTAGGCAGCGCCACGCCCCAGCGCGCGCCCGGTCGATCCGGGTGCAGTCAGCTGGGCCAGCTGACCAAGCAGCAGCAAGGGGCTCACCGCCGCCCCCAGAGCCAGGGGCAGCAGCCGTTGCCACAGAGATGCTTCGCTCAAAACCGGGCCCGCGCGTCAGAGCCAATGCAACCGCATTGGCACCGCACCCTCCAGGCTCAGCTTCACCGGGCAGCCCTCGCCGGCCCGCTGCAGCAGCGCACGCTGACTGTCATCGAGCCCCGCCGGCAGCGTGATCCACACCTCAAGCAGGGCGATCCTGCGGGGCGCCTCGGTGGTCATGGTTTTCTCCACCCGGGCGCTGGCCCCTTCGAGGGCCCAGCCATGGCGCGCAGCCACGATGCCCAGGATCGTGAGGATGCAGGTGCTCAGGGCCGTGGCCACCAGGTCGGTGGGCGAGAAGCGCTCCCCCTGGCCCTGGTTGTCGGTGGGGGCGTCGGTCTGAAGCTCGCTGCCCGACGGCCCATGGCTGGAGCTGCAGCGCAGGCCGCCGTCGTAGCGGCTGGTGATGGTGGTCATGGCAAGAGGGGCTTCTGAGCACCACTCCACTCAAGCGCCCGGATACTCAACAATCCGTGGTTTCACGGTTGTGTTGCGGTTGATCCGCCATCAACACTCCAGGCGGGGGATCGAAACGAGCAACCTTGAAAATCCGCGACGTCATCAGGCGCCTGGAACAAGAAGGTTGGATCCTGGTCACCACCCGTGGCAGCCATCGCCAGTTCAAACATCCCCATCGGCCAGGTCGCGTTACGGTTGCTGGCAAGGGCAGTGACGACCTTGCCCCGGCCACGCTCAACAGCATTGCCAAACAATCAGGCCTACGTCTGCCATGAGCCAATCCTTTGCTGTTGTGATTGAAGACGCTACGGGCAATTTTTCGGCCCATGTGCCCGACCTCCCTGGCTGCGTGGCCACGGGGAACACCCGCGAACAGGTGCTGGAGCGCATTCGTGACGCCATCGCCTTTCACCTGGAAGGACTCGAGCAGGACGCCCAACCCGCCCCGGCCAAACGCACCAGCGTGGCCACCGTGATGGTCTGACTCAAGCCCCGGCGCGGTGATACGGCCCGCCCTGCTGAATCGACAGAGCCCGGTACAGCTGCTCCAGCAGCAGCAGCCGCGCCAGCTCGTGGGGAAAGGTCATCGGCGAGAGGCTCAGGCGCCAGTGGGCCCGGGCCTTGAGCGCAGGGTCCAGGCCGTCGGCCCCACCGACCACGAACGCCAGCCGCTTGGAGCCAGAGCCTTGCAGGGCTTTGGCAAAGGCCACCGAGTCGTATGTGGTGCCTTCCTCGCACAGCGCCACCAGCCGCTCGCCGCTGCGCAGCTCGGCGCTGATCGCCTCGGCCTCGCGGGCCATGCCGCCATCGCGCAGCTCGACGATCTCGAGCCCCGGCAGCCGCTTGCAGTAGAGCTCCACCCCCTCGCTCACCCAGCCCTTGCGCACCT
>Ga0194129_10003649_pt1 | contig 21264 bp, 19 predicted proteins | sample TA2KigCa35mmetaG_FD_150862 | JGI IMG/M metagenome (GOLD analysis project Ga0194129, IMG submission 150862) | Freshwater microbial communities from Lake Tanganyika, Tanzania - TA2015038 Kigoma Deep Cast 35m | ecosystem: Environmental > Aquatic > Freshwater > Lake | place: Tanzania: Lake...
CGGGACCCACTCGTCAATGACCTCGCGCACGGGCACCGTTGCGCTGAGCTGACAGAGGACGGCGATGCTGCCGATCCACACGCGGTGGATCAAGGCGTACGACGGCGGAAGGTTGATCTTCAGGCCGACCATGAAGTCGGGATTGCGGACGTCGTTGATCCGGGCGAATTGGCTTCGCAGCCAATCGCGATTGAAGTGGAAGGTCTCGTGGCGGGCGGGCTCCACGAACGGCTCGAGGTAGCCCAGCAACTGGTTCGGGTCGATGTCGACATTCGGACGCACGAATCCCTCGCGCCGCAGGCCCTCCATCACCTGTTCGGCATCACCACTCATCGCGATCCGCAGGAGGGTTCCCATGGCGGGGGGAAGACCCTGGGGGAGTTCGGCGCACGCACCGAAGTCCAGCACCACGAACCGACCGTCGGCGGACAGCCGGAAGTTCCCAGGGTGCGGATCGGCGTGGAGCAGCCCGGCACGGGCAGGCCCGGAGAGAAGGAACCGCTCGTACATCGATCCTGCGCGGTCCCGCTGCTCCTGCGTGCCTTCGCGGATGATGTGCGAGAGCGGAGTTCCCTCGATCCACTCGCTGATCAGTACGTGCGGTGACGCGGCGACAACGTGGGGGATCAGGACTTCCGGATCGCCCTCGAATGCGCGCGCGAATGCCCGCTGGTTATTCGATTCGCGCACGTAGTCGAGTTCCTCGATCGCACGTGCCCGAAGTTCCTCGATGAGCGGCTTGATCTCCAGGCCGGGAATCCAGGAGGCGAAGAGCGCTCCCATCCGGGCCATCTGGTTCAGGTCCGCGATCAGTGCCTTGTCCGCACCCGGGTACTGCACTTTCACCGCAACCTCACGGCCGTCGTGCCACACGGCCCTGTGCACCTGGCCGATGGAGGCAGCCGCGGCAGGGACGTCAGTGAAGGTCTGGAAACGGGTGCGCCACTCGGGGCCGAGCTCCTCGGCGAGCAGCGCGTGGATGCGCTCTGCGGGCATCGGAGGAGCCGAGTCCTGCAGTTTCGTCAACATCGCGCGGTACGGGCCCGCGACCTCCTCGGGTAGTGCGGCCTCGAAGATGCTCATGGCCTGTCCGAGTTTCATCGCGCCGCCCTTGAGCTCGCCGAGCACCTTGAACAGCTGCTCTGCGGTGCGCTGCTGGAGTTCCGCAGCGACGGCCTCCGCAGGCTTTCCGCCGACGCGCTTGCCCCAGCCCAACGCCGTCCTCCCCGCGTGACCCGCGGGCAGGGTAACGATCCGCATCGTGCGGGTCAGGGCGTTGGTGGGCAATTCGGGCACACGACATTGTCACCTGAATCGCGCGGGAGCGCTCACCCAGGGTTGCCCCACGAACACCCGCAGAGGGGATGGACCGGACGCTCCTCTCGGAGTGGCACGTCCGCGCCGCGTGAGAGGCGCAGGGCGATATTGCGCCACGTCGAGTCGGGACGGTGACCGAGTTGTGCGTCACACCAGTCCGCGAGGAGTCGACTGGTGACGTATGTCACCCAGCCGACTAATTCACTCGATTCACGCAGGCAGGTGCGACGGTGGGCCCACTGCACCGAACGTACGGGCCACCGCGGATCCCGGTCGCGGCGGTGCAAGTGCGCGCAGCGCAGACACGAGGTTTCACCGGGCAGGACCAGGGGGCCGATCACCGCGGTCTGATGGCCCACCCCCACGTGAAGGTGGGGCGCGTCGATGGATACCGGTCCGTCCTCTTCATGGGCAAGATCGGGGTGTGCGCACACCACGCGGATGTGCACCGTGCGCTCGGTGACACCTGCGCGGGGAGTCACCCGTAGACCGATGGCGAGGATTGACCCTGGAAGCCCAGGCAGGTGATTGTGCGGATCGTCGATGTCGACGTGGATCCGGCCGCGCTCGTCGAGGATGCGATTCACCTGATCGATACCGAGCGCGCCGCCCGAGGCGCACAGCAGAGTGCGGGTCAGTCGTTGGCACGTGTCGCGGTCGTCGTGATCGCCCCAGTACCAGCGAGTCGGGACTGCGGATGCGTCCGCGAGGTAGCCGCATCGGTAGCCGGCGTCGAGCATCCTCTCGGCATGCGCGAGGGGCTCCGGTGCGCAGCGCAGAACCGCCTCGAGGGTACGTGTTCCGTCAATGCCGCGTAGCCATCGGATCAACTCCGCGGTTACCTCGATCGACTCGGGGTCATCACCCCAGTGCACGTGATGGGAGTCGGTCCAGATGAGTGGTGGGTCGGCCAGAAGGTGGGGACGGACCAGTGACGGCCATCGGGCGGTGGAGTGCATCGCATCAGGGTGCAGCGCCCACCTGTGGATTGCCAGGTGCAATCCACAGGCCCTCGTGCTAGGGCGGCGCGCTCCTACGCCGGGTCCGCGCAGGAACGGATGATGACGTCGGCCAAGACCTCGGCGCAGGTCAGGACGTCGTCGATATCCACCCACTCGTCAGGTGCGTGTGCGGCAGCGCTATCCCCGGGCCCGTACTGGATCGTGGGGATTCCCCCGAGTCCGCTCATCAAGCGCAGATCGGATCCATACGGGGCGCCGTAGATGTCGACAAGCTCGCCGGTGCGTTCGCGATGGGCCTCGCCGACCCAGGTCACCAGCGGATGCTGCACGTCGGTGCTGCCCGATGCGAATTGACCGCCCCACCACTCGACGACCACCGGGTGATCCCTGAGCCAGGGATCCTCGGCCGAGGCGACTGCGACGGCCTCCTCCAGTGACGCTCGGGCGTCTTCGACAGATTCACCGAGTGCGACACCGAGTCGGCCTTCGGCGAGGAGGAGGTCCGGGACGGTCGACGCCCAGTCGCCGGCGTGCACGGTGCCGATCGACAGCGGATAAGCGATGGACCAGCGCGCCATGACCGGGTCGACGGCTGCATTGCGTCGTGCTTCAAGGCGGCCCAAGGCATCGAGGATGGGTACGAACTTCTCGATCGCGCTGGTGCCCTCCGTGCGACGCGATGCATGGGTGGCGCGCCCGGGTACCCGGAGACGGAAGGTCAACGCGCCACCGTTCGCGGGCACGATGGCGAGGTCGGTGGGTTCGGGAATGACGCAAGCATCCGCGCGCACACCGTGCTGCAGGAGTGCGTAGGTGCCAAGCCCGCCATCCTCTTCACCGCTGACCGGAGCGAGCAGCACATCACCGGCGAGGGAGATGCCCGCATCGCGCACGCACCGCATCGCCTCCCACGCGGCGACGAGGCCGGCCTTCATATCGCAGGTGCCGCGCCCGATCATGCGTGCGGAGCCCTGCACGTCCTCGAGCCGTGCCGTGAACGGGTCTCCCGACCATGCGCCGGGATCGCCGGGGGGCACGACATCGGTGTGCGCGTTGAAGAGCAGGCGTCGACCACCTCCGGTTCCGGCCCAGGTCAGGAGCGCGCCGCGGCCCTGGGTCCGCGAGACCTCCATCCCGGGGAAGTCCGGTCGCGCCGCCAGGGCGACGACGTCGAGATCCCAGTCCGCAACGCTCCAGCCCTCCGCACGCCAGGCCTCGACGAGCGCGTCCTGCACGCGCACCTCGTCCTCGGAACCCGCGATGGAGGCGTAGGAGACCAGCCAGGTGAGGTCACGGGTGATGCGCTCACGGGAGGCACGAAGGTGGCTCACGATCTATTCCTACCGCCCCAACGACGCGAAATGTCCGTTTTAGCATGGTTGCCTGGGCAAAGTTCCCCACAGGCGTTGCGCGTCGGGCGGGCCGAGCGCCTCGTGGGCCCTACCGTGGGGGCACCGGTGGCGAGCGCCACCAGCCGCGGCTGGCGGCAGAGTTCAACAGGAGGGCCCCATGGCCGAGAGCTACACCGGCGAGGCGTACTGCGTGAAGTGCAAGGAGAAGCGTCAGTTCACCGGGAACGTCGAGGAGACCAATGGTCGTCGTTTCGCCAAGGGCATCTGCCCGGTGTGCGGCACCAAGGTGACGCGCATCCTGGGCAAGGCCTAACCCACTGACCTCCGACGCCGTGGCACCCACCTGGGTGCCGCGGCGTTGTGGTGCCCGGCCACTTACCGTTGTCCCATGAGCACCCCCTTCGGCTTCGGCGCGCCCTTCGACATGAACTCCCTCGGGGCGGCCCTGCAGCAACTCGGTCGCATGCTGCAGCAGGGCGAGGGGGAGGGGCCGGTCAACTGGACTGTGGTGCGCGACGTCGCGCGCCAGGCGATCTCGGCAGGCGGCGATCCGGTGGTGCCCGATGCGCAGGCGCGTGCGGTGCAGGACGCGTTCCGCCTCGCCGACGTCTGGCTCGATGCGGTCACGACCTTCCCGGCGTCGGATGCCCCCGTTCAGTCATGGAGCAGGTCGGAGTGGCTGACGCAGACACTGCCCGTCTGGGAACGCATCGTCGCGCCGATCGGCGAGCGGATGCAGGGCGCTGTCGCCTCCGCGCTTCCCGCGCTCAACACCGACCCCGACGCGATCCTGAAGTCGCTGCCGGAGAACATCCGCCAGATGCTCCCCGACGGCATCCCACCGGAGATGGCGCAGATGATCGCGCCGATGATGGGAATGATGCAGCAACTCGGCTCCGCCGCATTTAGCATGCAACTCGGGCAGTCACTTGCCGGACTGGCATCCGAGGTCCTCTCCTCCTCGGACATCGGTATTCCTCTCACCCTCGAACCCGTCCGCGCGCTTCTCCCGGGCAACATCACCGCCTTCGGTGAGGGACTTGGTCTGACGCAGAGCGACGTCCTCGTCTTCATCGCGCTCCGCGAGAGCGCACATCAGCGGCTGTTCGATCACGTGCCGTGGCTGCGCGCGCGGGTCATCGGATCCGTCGAGGAGTACGCCCGCTACATGCAGGTCAACAACGCCAGCCTCACTGCGGCCCTCGACGACATCGACATCTCGAATCCCCAAGCCCTGCAGGAGATCATGTCCCGCGGCATCGTCGAACCCGAACCCACGGAGGAGCAGCGGGCGGCCATTGCGCGTCTAGAGACCCTGCTCGCCCTCGTCGAGGGATGGGTCGATGACGTCGTCACCCAGGCAGTCGCGGACCGACTGCCGTCGGCGCCGAGCCTCCGCGAAGCGATCCAACGCAGGCGCGCGGTCGGTGGCCCGTCCGAGAAGACGTTCGCGACCCTCATCGGCATGCAGCTCCGGCCCCGCGCCATGCGCGAGGCGGCCACGGTTTTCGCCGCCATGAGATCGATGAAGGGTGTCGATGCCCGCGACGCACTGTGGGGCCACCCGGACCTGTTGCCCTCCACGGAAGACCTCGAGGATCCGTTGGGTTTTGTGCAGGGGTCAGACGATCTCCAGGGCTAACCGCGGGTCAGCACGGGCACGGACTCACGCCTCCGGAGTAGTGCGCTGGGGCGCCACACCAACTCGTCCGTTGCCAGGCGCATGTCCGGGAAGCGGGCGAAGAGCTCCTCGATCGCCATCCGGGCCTGCATGCGCGCGAGTGGTGCTCCGAGGCAGAAGTGGGTGCCGAACCCGAAGGACAGGTGCGGATTCGGCTGGCGTGTTACATCGAAATGATGCGGGCGGGCGAAGACGGACGGATCTCGATTCGCGGCGATCAAGATCGCGACGACCGTGTCTCCCCCGCGAAGGGTCGCATCGCTGAGCTCCACGTCCGCGTTGGCCTGGCGTGCATCCATCTTCAAGGACGGGGCCAGGCGGAGGACCTCCTCGATGCCCGAGGGAACGAGCTCCGGACTGGTGTCCACGAGCGCACGTTGATCCGGGTCCGCGAGCAGCATCGCGATGGTGTTGGAGATGAGGGTCGTGGTGGTCTCGAAGCCCCCTTGCACCATTCCGACCGTCATGCCCATGATGTCGCGTTCGGTGAGTCCGTACTTTTCGCCCCGGGCGGCGAACATGCCGATCAATGTGCTCGGCTCCGGGTCGTCCGCCGCGCGGGCTTCCGCGAAAAGTTCCCCGACGTACGCACCGATGCTTTGGTAAGCGTCCTTGCAGTCCTCGGCGAACACGGGATCATCCATCGGGCTCCCGATGTAGGCGAACACGCGCTCCACCCACTCGACGAAGTGTGCGCGATCCTCGTAACGGATCCCGAGGATCGAGCTGATCATCGACACCGTGACGGGGAGCGCGAAGTCCTCCGTGGCATCGAAACTGTCACGCGTAGCGAGTTCATCAAGCCGATGCGCGAGGGTCTGGCGCATGTGGGGTTCGATTCGACGTCCCAATCCCGCATCGAGCACCTGGGCTGCGGCCGCGCGCTCCGGAGTGTGTTCGGGTGGATCGAGGAACGAAATCGCGCGATCCATGTACTCGGAAATCGGGTGAAGTTGCGCCCTATCTTCGGCGGGAAGATTCATCGTGTACCCGGCCAAGCGGTCACCTTGGCCGATCGCGCGGCTCTTCAGGACCGCTCGCGAGTCTTCCCAGCCGAGGACAACCCATGCCTTCATCTGCTCGCTGAAATGGACGGAGCCCTGTTCTTGCAGGAGCGCCAGGGGCTCGACCGGATCCCGTATCCACGCCTCCGAGAAGAAGGCCTCATCGAACGTGATGGCTGTCACGGTGTCTCCCCAGTTCTCAGCGTGCAGGGATGATTCGCCAGTTCGCGGTGAAGATCATCTCGTGGACTTGTGTCTCACAGATCGACTCTAAAGCGTGACGTTGCCTTGCCGCATCCCTCTCATCGACCACCTGCATGAACCAGCAGGAGACGGGTTGGTCCTCGTAGAACGGGCGCCCGATCATGAGATGGCCATGGGTGAACTCACCGGGGAAGAAGGCTTGCAACTGCAGTGGTGGTATCGGTGTGCCATCGAAGCGACTGCGCGCCTCGCGCTGTTCGGGCCACGAGCACTCCCACGTGCCGTAGAGCCCCAGGCCCTCCCGTGGGGCGATTGGATGAATCGAGATGTCGCCTGTTCCGAGGAGCACGTGGGTGTTGAAGTCCTCGAGGACATCGAGCGCCACGGGAGTCAGCAGGTCGAAGGCCTTACCGAACACTGCGTTGCGATCCCCACGGTCGTGGGCGCCTTCGTACCCATCGATCTCGAGGTCGGCGAGGTGTCGGCGCAGGTCCTCCCACCGCCAGGACCAGAACGTTTCAGTGTGGGTCACCAGGACTCCTAACTCGCTGCCAGTTGTGAACGCACGGAACTCTCCACTGCCCGCAGGTGCGCCAGGGATGCCCGGGTGTAGTCGTCGAAGAACTCCGGGGCGTCGCCGCTGATCACGGACTCGAGCGGGCGCGCCTTGGCCGGGAACAACTCGAAAGTGACGGTTCCCGGGTAGTCGATGTCGATGAGTGTGCGCATGTACGGCGAAAAATCGACGGTGCCGGTGCCCGGCGCCGCACGTGTGTTGTCCGCGAGATGCATATGCCCCAGGTGGGGGGCGGCTCGGCGTAGGGCGCCGAAGGGATCGCTCTCCTCGATCCCCATGTGGAAGGTGTCACCCATCACGCACACTGCCGGATGGTCGACGGCGACCGCGAGCTCCACCGCCTGTCCGAGCGTGTTGATCAGGTGCGTCTCGTATCGGTTCCAGGGCTCTACGGCCAAGCGGCATGTGCCATCGGCTCGGAGTGCGAGCGACCGCAATCCCTCGACCGACCACTCCCATTCCTGCTCGACGCTGGTGAGCACCTCCGTTCGGTTGACCGAACTGGGGTGCACGTTGATGATCGGGGATCCCACGACCGACGACATCTCGATCAATCCGAGCAGATAGTCAGAGCAGTTACGGCGGATCTCTGGGTCCGCGTGGCTCAGATCGCGTCCGGGACCCAGGAGGGAGGAGATCGAACTGACTTCCAGCCCGTTATCGATGATCGCTTGGTTTAGTTCTTCCAGTGCGATGCCCGGTGGATCACCGGAGAGTTCCACGCGCTCGTAGCCGGCTCGCGCGATTCGTTCCAGGCCAATCCGGGGATCCTCGTTCCCATAGGTCACCATGTTGTAGGAGTAGGCGAAGGAGCCCGCGGGCGTCGTCATCGTTTGTCTAGTCCCGGGGGAGTTCGCTGAAGACTTCGTAGATGCAGCCACCGGGGGATTCGAAGAAGGCGATCTTGCGGCGGGAAAAGGTTGCGTCCACCACCGCCGGACCCTGGATCACCTTGCCGCCCGCATTCTTGAGGCGATCGAACGCTGCGTCGAAGTCGTCGACCTCGAAGACGATGTGCGTCCACCCGTTCTTGAGTGGATGGTCGAGCTCGCGTTCGTAGTTGACCTCCTCGAACATCAGGACGCGTGTGTCACCGACCTGGGTGAAGAGGAGTTCCCCCTCCTGCCCGTTGACGAAAACCGGCTGACGACCCGACACGTCCGCACCCATTGCGCGGAGGAAGGCTTCCTCGGCGTCGAGATCAGGGACCTTGCCTCCGATGTTCCAGAGTTTCACGTGTCTCTCCCTTATTAGGCGTGGGTTGAGCTTATTAGGCGTGGGTTGAGCGAGCATCGGTGATGAACCCGTCGACCGCGCGGGCGAGGAACTCCACGTCGATGCCCGCGGCGACCATGGTCGCCCCGAGATCACGTGCCGCGCGCGCCGCTGCAGGAATTGCCGAACTCGCGATGCCCGCGGCCTTGCCTGCCTTCCGGGCGCGCACGAGTACGTCCGTGGTGAGTGCGGCGAGTGCGGGGTTGCTCGGGTCACGGGGGAGGCCCAACTCCATGGCGAGGTCGTTGCGCCCCACGAGGATTCCATCGACGCGAGGCAGGCCCAGGATCGCGTCGAGGTCGTCGAGGGCACCCTGGGTTTCGATCTGGATGATCACCGTGGTCGAATCTGCGGCCCCCGCCACGTAGGAGTCGACGTCTCGTAGGTAGTTCGAGACGCGGCGGGGACCGAATCCCCGCGAGCCCGAAGGTGGATAGTGCGCAAGTCCCGCCGCCCGCTCTGCATCATTCGCGGAGGTGACCCGGGGAACGAGGATCCCCGCTGCTCCGAAGTCCAGCGCAGCCATGATCGGGACCGGATCGATGGACGGAATCCGCACGATGAGCGGCAGGCCGGCACGGTCGGCGACGATCTGTGTCGTGAGCGCCGACGATGCGGTCACCGGACCGTGCTCGCCATCGAGGATGGCGAAGTCGAATCCTGCTGACGCCACCACTTCCGCGACCATCGGATCAGAGGATGTGAGCCACGTCCCGAGCAGGAACTCACCGCGTTGAGCGGCGGTCTTGAATTCCGCGGGGGATCGGCGAATCACCGTCGGGAGTGTAGTGACGCTGTTAGGCTCGTGCTGACTGTTGGCAATTTCTTTCGGAGGCTCCGCGTGAAGTTCGAGTTGGGGATCGGGCCGGACTCCTGGGGGGTCTGGTTCCCGGAGGATCCGCAGCAGCCCCCCTTCGAGCAATTCCTGGATGAAGCGAGTCGCGCGGGGTACCGGACCATCGAGCTGGGTCCCTACGGATACCTACCGACCGACCCCGATGCCCTTCGCTCACTCCTCGACGCCTACACCTTCCGGCTCAGTGGCGGCTTCATCTTCGGCAACCTGCACTCGCCTGGGGCCTACGAGGAGCGCAAGGCCGAGATCGATAGCGCGGCGCCACTGCTCCAGGCCCTGGGAGCCGAGTTCTGCGTCCTGATCGAGAGCATGTACACCGACCTCTTCACGGGCGAACAGATCGCCAACTCCGAGCTGTCCGAAGCGGAGTGGGCAACCCTGACCGAGAACTCGAACCGGATCGGTGCGTACGTGGCGGACAGATACGGGCTCAAGGCCGCGTTCCATCCGCACGCCCAGACCAACATCGAGCGTGAGGACCAGATCGAGCGCTACCTTGCGATGACGGATCCGGAACTGGTCAGCATGTGCCTGGACACGGGGCACCACGCCTACTGCGGAGGGGACCCGGTTACCTTCATGCGGAACCATCACGACCGGATTCCGTATCTGCACATCAAGAGCGTCGATCAGGGGATCCGCGCCGAGGTGGCAGCCGAAGGAATTCCTTTCGCCGAGGCGGTCAAGATGGGTGCCTTCACCGAACCCAAGGCCGGGGTGATCAACTTCGTGGCTTTCCGGCAGGTGCTCGAGGACATCGGGTTCGAGGGAATCGGCATCGTGGAGCAGGATCTTTACCCGACAGCATTCGACCGTCCCTATCCGATAGCGGTGAGCACGCGTCGTTATCTGTCAGACATCGGTATGGCCTAGCGATCGGATGCTGTGACTCTCACGATTACCGACGTTCAGTTGTGGCAGGCGCTGGACTCCCGCGGCAACCCCACCGTCGCGGCCCAGGTCGTAGCGGGTAGCGGAGTCGGAGACGCCTTGGCCCCTGCGGGTGCCAGTGCAGGCTCGCACGAGGCGATCTTCATCCGCGATGGGATCGCGAACGAGTACGGCGGCAAGTCCGTTCGTGCGCACATCGAGACTGTGCGCACCCGAGTGCGCGAGGCGTTGGTCGGTCGCGACGCCGACAATCCCGCTGACGTGGACCGCGCCCTGCGCGCTGTGGACACGGATCCGCAGTTGGCGGCTCTCGGGGGCAATGTGGGAACCGCGGTGAGCATCGCCGCGTGGCTAGCCGCGGCGAACGCGGCCCACGAGGAGCCGTGGCGCTGGCTCGCAACCCGGACATCGGCCACCCCGGCCATCCCGCTTCCGATGGTGAACATCATTTCTGGTGGCGCGCACGCGGGAAGCATGATCGATATCCAGGACGTGCTCGTCGTTCCGTTCGGGGCTGAGTCATTCGCGCAAGCGATCGAGTGGTGCTGGCGGGTGCGCGCTGGCACACGTGCGGTCCTCGACGACATGGGATTCACCACCGCTCTCGTCGCCGATGAAGGCGGGTTGGCCGCACCCTTCGATGCGAACGAACGTGCCATCGAAGCTGTCGTCGACGGGATCACACGAGCAGGTCTCCTCCCGGGAGACCAGGTGTCCGTCGCCCTCGACGTTGCCGCGACCGAGTGCCAGGTGCCAGGCGGCTACCGCATGGGCGGGGAAACCCTGACATCCGCCGAATTCGTCGACCGCGTGATCGGGTGGCGTCGGCAGTACCCGATCGTTTCGATCGAGGACGGTGCAGGTGAGGACGATGACGAGGGGTGGTCTCGGATCGCGACGCTCGTGGACTCGACACAAATCCTGGGCGACGATCGATACGTCACCACGGTGACCCGGCTGGACATCGGCATCGAGCGAGCCGAGGCGAACTCCGTCCTGGTCAAGCCGAACCAGGCCGGGACCCTCGAGCAGGCCCTGCGCGTGGTGCAGCGGGCGCTCTCGATCGGCTGGGCCCCGGTGGTGTCGGCGAGATCCGGGGAGACCGAGGAGACCTGGCTCGCGGACTTGGCCACGGGAACCGGAGCGGGCCAGATCAAGGTCGGCTCGACGATGAGATCCGAGCGAACAGCCAAATGGAATCGTCTGCTTTACCTCGAGCAGGTACATGACCTTCCCTACGCTGGTTCCGCTGCACTTGCTCCCCGCACCTGAGCGAAGGGGAATAGATGTCCGATCATGACTTCGACGGCAAGGTGTGCGTCGTCACCGGGGGAACCCAAGGCGTTGGCGAGGCCACCGCGCGCCACCTCGCGATGCACGGGGCAGCGGGGATCGTCATCTGTGGACGCAATCCCGCGCGAGGCGCATCCGTCCGCAGCTCCCTGGAGGCAGCTGGCGCCACGGCCGTGTTCGTGCAGGCGCGTTTGGAATCAGAGTCTGAGTGCGAGGCGGTGATCGCGGCGGCAGATCGGCAGTTCGGACGCGTTGATGTTTTGGTGAATGCGGGTGGCACGACCAAGCGTGGCTCCATCGTGGGTTCCACAGCGAAGGACATCGACGAGGTCTTCGCCATTAATGTGCGTGGCCCCATGGTGTTGATGCGCGAGGCGATCGCGGTGATGCGCCGGAATGGAAACGGCGGAAGCATCGTGAACGTGTCCTCCGTCGTTGCCACGGGTGGTCCCGACTTCCTCGCCGCCTACTCAGCGTCCAAGGCTGCCCTCAACGCCGTGACCCGTAACGCCGCGTATGCAGTTGTTCGCGATCGCATACGCGTCAATGGCATCGGGCCCGGATGGATCGACACCCCGGGGGAGCATGCGACGCGACTCGACCACCACGGCGAGGATGCTGGCTGGCTGGCGCGCGCCGAAGCGATGCAGCCCTTCGGGCGCCTCATCAAGGTCGAAGAGTTGGCACGTGCGATCGCCTTCCTCGCTGGACCGCAATCCGGTCTGATGACGGGGTCGATCGTGCACTTCGATCAGAGCATTCCCGGTGCCGGCGATCCACCGATGCCCCCGGGGTAGTGGGTCGGCGGTCCCATCGATGGACCCGGTCGAAACGCCAGGGGAATCGTGACCGATTGGACCGGGCTCGACGGCTCTTCGAGTCGACGCAGCAGTTGGTCTGCGACCGCATCCGCAATGAGTTCCACCGGCCGCGTCACAAGCGCAAGCGCAGGCTCGTGCACGTCGGCAAGAACCTCGTCACCCACCGCGACGACGGACAGCCTGCCCGGAAACGGATCGGGTCCAAGGCGCTCGCGAAGCCGTCGCAGTGCCCGAGCGAGCAAGGACGTCGGCCCACCGATCACGGCAGCGGTTGCATCCGCAGCGATCACTCTCTCGGCCACCGCATCTCCGGCTTCAGCGTTGAGGTCGGACATCTCGACAAGGAGAGACGGGTCATCCTCGAGATCGAAGCGCGTGACCGCATCGGCGAAGCCGGCGCGAACCTCACGCCCGGGTCGCAGATCTGCACCGTAGGCGCTCACGGCGATGCGACGGTGACCGAGCGCCGCCAAGGCGCCCATGGCCTCGGTGATGCCCTGACCGAGACCGGTCAGAACCGAATCGCGCTGCAATCCGACGAAATCACGGTCAAGAAGGACCGCGGGGCAACCGAGGCCGCCGAGATAGGTGGCGAGCGCCTTCGAACGATCCGATCGCGGGGCGATGATCACAGCGTCGAGACGCTGGGCAGCGAAAGACTCGAGTACCCGCAGGTCTCCGTCGGCGGACCAGCCCGAGCTCCCGATCACGACGCTGAGACCTCGCTCGCGGAGCCGTTCATCCAGTCGATCCGCGAGTGGACCGTACAGATCGTTGCGGAAGCCGGGAATCAGGAGTCCGACGAGGCCGGTACGGGCCGTGCGCAGGCTGCGTGCGGCGGCGTTGACCTGGTACTGCAGCCGCTCCGCCGAGGCGAGCACCCGATCACGTGCGCTCGGGGACACCCGAGGTGAGCCGGTGAGGACGCGTGAAGCAGTCGCACGCGAGACCCCGGCATCCCGGGCCACGTCGATCAGTGTCGTGACCCGGGGTGCCAGCGTCGAACTAGGAGACGGCATCTTCGAAGTAGCGAGACTTCAAATCGCGCTGGTTCTCATAGATCGAACCCCCGTGGGTGGGCTCGGGTAGCGGGAGCCGCACGGGGAGCGCTTCCATGCGCGGGGTCCAGGTCTCCTCACCTATGAGCAGGTTCGCGCGCCAGGAGTTCCAGTCCATCTTGTCCATCAGTGGCCACGCGTCCGCCGCGGTGTACTGCAGCAGGAAGTAGCGGCGGTCGCGACCTGAGCGATTGGCGGGACCGCCATGGATGGCGCGCACGTGATGGATGCTGATCGATCCCGCTTTCCCACAGACAGAAATAGCCTTGGAGAAGTCAGCCTGGGCTTTGGTCGGATCGATTCCACCGGTGAAGATGCCATCGTAGGAATGGTCCTCGATCGGACCGCGGTGTGAGCCGGGCACGATCATCATCGCGCCGTTCTCCTCGTCGATGTCGTCGATCATGATGCCGACGACCGCGAGATCCTCGTTTGTGTGCGGGTAGAAGGCCCAATCCTGATGCCACTCCAGCGAGGAGCCGTATCCGGCGACCTTCATATTGAGCTTCGACGTCTGGTAGCGGATTCCGGTACCCCAGAGATCCTCGAGGGCGCCGAGGATCTTCGGGTGGCGCACCATGCGCGCATACGTGGGGTGCCACTTCTCGGGGGTCTTGACCCGGCGCAGCAGTGGCTTCTCCGGCGTGTGCGCCGGCTCGAGGTCGAACACCTCGGTGTGCTCGGTCACGGTTCGCGAGCGCTCGACGAACTCGCGGGTCACCGCCTGGAGCTCGGCGATGTCCTCGGGGGAGATGGCGTCGGGGATCACCAGGAACCCGTCGCGCTCGTAGTCGGCCACCTGGGCGTCGGTTAGAACCGTGGGCATTCGTCCTCCTTGTGAGATCGATCCCATATGGAATTGATCGCACACTAAACCCACGGGTCTCCGCCGTCAAGGATCTCGGCGAATCAGGCTCGGAACGAGCGGTAGCCGTCAGCCTCGGCTGCGCGGCAGAGCTCCTGGTACTTCTGTCCTCCACCCATGTAGACCAGGAGCTCACGGGGTTTGCCCGGCACGTTGGCCCCGAAGAACCAGGCCTTGGCCTTCAGGCCCTCCTCGTACATGACGGTCTTGCGCCCGGCAGCATCCACCTCGGCCGCCCACCACTCCTCGAATTCGGGAGTGGCCTCGAGCTGGATCCCGTGCTGGTCGGCGAACTGGATCGCACGAGTCACCCATTGGGCACCCAACTGGATGGGCACCGGCAGGTTGCTGTACGGGGTCTGGGGGCCAATCGACATGAAGAAATTCGGGAAGCCGTGGACGGAGATCCCAAGGTTCGTGCGGATGCCGTCGGCCCATTTCTCCCGCAATGTGACCCCGTGGCGCCCGACGATGTCGATGCGGGTGAGAGGTCCTGTCATCGCGTCGAAACCCGTGGCACAGATCAGCACGTCCAGGGGATAGGCGCTGTCCCCGATAACGATGGAATCGCGCGTCACGCGGGCGATGGGCACGGACTTGACGTCGACGAGATGCACGTTCGGGCGGTTATAGGTCTCGTAGTAGCGGTGTCCGGTGGGAACGCGCTTGCCATTGAAGGAGTAATCCGTGGGGCAGAGGAGGGCCGCCGTCACTGGGTCCGTGACGATTTCGCGGATCTTGCTCCGGATGAAGTCCGAGGCAGCCTCGCTGGCCGCAGGATCCGTTGCGAGGTCGTGGAACGTCTCGTTGGCGAAGTGGTGGCCGCCTTCCTGCCACTTGGACTCGAAGATGCGCCTGCGCTCGTCGTCGTCGACATCCATCGCCCCGTGGTCCGGAACCACCATGTCCACGCCGAACGGGTGGGCCTTCGCGCGCTCCCAGATCCGGTCGTAGTCCCGGCGGGTCAGCTCCATCTCTTCGTCGGAGACGGGGAAGAACGTGCTGTCGACCACGTAGTTGGGCTGCCGCTGGAAGACGTAGACCTCGGCGCATTCGGGTGCGATGGCAGGCAGGATTTGGAGACCCGAAGAGCCGAGACCGATGAGACCCACTCGCTTGCCTCTGAGGTCCACTCCTTCACTGGGCCACTGCATCGAATGAAGCAATATGCCTTCGAATGTGTCCAGTCCCGGGACGTTGGGCCAGATGGGTTGATCGAGGATGCCCATGCACGAGATGAGGTACCTGCAGCTCACGATGCTTCCGTCGGCGAAGGTGAGGTGCCATGTGCCATCGCGAAACTCGGCACGTTGCAGATCCATGCCGAACCGCATATCGCGCCGGAGGTCGAGTCGATCGGTGACGAACTCCAGGTATGCCAAGACTTCCGCCCCGGGTGCATAGCGCTGGGTCCAGCGCCATTCATCGCGAACCTCGGGGGAGAAGGAGAACGAGTAGATCGGGTAGTCGCTGTCCGTCCGGACCCCGGGGTACCTATTGGCCCGCCAGGTGCCGCCGACACCATCCTGGCGATCAACCACAACGCATTGCAGGCCAGCCTCTCGCAGGTGCGCCAGCATGGCGAGCCCGGAGAAGCCGGCTCCGATGATCACGCAGTCGAGGTGCTCGGACACGCCTGTGACGCTACGCCGCAGAGCGGTCCGGCGGACCCACTTCTGCGTCTCAGATGGAGACGCCCCAGTAAGGTACCTCGCCTATTGCGGAGATGCGGTAGCGGCGGGTTCGCCGGTAGACGGTGGCCCTGGAGAGACCGAGCAGCTCGCAGGTGCGCGCGATATCTCCCTGGGTTTCCGACAGCGCCTGACGCAGGGCCCACTCCTCGCTGTCCTCCACGCGCAGGCTGCTCGGTCTCGAAAGCCTGGGGGCCAGGTGGCCGGATACGTGCACGCGCATCGTGGCGAGCCATCTGCGCATGAAGGTGATCCGGGGATTGACGGGGGCGGTGAGTGTGATGACGGCGAGGGTCTCCCCGGACACGGGATCGGGGATCGGATCGGCCACGCATGCTGAGTGATCGAAGAATTGGCTGAAGTGTTCCGACCCGGACACCTGCACGGATCGCTCCGTCGTCACGGCAAGACTGACCGCATTGGTCCCTACGGTGCTCTCGCGGAGGTCGGCTCCGCGCCGGGATCCGACGGAGTCAAGGTGGACTCCCGCCGCGGAGTCCTCGAACCAGCGCTCGAGCACGAGTCCTCGGGAGTCGGTAAGAAGCAGGGCAGCACCCGAGCCTTCGAGGGAGCCGGTGAGGACTTCGAGGGGTTCGCGCAGCAACTCCAAGGGCGCGTCGTCGAGCCACGACTCCGGCACGGTGGGGATGGAACGCAATTCGCCCGGGTGACCGAGCTGCGAGACGCACCGGCGCCAGGAGTCCACGAGGTCCGGGTGGCCGAACCATCCGGGGTCAGTGCCCGCGACGAGTTCATCTTTCGCTCGCTGAACGGTCGACTGCGATCCGCGCATCTCTCGAATGTTAGTTAGGTGCCTGCGTACACAATCCCGCTACCAGCCTCCGATTAAGCACGGAAGGTCACCTGCATGCTGGGATGCGATGAAGGAGGAACCGGAGTGTCGCGAACCTTGACCGACGACGTCCCCCGTGGCAAGGTTCCCGCACTGGACGCATCTCGAGTGTGCAGCCAGTTGAGACTTCTTGCTCCGCACGTCGCCACTGGAGGCCAAAGTGACATTGCTCTTCGGTGGCCCGGTCTTCCTCTCGGGAGATTCGTCGGCGGGTCGTACCGAGAGTCACGGATCAGCCAGTCTGGATTTCGAAGCGTTAGCCATGAAGCACGTCGAAAAGGGGTTTAAAGCCGGCTATGCCCCCCACGTGGACCTCGATGATCACGTTCAAGTGAAGGAAGCGCGTGCTGCGTTTGAACGCGCTGGCGTCACCATTGCCGAGGTCCAGTGCTGGAACAACCTGCTCGATCCGGATCCCTTGGTGAGAAGCGCGAATCTGGAGGCAACGGTCAGAGCAATTGCGCTCGCCGATGAACTGGGTGCAGTCTGTGCCCTCAACACGGCTGGCTCATTCGCGGCGGAAAGCCTCAATCATCATGATCCTCGTAACTTCGGTCGCGAAGCGTTCGATGCCGCGGTGGAAACCGCTCGCCACCTCATCGATGAAGCCAAACCCCAAAGGACCAAATTCGCCTTCGAGGTCCTCGCTATGCACGTCACCGATGGGCCCGAGACCATGGAACAGCTCGTTGAGGCTGTCGACCGCCCCGCTTTCGCGGTTCACGTCGACATCGTCAATTGGGTGAGTTCTCCACGCAGGTATTGGTTCAATGGGGATCTCATTCGCGAGACTGTTGCCCGACTGGGCCCTCACATTGTTGCGGCGCATGCCAAGGACATAGTCATGGAAGACAACTGTGACACGGTGCGACTTGAAGAGGTTTCCCCGGGACATGGACAGATCGACTACCCGACATACCTGAGCGCACTTGCGGGCCTTCCCCAGTCGGTGACCCTGCTGATGGAGCACCTCGACACGGAAGCGGACTATGACGCGGCAGCCGAGTTCATCAGAGGCGAAGCCAGGAACGCGAATGTGTCCCTCTGAAACCGCGTCGACATCAGAGTTGCGCGTCCCTCGTGGCGTTGAGGATGTAGGGGAGCGAGCTGAGGTTACGTCGATCGCGACAAGTCAATGAACGTCCGGCAATTACCGAAGGGCTAGGGAAATGACCCACTCAAATGTCTCGCATGTCGGGTTCGTGGTTCCGGACCTGCTCGAGGGAATGGCGCGGATTTCAAGGGCTCTCGGAATCTCCTTCCTCCCTCCCCTCGATCAGGAGATCGCGGTATTGGAGGAGGGAGGTCAGAGCGCTCCCGGGCAGCTTCGGCTGACGTGGTCGATTGAAGGCCCCCCGCATATTGAATTGATTGAAGGACAGGTCTCCGGCCTCTACGCGTATCACGGAATCGATCGAGCATTCCACCACCTAGGCGGCTTCACGGAGAGTCACGATGTCTCCCTCGGTCACCTGTCCAGCCTTGGCATCCGTATGGAGGCGTGCCAGCGCGAGCCGGACGGAACCATCATTGCTTCCTACTCTGAACCGCACGATCTTTTCGGCATCCGGTACGAACATATTGCGCCCGGGCGTCGAGCCGACATCGAAAGATGGCTCAGCGGCGAGCCATGGAGCTAGAGGACTTCCACAACTCGGAGCCCGCCTAGTCGGGGCATCTCCTCTGGGAGTGAGTCGGGGTAAGACTCACCGGCCTCTGGTCATCACGACTGCCCACTGGGTTGCGCTCGCGCCCCTTTGTTAGTCGGCGACCACATCACCCAACTGCGCTGCTAGCGTCTGACTTACGGGGCATTCCTTCTGGGAGGGCGCGTGTCACAACTCTTCGATCCCATCGAGATCCGTGCCATGCAGTTGCCTCACCGGATCATCACGGGCCCCATGGAAAAGGGGATGGCCAACCGTGACGGCACCCTGACACAGCGCTACGTGGGCTACCTCCTCGCCCGCGCTCAGGGTGGAGCTGGCTTGATGCAACTCGAATCGACGTATGTGGACACCATCGGGATGGGTCACCTCTACCAGGTCGGGTGCCATGACGACTCGGTGCTCGAAGGCCTTCGGGCTGCGGCAGACGCGGTCCACGAGCACGGTGCGCGCCTCGCCCTCGAGATATACCTGGGTGGTCGGGAGACGCCCTCGTTCATGTCGGGAAGGCAGCCCATCGCTCCGTCCGTGGTGCCGTGTGAGGTTCTGCACCCCATGCCCACTCCCCGTGAGATGACCGCACAGGACATCGACTGGGCTATCGCCGCCTTCTGTGCGGCAGGGCGCCGATTGAAGGAGGCTGGGCTCGACATGGCGCACGTGCACGGTGCGCATGGGTACCTCGTCGGATCTTTCGTGTCTCCTTTCAGCAACCGCAGGACCGACGCTTTCGGAGGATCCTTGGAGAACCGGGCACGCTTCCCGATCATGCTCGTCGAAGCGCTCCGAGCCGAGGTGGGGGAGGACTTCCCGATCGGCTACCGCATGACCGCAGACGAGTACATCGCCGACGGCCTGGGTGTTTCCGAAGCCGCGGAGTTCGCCGGGATGCTGGCGGATGCGAGCGTCGACTTGATCGACATCTCGGGCGGGTTCTACGAGAGCAACTACATGATCATGCAGGGCTCCGAATCACCCGATGCTGGTTTCCTCTCGCACGCTCTCAAGATCAAGTCGGTGGTCGGTGACCGTGCCCTGGTGAGCGTGGCGCAGCGATTGTCACGACCTGGGGTCGCCGAGGAGGTGCTCGATCAGGGCATCGACATGGTGTCCATGAGTCGCGCCTTCCACGCCGATCCTGATTACGTTGCCAAGCGACGTTCAGGTCGCGTCGATGACATCATTCCATGCATCGCGTGTCACCACTGCGTGGATGAACTCGAGGCCAACCGGGTGGCGGATTGCTCCGTGAATCCGTTCACCGCTCGCGAGTATCTGCGCATTGACGCACCGCCGGCGGGTACTGCCCCGTCCCCGGTCATGGTGGTCGGAAGTGGTCCGGCGGGTCTCCAGGCCGCGATTCAGTTCGCCGAGCGTGGCAGCGACGTGCATCTCTTCGAACGCCGCGATGTCATTGGTGGTCAGATGGCCCTGGCCGTGGATGTCCATGGCGATTTCCGCCGATTCTTGGACAACTCCTCAGTGCGGTTGAAGCACCTGGGGGTGACCCTTCATCTGAATACCGAGGTCGACCGTGACCTGGTGGTCGGCATGTCACCAGCGGTGATCGTGATGGCCACCGGTGCCCGAAGCGCACCGCCCGGCCACCTGCGGGATAGTGCGACAACCCGTGTTCTGGGGCTGTTCGAGGCCTACGGCAACGTCACCGCACCGGCGAACGTAGTGATCGCCGATGGCTCGGTTGCCAGCTGCGTGCTTGCCGTCCACCTTGCGCGCGCCGGATGTCAGGTGGTACTCGTGGAGCCCAACAACGCCCTCGCGCTCGATCAGCCTGGTTGGGGACGCGAACAGATCGAGCGTCTCGTGCACAACACGGATGGGATCGACGTCCGCCTGGAGACCACGGTCGAGACGGTGGCCACGGACGGGATCCACCTCCAATCCCATGGCGATCTCGAAATCCTCACCGACATCGACGCTGTGGTCGTCGGTGGCCGCCAGCCTGAGAACGCATTGGCGGAGCACTTGCTTTCGGATCCGCACCTGGCCGATCGCGTACTCGTGGTCGGTGATGCGGTGCGCCCGCGCAATATCCATGCGGCGACTCTCGAGGGTATGCGGGCGGCGGTGCTCGGTCGGTCGGCTGCCTTCGCGCTCGTCTAGGTCAGTCGGCGACCCGGTCGCGAATGTAAGCCAGACTCGACCGGAGATCCTGGGCAAGCGTGGGGCTCTCACCTACTTCGCCCGCGAACGGTTCGAATGACCACGGCCCGTCGGTGACACCCATCAACCGGCGCACCTGGTCGATGTTCCCCAAGATGTCGTCGGGCCCGACGAGCACTCGATGCTCGTCGCCAAGTTCCTCGAGGGGAAGACCGAGATTGGGCACCCCTGACAGGTGGACGAGAGTGATGTGTGTCGAGTAGAGCGGATCGCGTGCGATCGCGTGGTGGAAACTGTCGTGGACGATCCCGAAGCAGCTCGGAGTCTCGCGCCGGCTGAACTCGGCCTCCACGACGTCCTGGGTCCGAATCGATGAACGTGGGAAACCGAGCGGTTCGATGAGTCCGCGCACACCCGCGTTCTCGAGTATCGGTTGAAGTCCATCGAGTGCTGCCGGAAGTCCGGTGGGTAGGGCCGGTGATCCGACCGGTGCCACGCTGGGGCAGAGGACCACCGCACCGATCCCCGCCGCGGCGGCGAAATCGATCATCGTGCGCGCCTGCAGTTCACGCTCCGAATCCCACTGGTCGAACCTTTGCAAGGCGTTGATGGACAGGATTTCAACGCCAGCATCCGCGGCCATGCGGGCGATGTCGCGTGGGTCGTGGGTGAGGACGTTGGAAGAGTCGGGGAACACCCAGCCGGGGGGCATGCCGTCCCGGAGCTCCACCGCGTCGACGCCCACCTCGCCAGCAAGCGCGATGAAATCGGGG
>Ga0194129_10003652_pt1 | contig 21256 bp, 21 predicted proteins | sample TA2KigCa35mmetaG_FD_150862 | JGI IMG/M metagenome (GOLD analysis project Ga0194129, IMG submission 150862) | Freshwater microbial communities from Lake Tanganyika, Tanzania - TA2015038 Kigoma Deep Cast 35m | ecosystem: Environmental > Aquatic > Freshwater > Lake | place: Tanzania: Lake...
ACTTCGGCGTCCGCGAGCACGCCATGGCCGCCATCCTCAATGGCCTGGCGTACCACGGCAGCGGCCTGGTGCCCTATGGCGGCACCTTCTGCGTCTTCGCCGGCTACATGGTGGGCGCCATGCGCCTGTCGGCCCTGAGCGAGCTGGGGGTGATCTACGTGCTCACCCACGATTCCATCGGCCTTGGTGAGGACGGCCCCACCCACCAGCCGATCGAAACCCTGGCCAGCCTGCGATCAATCCCCAACATGCTGGTGATCCGCCCCGGCGACGGCAACGAAACCAGCGGCGCCTACAAGGTGGCCGTGGCCAACCGTCACCGCCCAACCGTGATGTTCCTCAGCCGTCAGGCCATGGCCAACCAGGCCAACTCCAGTGCCGACAAGGTGGCCAAGGGCGGTTACATCCTCGAAGACAGCAACGGCACCCCCGATCTGATCCTGATCGGCACCGGCTCCGAGCTGGAGCTCTGCACCAAGGCCGCCGCCCAACTGCGTGCCGAAGGCAAAAACGTGCGTGTGGTCTCCATGCCCTGCGTCGAGCTGTTCGAAGAGCAGGACGCCGCCTACCGCGACAGCGTGCTGCCCGCCGCTTGCCGCAAGCGCCTGGTGGTGGAAGCCTCCAGCAGCTTCGGCTGGCACAAATACATCGGCTTTGAGGGCGACACCGTCTCGATTGATCGCTTCGGCGCCTCCGCCCCTGGCCCGTTGCTGATGGAGAAGTTTGGCTTCACCGTCGAGAACGTGGTGGCGCAGGCAAAGGGACTTTGTTAATAGGGAAATTGCAACCTAGCAAATAAGATGGGCGCCGCCAAAGGCGGGGCTTTTTTTCAAGGCAAAAACACACATGCACAAAGCCCTTAAGATTGACTATGGGAAGAATGTTGAGTATTATTTTTTTCAAAGAGGGTGAAGTTCATATCGTCATAACCAGCCTCATCGTAAAGGTGTCCCCACAAGAAGCCATGGTGGAGGATCTCGAGCTTGCTTCCATAAAGGTTTAGAAGAATTCGCGCATAATCAGCTTTAAAGACAACGTCTCCGAATTCACGGTAGGAGACAGCAGAAGGCTTACGAGAATGGTATTCGACTATAAGGATGTATCGGGAGCTAAGTTTGTACAAGCTATGGAGTGCGGCAAGCGAGTCAGAGTGCGGAAGGGCGTTTAAGAAACTACAAGTAAAAACAAGATCGGGCTGTGGCAATGACGGGGAATGGTCTTGGATGAAGCCGTAAAGATCAGCATGAATTAGATTGGATGTAGACAAAGATGGGTTCAACGAGGCCTGGTCGAGAGCTTGCTTATAGATATCAAAGCCAGAAGTTGAGAGACCTGGAAAAAGAGAAGTTAGGTAATCAAGATTACGTCCAATGTGGCATCCGTACTCAAACGCTGAAGTTAGCTCTATATCGGCTGGAAGCATAAAACGCCATGCCTTCAAGGCCAAGGCTTTATCGAAAGATGAGTTATCAGAGAGATACCTCGCGGCGTTTAGATCTTGCCAAACTGATGAAGTATAGAAATAACTCATAGGCCTGAAGTGGGCCAGGTTGAAGAAGTAGTCTTTTGCAAAAGGGTGTCAGACCAAAGGCTATTTACCGGGTTGCTAGAAGGGGACCTCTGATAAGAGTCAGAGTTGCGGACAGCCTCCTTAATTGGGAGATAGAAACCCGTGTTGAGGAAGAAGGTCTTGTGACCGCCCTGCATTTTATACGAAAAGATATCGCTCTCATGTACATGGTGGTTCCTAACTTTGAATGAAGAGGGAGGAACGTAGTCTCTAATGTAGATGTAGCCCTCAGGTGCAAGGACCTTGTCAACAAGTGCCAAATGCTGCAAGATACAGGAATGGTCAAGCCAGCCAAGGATATCATCAAGAATAATTAGGTCATATTGGTGTGTGTCATCCGTACAAAGCGAGGACGCCAAGAAATGATTGTGCTCAAGTGGGAGGTTAAAGCTCGTAAGTGCATACTCAACTGCCAGTTGAGATGATTCGATACCAGATACCTGGCAGCTGCGGTCGTCTCTCAAGTAGGAAAGCAGATCACCAATAAAGCACCCAACCTCAAGAACACGAAGGTTGTAGAGAGAGGGAATAGAGGAATCAAGGAAGTCAAGAACTTCTTGCTTATGAGACCTAAGTCGGTTGTCATTGAAAGGGTGCCTTTCTATGGTACGCAAGAAGAAAGCGTCTGACTCGTTCGATAAGTAGTAGTTGTCTTGAAAAGGTCCTTGAGTCATGGTGGATTAGCGATTATCAGTTAGAGGCTTCAGAGTTCCGTGGGATAGGCGTAATCTGAATATCCGCTTCTATGCGGCTGGTACGAAGTGCAGGTCTTGTCAAGGTGAAACGAAACCCATTCCAATCGAAATAAGCGTGGGGATAGCCATCAGCGTCAAGCATACGGATGTGATCATATAGGGATGTAAGCGAGGGGCGCGCTAAAGATCCAATGTCACTCTGAGAGGGGTTTCTCCTCAGGAAGGGATCGCCAATATAATGGGAATCCTGGGGCTGAGGCGTCGGCATATCGATTACTATTCGTTGAATCATCTCTGCTGATAGTTCGGCAGAGCGTAGATAGATCTCTTCCGCAAGGCCTAAAAGGCTTAGCGTTTTTTTAAGAAGGATGGGACCGGAGTCGAGCTTTTCTGAACAAAGAAAAGCCGTTAACATTGTCTCTTTATGTCCTCTCTCGATCAGATTCTGAAGGGGAGAACCTCCACGACCATAAGGGAGGTCCGTCATATGAAAGATTATCGTTGGGATAGCAGAATAAACAGAGGCTGGAATTAGAAAGCTCCAGTGGGGGGCAAAAATTGTATCGATGTGAATGGAAGATAGCGAATCAAAAAGCTGAGCAGTTGATTTAACGAGATAGAAGTTATGTTCGGGTAGAACTGAAGTGACAATTTCGTGTACACTATCTGACCAGGATCGCGAGGATAGGATGAGATAATTCAAGGGTGCTAGTCGATTGTTGCGTTGAGTCTTGTGAAGCCACCAACGCACGGCCTGGTCCTAAGTTTTTCGCGTAAAAGGGTTTCATTTAGAGACACAATGTCTTGCATGGATTTGGCAAAGCATTTACGATAACGCGAATAATAATCAGGATGGTCGTGCAACGTGCAGCAATAGAATGAATTAGTTGAAAGTATTCCTTCATCTAAAAGGCTTTGAATAAGGTAAGTCTTCGCAATAAGCGAATATTCGAGGTTAAACGAAAATACTGGTAGGGCGTCTATACCGCTGATGGTGATAACGGGGGCACCACTAGGCAATAGGTTGTGGGACGCTACTTCCTGCCAAATAGACTTGATTTGGCGTCCTATTTTAGGGAGAATCTCCCAGCTACGAATATCTTCCATGACATCAAGTGTTGCGAGCGCAGCGCTTGGTCCTACACGTTCGGTCCAGAATGTACTGCTAATAAAAGTATTCTCTACAAACTGCATGATGTGTTTTTTTCCAATTACTGCACAGATTGGAAAACCATTACCTAAGGTCTTGCCGAAGACAGCAATGTCAGGTTCAACCCCGTAGAGAAGATGGATGCCTCCAAGGGTTTCACGGAACCCGGAGGTACACTCGTCGAAGATTAAGACAATGTTTCTACGGGTGCACTCCTCGCGGATGTGCGACAGGAAGGCAGGGTTAGGCGGCTGAGAGCGCTGTACTTCAAGCTTAACAGCTGCCATGTCAGGGTTCTCGTAAAGAGCCTTGTCAAAACTGGCAATATCGTTGAAGAAGAACGGAATTGTTGTGCCTTCCAACTCTGAAGGAACGCCCTTGGGCTCTAGCCCAGCCATTACAAATGGGTTAAGCTTACTATTACTTTGTAAATTGGTAGCGATATACCAATCATGCCACCCATGATAACCACAGATAGCAACCTTGGAGCGATTAGTGAATGCACGAGCTATTCTAACGGAAACAGCATTGGCTTCTCCGCCTGATCTGGTAAATCGGGCCATGTCAGCCCAAGGGTGAAGCAAAACGAGGCGACGGGCTAATTCAACCTCCTCGAAACAGTTAAGGGAGGTAATAACACCATTATCTATGGAAGCTTTAGCGGCATTATTTACAATGGGATTAGCATACCCCAAAGAACATGCGCCAACACTCATAATGCCAAAGTCAAGATAAGACTTTCCATCTAATGCCGTGACATGTACGCCGCTAGCGGACTGGTAGTATGTTGGCCAGATATCAGGTGCATAGCGATCGGGTGACTTAGAAATAAGCATTGAAATGCCAGGGATCAGATCTCTAGCCTGCGAAATAGCGGTGAAAGTATCCATAGTGTAACTAGACATGGGATACATTAGCACTGATCAATTGCTGAAGCAAGCTATATGCCTGATGTATTGAGGGTAGCTTAACAGGAGGGACGCCCGCTCTGAGGCAGGAAACTATATATAAGATCATGTCGACATACATATTATTCGTGTCGTATGATTGTGTGTCTACGGAGATGAGCTCTCCCCGAGGCCCATACGATGCAAGAGTCAAGATCTCGGGAAGGCTTTCAGAACTCCAAGAAAAGGAGGATCCTTTTAGGGATGTAATCCGACAATAACGCCGCCTATAGCCTGATAGGTAGTTGATGTTTATAGTTGCGTATTTTAGTGCTGAAGCTCTTCCGAATGAGGTAGATACGAGAGGAGTCGACCCGGAAGGTATAGTCGACGAGGTTATTTTGAGATCAGGATACAGATAAGTAAGGTAATCGAACTCATGAATACAATCAAGCTCTATACTGCCAATGGATGAATATTTCTGAGTGAAGTCAGAATGGGTCGAGATGTTGCGCATCTTAGTAAATGAATGCTCATAGCCTGCTTGGAGAGTATGATCGTGGGGGAATATATGAGACTTTAAAAAGCAGATACCGGGATGAAAGCGCATATTTGCGACAACATAGATGTTTTCAGAATCTAGCAAGGGAGATATTTGTTGAGAGGTTGGGAGCGTACGTGCAAGAGGTTTTTCAACAAGAACTAACCGAGAATGCAAGAATCTAGCGGCTAAAGCCAAATGTGTATCAGGAGGAGTTGCAATGAGAACAAGGTCATAGAATGTGTCATCAGGTACCGCTGAATGGTATGTAAAGCGCTGAGGTGGGATTTGGATCTGATGACAAGCTACGTATGGATCATGAATGTCGAGTTCAATCGAAGTAATGGAGCTAAGTATTTGACAGTAACGCTTGCCAATAGATCCATAACCTATGACAAGGACTCTAAGCATGATGTTGGGATACAGCGCGGGCTATTAGTAGGTCCAGCGGGGTGTCTATGTCAGTAGAGATATCCTTGGGCATAACAGAAGGAACTAGAGGAGAAAAGAAAAAGCTGTTATGCTTGCGAAGGTTGGCGAGCACGAATGCATACGTAGATCCGTTGTCACAAAGATATTGGGGAGCATCGTCAGCACGTAGATTAATAAGGTCGGGAAAGACAGGTTGCCCAAAACCGTCAGGGGCTAAGGTTACTGACTGATGGACCGGAAGGTCGTAAGTTGTCATGGCAACTGAGCACAGAGTCTGGTCTTTCAGAAGTGGTTTCAGTACAGAGTTTATGTGTTCGGACTGACGTAGAGGTGACGTTGCAAGCATCAGACAAATCAACTGCTTGTCAGGTAGCAAATAATCTGCTGCAACTTCGTTGACTACGTCGATAAGGCGTGCGGAATCAGAAGATGACTCTTGAGATCGTGAATGATATTCTACATTGTAGTTCATGCATATCTCGTGAACATATGGATCGTCGCTAGATACAATGACCCTAGAAATCATAGAGTTAAGAGCAGCCTCGATCGTCCATGCGATCATTGGCTTTCCATTAAAGTCGATTGTATTCTTGCCTGGTACACGCTTTGAACCAGAACGGGCCGGGATGATACCAACAAAGTCAGCCAAGAACCTGAGGGTAAATGGGAGTATCAGCCAGGATATCAGTATTTAATACACGTGGCAAAGCATTGGCTGCCTCAATTGGAGTCATGCCCTTCTGGGGGCGCTTGAAGGCGATGTCAGCGACTGTGAGTAACTCTCCTTTTGTCATTGATCTGCGCGAATAAGCACCACGGCGATTATCAGATCTGACGGAGAGCTGTGAGGAGGACAGAACCCTGGATCCATTGCCAAAGGCACGCTGTAGATCTCGAAGGCTACTAACAAAGTTTGGAGCTTCAGATGGTTCAAGACTAAAAGCATGCTCAACTGATTGAGTTGTGCGTGACTCAGTGATGGTCTTTTCAATCATAGAGGCGCCGAGAGATACGGCCGCTATATCCATGTGAATGCCGGGCGAATGGTCGGAGAAGGCTATAGGGATAGTGGGAAACAGATGGATAAGAGACCGGATCATTGACAAGTGCACATTATCCGGGGTGGCTGGATACCCAGTTGGACAATGATGAATAATGAGGTTGTTATTACCGTTAAGAATAATTGCTTGGATGGCAGATGAGATTTCAGTAATGTCTCCGGAGCCAGTATCGACCTGCACGTTGACGTTCTTGGTTGATATGTGCTCTAAGAGTTGGACATACGTGAGATCAGAAGAAGCGACTTTGATGGAGGTACATCCGAGATCTAGCAAAAAATCAACTTCATCTGGAGAACCAGCTGTGCAGATAAAGTCAAGACCCGATGCCAGGATATGTTTAGCAAGCGTAGACCAGTCCTTAGATGAGAGACTACGGGAAACAAAAAGATCGTAGAGGTTAGATGTAAGCGGACGAAGGTTACCATCTTCGTCAAGAACTTGGTAAGAAAACTCAAGGCTCTTATCAGCAATGAGCTTATCCGGGTCAAAAAGCTGGAACTTGATACCGTTTACCCCAGCGGTTGCGGCGACATCGACCAACCGCATTGCGGAAGCTAAACCCGTATGGGTAGGTCCCGCTTCAAAAGTAATATAGAGAGGGTGGGTAGAGCCGACCGGAGTAGACCCAATTTGGGCCGTAGACAAGGGGGAGGAATATAGATTACTCATGCAAGCGGTAACAGGTGCCTAACTGTAGCAAAACCTTCTGCATAATTGCAACCACATAAGGAGCCTCGCAGCCGTGCTCTAGATCGATAGCTGTCATAATTGCGGGGATGCGGCAGTGGCCTCATTTCTAAGTTATAGATAGATATAGCTTGCTGTACTTTTGAGAGTTGCATACCTATAGAGCAGAAGTAGTTTGGAAGGAATTGTGATTTGTACGAGTATTCTGTAGTAGAAAGAACCTCAAACTCAAAGACGGATGGGGCAGGTTGGCTTAGAGGACGCGTGGCCACTCTTACCGAGTCGGAAACAATACAATGGTCAGAGTTAAGATCAGAATTGAAGTGAGTAAAGACTGTATCAATTGAGAGCTTGTCAATTATGCTTGCGATATGGCTATTAAGAAACAGTTTGTCTTCTACAGATGAACGAAAGTTTGGAAGATGTAGGGGTTCCAAAACCTCATATCCCAGTATTTGTCCACATTGAACAGAGAGATTAATTCTTTCGGCTATTGCCACCTGTGAATGAGTATCCTCATTGAGGGGAAATGAAGTATTGGTAAAAGCTCGAGAGGTAGAGCCCTCGAAACAATGTAGGACATAGACATTGCACCCTGAGGAAGCTAGACTTGCGATAGTCCCCGGCATACCAAGAACTTCGTCATCAGGATGAGCGCAAGCGATAAGAATCTTCTTCATTGTTTGCAGGTGACACGATAATTACCAATAAAAAGGACGTCAACAATACCTGAGAGTAAGGCTGCGATGGCATCGCATGGGGAGCAAACGATAGGCTCCTCGTGAGAATTGAAGCTGGTATTAACTAAGGCCGTATTACCAGTAAGCGAATGATATGAGTGCAGTAAACGGTGCATTATCGGATTATCTTCTTGGGTGACAATTTGTGGTCGGCAGGTGCCATCGACGTGAATAACAGCAGGATGCATGGAAGCAAATTCAGGAGAGGCATGTACTGTAATAGTCATAAACCTATACTCGGAGTAGGAGGATTGGGGTATATTAGGAAAAGCAGTTGCAGCAAATGTGTCTGCGGTTACTGGAGCAAAAGGCATAAACTCGGTGCGATGCATGCGTGCATTTAAGGTTTTGTTGATTGCAGCATCAACAGCAGGGGCTAGAATAGACCTATTGCAAAGGGCGCGAGGTCCATACTCCATGCGTGATTGGAACCATCCAACAACCGAGCCATTTGCAAGACATTGAGCAGCCTCAAGATCTGGAGCATCTGAAGACTCGTAGGCGACCCGGGAAGAGTTAGAACTAAGTGAGGAGAGTATAGCTTCCGAACAATAATCAGGGCCCAGGTACATCGACGTGGGGGCATGATTGGAAGAGAAGCCCAACTGTGAAGATGTATATAGGGCACTCCCTAAGGGGATACCACCGTCACCCATGTGCGGGAAGACAAAGAGGTTCTTGCAAAGGGGGAGGTTTCTAATGTGCATATTTAGCAAGACATTTGCGGCAACACCTCCAGAAAGGCAGATATTCACGGGAGACCGGACGTTAGAGGCTTCGAGGGTTTGAGTAATGTAGTTTGTTATGATTGACTGAGTAAACTCTTGCAGACCAGCTGCAACGTCTTCTGGAGAATGGTTTGACAGTTGACTAGCCAGATTAGAATCAATAGGTTTGTAAAAAGGATTGTAGAGTTCTAGGTTTGGATAGAGGCTGCAATTTTCTAGCTTTATTATTTCATCGAAGATTGGTCGGGTCTTGGTAGGATTGCCGCGTGCAGAAAGTCCTGTTATTTTCCCTTCATGACGGTGTGGCTTAAAGCCGAGGTATGCTGTGATTTGCCCATAGAGTAGTCCTAGGCTAGAGATAGTTAGCTCGAAATTTAGTTTCTCAGTATGCTCGCTTGAAAAGAAGTAACAGGCTGATGACTCCAAGTCGCCTCTACCATCAAAGCTAAAGGAGTATGCTTCTTGGAAGGGTGACAAAGAATAGGAGCCATAGCAATGAGAAAGGTGATGGTTTATGTAATGAACAGTTGAATTGCAAAAGCCAAGGTCAGCAAGGTTGCCCTCAAACCGTATTCGCGTCTTGGCATTCCGCTCAATTTCGACTTCTAGCCGCTTAATATATCTTTCGTAGGCAAGGGGTGATTGATCAAGCCTTGATCTACGCAAGAAATCGACTTGCCGGAGAAGATAAGGCTCTATTTCGTTGTCAGCAGCATGCCAGCCAAAAGATATATGATTAATATCGCTGGAATTAAGTCGATACTTATCAAGAACGTATCTAAGTGATAGAGAAGGGAAACCTGCATTCAACTTTTTCCGACTAAATCGTTCTTCGCTGACGGCTTCTAGTATTAAGCCGTCTTTGAGAAGGGCGACGCCGCTATCCTCATCGTTGTGAATACCAAGGATATATACCATGCTACTTGATGAGGTTTTTGATATCGTACCATAAAGACGGCAGTTCTATCCCAGTTGAGTTCGCTATTCTGGAAGAGTCCATGGACATATTTAACGATTTGTAGCGGTCACGGGGCCAGTTTGCGGATGACGTATGGGTACGAAGCCTTGAAGGATTTCCATTCGGTAAACAATGCTGAAATAGGGCCGCAACGAAATCGTACTTAGAAATAGATTCAACACAGCCATAGTTGAATATTCCCGTAGGTCTTCTCAGGATAATTATATCCAGCATCTTTACGAGTGACGGGGCGGAGACAGGCGTGAATGTAATATCCGAGTAACCCTGAATCGGTTGATTTTGGTTGCTGAGTATCTGAGCTACAATGCTATCGGTAAATGTATGATTAATGCCAAGTCCGTAATAGTTGGTTCTGAGTACAATCGTATTGGCATGCTCAAGCGCGAAAGCCTCACCCATATACTTTGAGGATGCATATATGCAGTCAGGAACATTGGTCTGATCCTCAGTGGCAAAATGTTCTTGTCTAGAGTCATAGACCATGTCAGTGGAAATATGGATGAGGTATGACGAGGGGTTGATGTATGTAAGCAGTTTCGATATAGAGTTTGCATTAATGGTATAAGCGTGATTGGGTTGAGACTCGCAGATGTCCATATTGGTCATGGCGATGGTATTGAGGATTACGTCATACTCTTGAAATAGAGTGGGGGTTGCGAGCCCAAGTGCTGGATGCAAGAAGTCAATATATTGATGATGCGGATGTCGGGAAAAAGGCTCTGTGAACTGTGAAAAGGATGAATACTTAAGAAATGCACGCGACAATGCCCCATTGGCGCCCAGCAGTGCAATCTTCATGATTTAGTAAAGAAAGAGCCTAATGAAAAGAATCGTAGCGTAGGCGCGGTGGTGGGTAGCTAACCTATGATGTAAAAGTCAGGGTAGATTCATGCGGATTTTAGTGACTGGTGGTACTGGAAGCTTTGGTAGAGCGTTCATCAGGGACGCTCTTACGAGGCATCATGATGCTGAGATCGTTGTATTTAGTCGTGATGAGCTCAAGCAGTGGGAGATGCAGAATTCATTCGGCAAAAGTGATTTAGAAAGACTTCGGTTTTTCCTGGGTGATATCCGAGATAGAGAAAGACTAATCACAGCTTTTCATGGTTGTGATACTGTCATTCACGCTGCAGCACTCAAGCATGTCCCTGCGGCTGAATATAATCCGATGGAGTTCATAAAGACGAATGTCTTTGGCTCTGAGAATGTTGTACAGGCAAGCCTTGAGGCGGGCGTCAAAAGAGTGGTGGCCTTAAGCACTGACAAAGCTGCTGCGCCAGTGAATCTGTATGGCGCAACTAAGTTATGTGCCGACAAGCTATTCGTAGCAGCAAATAATATTACTGGCAAAAAGAGTTTAAGGTTCAGTGTAGTACGTTACGGAAACGTCATGGGATCAAGGGGATCTGTTATTCCATTTTTCTTAAGCAAGGCAAGAGAAGGTAAGCTGCCTGTAACAAGTATGAGCATGACCCGCTTTAATATAACCCTCAAAGAAGGCGTCGAGCTGGTGAACAAGGGGCTTGCAGAAGCACAAGGCGGTGAGATTTTTGTGCCAAAGATTCCGTCCTACAGAGTGAGTGATCTGGCAAAAGCAATAGCACCAAGTGCGACAGTACAGGTGGTCGGCATCCGACCTGGTGAGAAGCTGCATGAGACGATGATTACCTCTTCAGACAGCCTGAATACCGTAGATATGGGGTCTTATTACGTCATAAGGAAGGATTCATGTTCTGAACTAGTTGAGAACATGGTGCCTCCTGGGTTTTCATATTCGTCTGACAAGAATCGCTTCCTTACAATTGAAGAGATACGAAAACTTATAAGAGAGAACATAAAGAGTGACTTCATGCCAACCTAGATATCTTTCGCTTTAAGGGGATGCTTATTCGCTTAATGGTAGATCGAGCTATCTTGACTAGAGTATAGACAAGTCGGCTCCTATACATGACTCGTGGATTTAGGTAGTTGCAGGCGATTGAGTCCGAAAGATAATATTCATTGAGTAGTTTCTTCATTTGTGAATTAATGGGGGCGGTATGCAAAGAGGGCGAAATGATGTGCTCATTCAGTTCGTGAAGATTATAAGGCTGATGCTGAAGGTCAGCAATAGGGTATGGAACGATCTCCGGAAAGAATGCAATGGTCTTCTTACCTAAGATTATGGATTCCAATCCGACTGTGGACCACGTGACGCAGACGAGATCCGAGCTATTGACTAGTGCATAAGGTGATGTTTCAGTATCGTCAATGAGCTTTACGTTGGGAGAACCAGCTGATGTCATATCAGTGATCATGTCTATTTCATCCGAAACACCTGGCAGGCGAACATTATCCTTCATTCGTGGATGAAGCCTGACAATAAAGAGGATATCTGGGTGCTGACCTGCCAACGTAATGATATAGGCTAAGCAATCACTTTGCGATTGAAACCCGAAGGGATTAGCAGGTAAGTGAGATCCACCAAAAGTGGATAAATGGGCATGAACCTCTTCCGACGAACTCAGCATATATGTAACTTTTTTGCGATAGTTACGACTCTGGCCAGGAAGAAGAGGTGGCTTTGATAAGTTTGAGTAAACATTGTAGTCGCCGTGAGTAACACGGCGAAGGATCGCATTATAAGTCGCATTTGTCTTGAATTTATAGAGCCAATTGCCTGGAGGCTTCAAGACGGATGATAGAAACGAATGTTGCCCTAAAAGAATTGGTCCAAGATGGGCTCTGTATACAAGACGCCATGATGCACAATATACTGAAGGATCAAGACTGATTCCCGTACGACCAAATCCGTCCTGAAATGCTTGATGTTGTGCATAGTTAAGATTTACCCCGGCAAAAGTGCTGTCCTTAGCGTGATGGCTAAGGGCAAGCCCCGCGCAATAACACGTTTTTAAGCTGTCGGTAATTTGCTCAATGACCAATTGATCTTTTCTGTTATTTCTAGGGTATCTTTTGTAGCGGAACATAAAGCTAAAGCGTGCATACGTCAATAGCTTCGACAAAACTTCTTCTGATAGCTCATGGCTACTCCTCTCAAGAATAACGGAGCCAAGGGGATCATGTGAATGGGAATATGAAATGCACCTAGTGCAGAGAGAGGTTGATTTTTGAAGACCATATGGTTGATTCGTAGCGTCGCGAGAAACACATGAAGGCAAATTGCCGGGGCAAAGGATGTGTATGGCTTGTATATTTAAAGATGCGAGCCTTTTGATGAAATCAGACTTAATCGCTCGATAGTCCGGAACAACAAGGTCGAAGTCCAAGATAAAGACTTTATTAATATTGGACAGATATTCATAGAGGGTCTTCATTCCCAGCAGGCGTTTAAGGTGATATTATTAATCATACACCACTGAGACCTTAACCGTTTTAAGGCCTAGAGCCCCGTCAGAGCCTGTTTAGTGTAGAATGAAAGAGATTGACGATTGACAATGAGGTTTTGTAAAAAGTGTCTATATCCGGAGAACGCAAAACCTGCTCTTCTGATTGACGAAACGGGTATTTGCAGTGGCTGCAGATATCATGAAGACGTTGGAAAGCATGTAGACTGGAACAAACGCCGGTCTATGTGGCGGGAGCTGGTTGAAGAAATAAAAGATACAAGTAAAGTAAATAAATCTAATCATGACGTTCTTATACCAGTTAGTGGTGGCAAGGATTCTTTTTATCAAGTATTTACAGCTTTAGAGTATGGCCTTAACCCTCTTCTTGTTTCTTACAATCATTGTTTTAATACTTCGGCTGGAAATTCAAATTTGGCTAGGCTCGTCGAGTCGTCTGGTTGCGATCACATCAGGTACACAATTGGTTTCCGGACCGCCCAGAGGCTTAGTTCTTACATGATGCATAAGTGTGGTGACTTGACTTGGCATTATCATGCAGGTATATATTCACTGCCTTCACAGGTCGCGGCCCAGTTTAATATATCGTTTGTACTATGGGGTGAGCATGGTTTTCAGAATTTGCTAGGAATGTTTGATGCCAATAATATAGTTGAGTTCACTAATTGGTCTAGGTCTGAACACTCGATGAGAGGAATCACCATCGAAGACCTGGAATCAGCTGGCATCAGTAGTCGAGATACTTGGCTGTTTGAATATCCTTCGAATACAAAGATTGCCAAGTTGGGATTAAGAGGTGTTTATTTATCAAGTTACTTTCCTTGGAAGCCAAAAGAGCAGACTGTGAAAGTGGCCATACCAAACGGTTTTCAAGGTGTCCGATTCAGGCGTGACAGAACACCTAACTTGTATTCAAAGATTGAAGATCATGCAAATGATGTACATGACTATCTTAAGTATTTAAAGTTTGGATACGGACGGGCGACTGATGATCTATCGCAAGAAATTCGCGAATTTAGGATTAGCCGTGAAGAAGCTAAGAAAATAGTAAAGCATTATGATCCTGTTGAGCCTAGATCACTTCCGTACTATTGTAAATTCTTAGGTTTAACTTTAGATGAGTTTTATGAAATAGCATTTAGAATGCAGGACAAAGATGCGATGGACGGAAAGATCAGAAAAAGTCTGGTGGAGGATTCTCCTTCTGACTCAAAAGATTCAGCTTTAGTGAAAGACTATATATTCAATGATTCTAATAGAAATTTATACTTTAATCCCAATAATATTCCCGTGGCTTCAGGCGACAGTAGTTTTAATATGCCCGGAGAGATGAAGGTCTTGTGATACATTTATATAAAGGCGCCGCTTCTAATCTCGCATCTGTTTGCAATGCTTTAGATTACTTGAACCTTGAGTATCACGTCACAGATTTTTCCGATTCACCTGGGTGCCAAGCAGATGATATATTATTGATGCCTGGTGTAGGAAGTTTTGAAGCGGCTGTTAATCACGCAAGTTTTCCACACCTAAAGAAAGCTTTGTCTCAAGGAAGGTTTTTTAGAGTAGTTGGTATTTGTTTGGGTATGCAACTGTGCTTTGATTGTAGTGAAGAAGCCGAGAAGGGTAATATTGATGGTATTGGTTTAATATCTGCACCGGTAAGAAGGCTTAAAGACGATGAGAATATCTTTTGCGATACATCCGTGGGCTGGCATAAGACGTCAATGAATATTGAAGGCTTTCCGGAGCATGATTACTTTTATTATGTTCATAGTTATGGGGTGAGGTGTGATGATCTTAATAAGAGCGTCTTGACAAGTGCCGGCTTGTGCAATAGTTCGATTCTTCATTATAATATAAACGACACGCAGGTCTGTGCGGGTATCTGGAGCGATTCTCTGAGGATCTTTCAATTCCATCCAGAAAAATCTGGTGAGAATGGGCTGCAGTTGCTAAGTCGCGCTCTTGAACGATGACATCAAGAATCATTGGGGTAGTGCTAATCAAAGATAACGTTGTTGTTCAGACGACTAACTTCAATGTCACTAATATCATCCATGCCGATCCGATCTTTGCCACGAGAAAGATGTACAAGGATGAGGCTGATGAGATTATTGTAATCGATTTAAATGGGCAGATAACTAACTCTTCTTATTCAATAATAAAGAAGATACTTACTCATGTATTTGTTCCGGTTACGATTTCAGCACCATTTAGAAGTAGGCATGAGATTGATCTAATGTTTCAAGCTGGAGTAGAAAGGCTAATCTTTAACTCTGGTTTCTGGCAATTGTCGGATTACTTTTCTTATGTTTCAGATAAGTATGGTATGCAGGCTGTATTGCCAGTTCTTGAGTATAGGTCAGCAATGGGGTTTTCTCACACCATTTATAGGGGATCGACCGTTATTCATAGTGACATCCATCAATGTAAAAAGATGCTCGACTCGCTTCGGATTCCAGAATTACTTATGATTCCTATTGATCATGATGGTACTTTTTCATCTCCAGAACTTGTCTACTCTACTAGGTTCATTTGTAATCGATATCAAACCATACTCTTTGGTGGCATCTCTACTGCAAAGGATATAACATCTGTTCTAGACGAAGGTCACACTTCTGTCGCCATTGGAAATGCTTTTCATTACTCAGAGGGTATTTGTACCTCTTTTAAGTACAGATCGTGCCTTAGGGCGAGGCATAATGTTAGACCCCCCTCAATAAAAGAATGAGATTTATTGTTGTTGGTGCAGGTCTATATGGTGCTGTTTTGGCATATAAGCTTAGAACCTCTGGGCGTTCTGTAACGCTGATCGATGGATCAGGTAAAGCACTTTCTGCTTGGAAATGTGCCAATATCGGCTCTGTAGATGTAAACCCTGGCTTTCATATTATAGAGCGAGACCGCAATAAGTGTTTAGTTGAATTCTTACAGCAGGAGATTAAGTCTGATTTCCTTGAGATTGAGAATTACAGAAGCATCGCAATCGGCACGGTCGCTAGGAACTATGCTTATGGCTCTGTGGGAGAGGATCCCGTGGTGAAGGATCCTTTTGGTTCCTTAATTATGAGACCTGATATTCCCGAAAAGCTTTCAAAGCCATGCGATCTTGTCCCATACTTCTCCCAGGAGACAAAGCACATATTGCGCATAATTGCTAATACACGCGGTTTTCAGGATCTTCATTCTTTTTGTTCACATATATTCCCTTGGTTTTATCCTGGAAGATATGACTTATTGAATGCGATAGACGAAGGCTCGAGATTTAATTCTCCGATTCGTTCAGGAGATCGTGTGCACGTGGGTCTAATGCCCAGAAGTGGTTTATTTAGTGATCTGTCATCACAGATTAACGACAGGCTAAGGGAGCTATGTATTCCTATTGTGTCTAAGAGATTTGCTGACCATTCAGATATCAGGTCATTGGTCTCCAGTAATACACGTGTCATTGTGACCCTACCAGCACCGGTCGTGCTGGAAAGCAAACCACGGCTTTCTCTATATCTCCTTGCGTACTCTCTAGGTGTCAATACAAAAGCAAATTGGCTCGAGATGCCCGTTTTGAGCCCATCAGTCCCTTATCTCACAAGAATCTTTAAGGGCCTCAGCGACGAAATACTGTACTGTGAATGTTTGTTAAATGAGTTAAGTAACGAGACTACCTCTGAGGTGCAGAGATACTTACATCTACTCTTCCAAGATCCATGTCAGTTTATTGGTTCTTCATGGATCAGATACGTGTATAGACCTTCTTCGGAGCAACTAGATGCTGCGAAGAGAAAGGTTCAAAAGCTTACCGATGGAACTGATATTGTGTGGCACAACCCAGCGTCTTGGCCAGAAAATACATCTAAACAATACAACCGAGCTATTCATATGCATAGAGAACTTATATAGGAGATTACTTCTGAAGGACCAATGAGTAGTATTTTGTAAGCATATCCAGCTTTGATATGTTCCTATTTTGAGTAGCATATATCTGTTCAAGGACTCCATTCTGACTTGCCCATATATATGCATCAATCGGATCCACTAGCCATCGCTCATTATCAAGGCCTCCAATTAGTCCTCTCTTAAAAGAAAGAACCCCGTAGCCTGAGTCGGCTGACAGCTTAAATAGCTCAGTCGGAGTGTATTTTTGGTTATAGCCAGTTTTATGGTAGAAGTTTGTCTTGGTAAATCGTGTATTATCAGATCGACCATTTCCTTTCTCAAATGACTCTTCTTTGAGGGCTAAGTGACCCCATGGCAAACCTGCATAAAGGTGGGTACAATTATCGAGTGCAAACCAGTTGTCACTAAGAATAACTAGAATTCCCCCTGGCCTTAAGAGTCTTTTGGCTTCAGATAATAGTTGCTTGGGATTTAGATATGGAAGGGTGAGGTAACAACCTATAATGTCAACGGACTCTGACGCTAAAGAGTCGGAAGCTTGATGAAAATCCGCAGTACGGAAATCTGGCTTTAATATTGATTTGTCTCTTGACAGTCGATTAGTTTTTAAGCGAGAAAGAAGATTATTATAGCTTGAAATAGTATCAATGCCAAAGTGCTCAACAAAGTTGTGGGGATTATGCCGTATAGAACGTCTCCAGCGACACCAGTTCGGAGTTGTTAGTGAGTTCGAATAATCATATGCATCAAGGCATAGTCCTTCTTTGACAAGTCCCAAGGTTAGCAAGATCGTTAATATGCCTCCATCTTGTCCACCTATATCAAGAGCATATTCTGCTGGACTATTCTTTTCAGAAAAGAGTGTCTCTAGAAGAGGCAGCTCTATTGAGAGCTCATAAGCATCCTTGTAAAGGCCAAAGTTGCATGTTGGTTCCGATGGATTATAACTATAGTCAAGCACATTATAGTCGCTATATCGCGAATATGCTTTAGTGTATTCCTTCATGGCTTGGGGAGTCAATATATATTTATTAGAGCATGCACCATCTCGTTCTGTCGGTCCCCTATGTCCATGCGTAAACAATTGATACGCATCGTATGTCCCGAGTCGATCAGCCTAGCAACCTTCTGCTTTATATCATTTGCTGTAGACGCTGTAGGAAGATGAATTGCACACTCTTGGGTAGCTAGGTAAAGTGAGCCTCTTATTTGATTCTCAGCTATCGGTATTATCAAGCTGGGAATCCCTGCTGCCACACGTTCAATTGCCGAAACACCACCAGCACCGATTGCAAAAGAGCAGGCGCTTAGAATGGGCCATAGTGAAGGCAGGTTATTAAATTGGTTTACCTCATGATGGATGTTTATCGTGTCTAAGCTATTATTAGCTTGCAGACCATTGACAATATTAAGCCTTAATGGTCTGTTGATTTCGGCTAGCGCATTAATCGCTCTTTGAGTAATATTAAACTTGTCGCAGCCTCCAAAATAGATCAGACCTGTAGGTACGTGATCCAAAGGAAGCCTTGTTTTTTTTTGAAGGTAGGCTTCCTCTATTAGTGCATAGCTCATACCCAGAAACTGCTTTGCTTTTTTGGCTTTAGTTTTGTATAGTTGAGTTAACGTCTCGCTACCTGGATTTTGGTTGATAATAAAGTTGGAAATTAGGTCGCGCTTCCCTGTGTCATCAAACGCAGCAATTCTTACATTATAGGGATTAAGTTCTCGCAGTACACTAGCCTCCCATTTTAGGTCTAGGGAATAATGGTCGTGTATTATGAGTATGTTTTCGCTTGAGGCTTTATATCTTATTAGGTGGGCTGTCTTTAATGCATCGTCTTCTTGATCATAGTTCAATATAGCATCTACATCTGAAAGAAGCTTTTTGTAATCAATGACATTAATCAGGTGTACTTCTGAGTTGAAGTCTTTTGCCTTAATCCAGTCAGTCATTTCGCCTTCAACATCTGCACATACAAAGTGGATCTCAAAGTCTTCAGCTGCCAATAAACGTGCGAGATTGCAGCATCTAGAAATATGACCTGCGCCAATACTCGTGGAGGCGTCAACCCTAAAGAATACTTGAAAGAGTCTGGTGTCCATGATACTTTAATATTACCTTACTATGCAGTATGCAATGGCGTAGGTCTCTCAGCGATATAGTTGGTATTCTTGAAGTTATTTCAAAGGGTCAAGCAATCGAGCAGCATCATGCAAACTTTTAATAAATTTAATTGATCTGGGAGAAGTCATAATGTCTATGATATAATTAACTACAATCTTGCCATGTTATGAGCGTAACAATCGGTAATTCGAACGTTGGCGAAGCGAGTCGACCTTTCATTATTGCCGAGATGAGCGGCAATCATAATCAGAGCCTGGAACGGGCATTAATGCTTGTCGATGCAGCAGCTGAAAGTGGTGCTAGCGCTATAAAGCTACAAACATATAAGGCTGATACAATGACACTTGATGTCCAGCGGGGAAGCTTTGAAATAACTGACAGTGAATCACTATGGTCCGGAAAGAACTTATATGAGCTGTACAATCTTGCCTATACCCCTTGGGAATGGCATGAATTCATCATCAATCATGCCAGAAAAAGAGGGCTTATTTGTTTTAGCTCTCCTTTCGATGAAACTGCTATTGACTTCTTAGAGCAGTTTGATCTTCCTGCGTACAAAATAGCAAGCTTTGAAAATAACTATCTGCCACTGATCAGAAAAGCTGCTTCTACAGGAAAGCCATTGATAATGTCAACCGGAATGGCTTCCCTGGGCGAATTGGAGCAAGCAGTAGGGGCAGCTCGTGATTCAGGCTGCAAAGAACTCATTCTTTTGAAATGCACAAGTACCTATCCAGCTACAGCAGATAATACCAACTTGCTAACGATTCCTCACCTAAAAACCCTATTTAATTGTCAGGTTGGTCTTTCAGATCATACTCTGGGTTTAGGTGTGTCAGTCGCATCAGTTGCTCTAGGTGCCACAGTGATTGAGAAGCATTTCACCTTATCTAGGAAAGATGGTGGCGTTGATAGTTCCTTCTCTCTCGAACCCGATGAATTCAAACAACTGGTTCAAGAAAGTAACCGGGCTTGGGAAGCTCTCGGAATTATTAAATATGGACCAACTGAAGCAGAAAAAAAGAGCATGGTATTTAGACGTTCTCTCTATGTTTCCGAAGATATCGCAATCGGGGAGACGTTTACCCACGACAATATTAAGATTGTGAGGCCAGGTGACGGAGCGCCCCCATATTTTATTGACTTTATCATTGGCAAACAAGCTCGAAGGGCTTACAGCAAGGGTGACCCTCTCTCAATTGAAAAACTCTTGTAAGCCAATGGCTTACTTAGATGTATAAATAATCATAGATGATTGCTCTATTTTCCGTACTGGCTTTCATGCTGTCTACCAGTACTCTCAAGGCGTCTAGAAGTTTATCTGAGATCTTGTTCCGCAATAGCTTAGGTGCAAGACCGCAAGATTCGTCTATCAGTTACAATTTCAATAATCTGGCACAAATATACCCGGACTATTGCCCGGAATGATTGTTTTAAAGAGGTACCTGAAATTAAAAAGCTACGAAATCGCTATTGCTCTGTTGCTCCGCGAGAACTTTCTCGAGTCCTTCTAGATCCGCCTCAGTTATCTTGGTCTGCATTGGGCAGTGCTTGGGACCACACATCGAGCAAAACTCAGCCTGCTTATAGATGTCAGCAGGAAGGGTTTCATCGTGATACTCCCTGGCACGCTCGGGATCAAGGGAGAGGTCGAACTGCTTGTTCCAGTCGAAAGCGTAACGGGCACGGCTCAGCTCGTCGTCGCGATCGCGGGCACCAGGGCGGTGACGGGCGATGTCAGCGGCGTGGGCAGCGATCTTGTAGGCGATCAGACCTTCGCGCACGTCCTCGGCATTGGGCAGACCGAGATGCTCCTTGGGGGTGACATAGCAGAGCATCGCCGTGCCGTGCCAGCCGGCCATGGCTGCACCGATCGCTGAGGTGATGTGGTCGTAACCCGGGGCGATGTCGGTGACCAGAGGACCGAGCACATAGAAGGGTGCCTCGTTGCACTCTTCCATCTGCTTTTTGACGTTGAACTCGATCTGGTCCAAAGGCACGTGCCCAGGTCCTTCGACCATCACCTGCACGTCATGCTTCCAAGCACGGCGGGTCAGTTCGCCGAGGGTCTTCAGCTCAGCCAGCTGAGCTGCGTCAGAGGCATCGTGCTGACAGCCCGGACGCAGGGAATCACCCAGGGAGAAGGTGCAGTCATAGCGCTTGAAGATCTCGCAGATGTCGTCGAAGCGGGTGTAGAGCGGGTTTTGCTTGTGGTGGTAGAGCATCCACTGGGCGAGGATGCCGCCGCCGCGGCTCACGATTCCCGTGAGGCGACCCTTCACCTTGGGCAGGTGCTCAATCAGCAGGCCGGCGTGGATGGTCTGGTAATCGACCCCCTGCTGGCAGTGCTTCTCAATGATGTGCAGGAAGTCGTCTTCGCTGAGCTTCTCGATCGAGCCATGCACGCTCTCGAGGGCCTG